>ENA-OUOG01003767-OUOG01003767.1-marine-metagenome-genome-assembly--contig:-NODE-3767-length-13768-cov-4.252648_pt1 | contig 13768 bp, 12 predicted proteins | sample MGYA00248635_ERZ508505 | MGnify/ENA primary metagenome ERZ508505 (study PRJEB26176, sample SAMN06267871) | marine metagenome | isolation source: Saanich Inlet, British Columbia, Canada | place: Pacific...
TTGGTCTTTCTTTAAACGCTCAAAAGGAAGAAGAAGTGAACAGTCAAATCAAAGAAATCTATCGCCAAGCACTGACCCAAGGAAAAAGTTACGATTGGTTGAATCATCTCACCAATCAAATAGGGGGACGCTTGTCGGGATCTTTGAATGCTGAGAGAGCCATTAAGTGGGCCAAAGAGGAACTCGATACATTACCATTGGATTCTGTTTGGTTGCAAACGGTTATGGTTCCCAAATGGGTTCGTGGCACTCCAGAATTTGCCTATATTGAAACCGCACCTGGCAAAACGATTCCAGTAAATATATGTGCTTTAGGAGGCTCGGTTTCCACACCCCTTCAAGGTACAAAAGCAAAAGTGATCGAAGTGCAAGGGATAGCGGAGTTGAAAGCCTTAGATCGAAGTCAAGTAGAAGGTAAAATCATGTTTTTTAACCGCCCAATGCAAGCAGATTTGGTAAATACCTTCACTGCTTATTCTGGCTGCGTAGATCAACGCTACAGTGGGGCAGAGGAAGCCGCAAAGCTGGGAGCTGTTGGAGTGATTGTTCGCTCCATGAATCTGCGTTTAGATGATTTTCCACATACAGGTTCCATGAGCTATGGTGACTTGCCTTTAAGAAAGCGAATCCCGGCAGCAGCCATTAGCACAAACGACGCAGAATTATTAAGTTCAATGCTATCGCTAAATGGAAAGCTTAAATTCTATTTAAAGCAAAATTGTAAGAATTTACCAGATGTACAGTCCTATAATGTTATTGGTGAAATAAAAGGTTCGACCTATCCAGAGGAAATCATGGTTGTTGGTGGTCATCTCGATTCTTGGGATTTAGGCGATGGTTCCCATGATGACGGAGCTGGAATTGTTCAGTCTATGGAAGTATTGCGTTTGATGAAAAAAATTGGCTATCAACCAAAACGTACATTACGCGTTGTTTTGTATATGAATGAAGAAAATGGACAGCGGGGTGCATCAAAATATACTGAAATTGCACAACAGCAAAAGGAGAAGCATGTATTTGCGCTAGAATCGGATGCGGGTGGATTTACCCCTCGAGGATTTTCAATTGATACAACTCCAGAAAAATTAAAAAACATTCAAGCTTGGGCTCCATATTTTGAACCCTATTTAATCCATCTTTTTGTGAAGGGTGGAAGTGGTGCAGACGTTGCCCCATTAAAAACAGACACAAATGTATTAGCAGGTTTACGTCCAGATTCCCAACGTTATTTTGATTACCATCATGCCTCAAACGACACTTTTGATGCGATCAATAAAAGAGAATTAGAACTCGGCGCGGCTACCATGGCTGCAATGGTCTATTTAATGGATCATTTTAAATTATAGCCCTTGTTTAACTTAGGACAATACACCAAGGAATTTAAATATAATTTAAGTTTATCCTTCCCTGTAATTTTAGGCCTTTTGGGACATACTGTTGTCCAGTTGGTCGATAATATCATGGTGGGTCAATTGGGAACTACTGAACTTGCAGCAGTTTCTTTGGGAAATAGTTTTGTCTTTATAGCCATGTCTTTAGGGATTGGTTTTTCGACAGCCTTGACTCCCTTGGTAGCACATGCAGATGGAACCAAAGATGTCAATGCAGCCCAACGAGTATTATCGCATGGAATTGTATTGTGTACAATTTTAGGGTTGAGTTTATTTTTGATGGTGTTTGGTTCCCGTAAACTGATGTATTCTATGGGGCAGCCCGAAGCCGTGGTTGAATTGGCTTTTCCCTATCTTAAGTGGGTTGCGGCCTCTTTGGTTCCTTTGATTATTTTCCAAGCCTATAAACAATTTGCCGATGGTTTGTCGAAGACTCGTCCAGCAATGTATGCGACTATTTTTTCGAATATTGTCAATGTTATATTAAATTATCTATTGATTTTTGGGTACAATGGATTTCCAAAAATGGGCGTAGAGGGTGCTGCTATTGGAACAATGATTGCACGAATCGCTGCGGTTGCATTAATCATCTTATATATTCAATTTCATCCAATGTTTTCGGAATATTCCATTCGTGTTCGTTTTGAAAATTTGCGTATCTCTTTATTTAAAAAAATATTAGGCCTAGGTCTTCCCTCTGCATTACAAATGTTTTTTGAAGTTGCATTTTTTACCATGGCAATATGGATGTCTGGAGTATTGGGAAAGAACGCGCAGGCCGCCAATCAAATTGCTCTTAATTTATCTTCCATGACCTTTATGTTTGCAATGGGTCTTGGGGTTGTGGCAATGATACGCGTTGGAAATCAGTTTGGGATGAAAGCCTATGCTGATTTGAGACGAATTGCCATATCGTTATTCTTGTTGATTGGTTTATTTGACATTGTTTTTTGCTTTATATTTTTAAAATTCAATGAAGTATTACCTTGGATTTATCTAGAAAACTATGGAGACAATACCCCGATAGACACATTAGAGGTAGTGCAGATAGCTGCGGGACTTTTATTGGTTTCAGGCTTTTTTCAAATCACAGATGGCTTACAAGCAGTTATCCTTGGTGCATTAAGAGGTATACAAGATGTGAATGTGCCCACCGCCCTAATCTTCATTGCCTATATGCTAGTAGGTCTTCCAATTTCGTATTATCTCGGTCTCAGAACAGAATGGGGAGCCTTTGGAATTTGGATTGGTTTACTTACTGGACTGAGTACTTCAGCCTTTTTACTATTTTTACGCTTTAATCATCAGACAAAAAAACTTTTGAAATCATAAACCCATGGATGTACCAAAATTTCTCATAGCCGATAATTCTTCTTTGAAAGAAGAAATCTTTGTTTTACACACTGAATATCCACGTTTTTTATTGAATGTTTCTAACGACGATATTTTGTGGTTGGAGGAATTTGGTCAAGACGATCAAGAAGAATTGGAGAAAGTAACTCAAGACCTAATCGAAGAGGCACTTAAGTTTTTTGACCAAGAAATCGAAAGCATGGAATAATGTTAGAACAACTGTTGCTTTGGGACGAAACATTATTTCTCTTCCTTAACGGGCTTGGGTCTAGTTTTCAAGACCCTTTTTGGTTGTTGTTGAGTGAAAGAGGAACGAATGTAATTGTTTACCTTTTTCTTGTAATTATTTATGGAAAAAAACACGGTTGGAAATCTGCTTTCTTCTTGCTATTGATAGGTGGTTTAATGGTGGGTGTCACAGATCAAATTACCAATGGATTTAAATACGGTTTTATGCGTTTACGCCCTTGCCATGTACCCGAATTTCAGGATGTTATGCGGATGGTTGGAGGTTGTGGAGGAAAGTACAGTTTTTTTTCAGGCCATTCTTCCAATTCCTTTGCGCTTGCCATGCTCTTTAGTTTGATCTTCAGGCGTATTAAATGGGTGATGCCTGTTTTACTGTGCTTGGCCACATTGATTGCCTATAGCAGAATATACCTTGGAGTCCATTTTCCATTGGACATTATATGTGGCGCCTTTGCCGGAATACTAATTGCATCCCTCGTTTATTCTTTGGTGAATAAACGAGCGACAAAGATCCTTCCACTATACTAGTGCTTTTCTTTCAGTAATTCAGGATAGGCCTTTTGAAAACGGCGAAGTCGTGGAATAGAGACGTTTTGCACATATGGATTTTGAGGGTTCAGTTTTTCATAATCCTGGTGGTATTCTTCGGCATAATAAAATTTTGTCAGCGGACTTACTTCAGTCACTATAGGCTTATCGAAAATTTCTTTTTCAACAAGGAGTGCGATATAGTTTTGGATTATTTCCCGCTCCGTCTCATTTTGATGAAAAGCAATTGAACGGTATTGTGATCCTCGATCTGGTCCTTGGCGATTAGGAGTTGTTGGATCGTGTGAACCAAAGAATACTTGTACCAAGGTTCCGAATGAAACAATCTCTGGGTCATAGATTACCTCAACAGCTTCAGCATGACCAGTTCTTCCGGTACCTATTTGATTGTAGTTAGGATTTTTGGTATGTCCTCCAGCATAGCCAGAATAGACTTCGTGCACTCCTTTAACGCTTTCATAAATGGCTTCAACACACCAAAAACAGCCAGAGGCAAAGTAAGCTTTTTTCAATCCATCTTGTTGGGTGGTTGTGGGATACCAAACAGGAGTTTCCCGATCTATGGGTTTTGTATTGGAGATACATGTTTGTAAACTCATTAGACTAAGTAGGGTAAAAAGTACTTTCATTTTATCTTCTTTTTTTTTGCGATTTTTGATGTTATATTAAATCCAATGCAACGATCAAGCCAAAGTACTAATTCTTTGTCTAAATAAATTTATCGTTAAAAGGAACTTTTTGTTCGTTTCGTTGATTCCGAATGCGCTTGGTAAAATTTATGCTAAGGTATTTATTCAGAATGATCAAAATTCATCATCCAATGCAAACCATACTTATCGGTCAACATGCCAAAGGTTGCTTTCCAGAATTGTTTTTCTAACGGCATGGTTATTTTACCACCTTTAGCCAATTGAATAAATCCTTTTTCCATTTCCGTTAAGTTGTCATAATTGAGACTGATATGAATGTTTGGATTATTTGAAAGCGGAGTATCTATACTATCGGCAAACATAGCGATGGTCTCACCTTGATATTGAAGATCGGCATGTACAATCCATTCCTTTTGTTCTGGAGTATGAGTCAGAGGACTATTTCCGTAAACGTTAATTTCTCCGTGTGTTAGATTTAATGCTTGGGTATAAAAGATCAAGGCTTCTCTTGCCTGACCATTAAAAATAAGATATGGGTGTAATTTCATGGTTATTGGGTTTTGATTTTATTAAAAAGGTAAAGCGCATAAAATAAATAGGGGGTGAGTAATACAATGATTACAATACTTCCCTCTGCGGTTTGTTGCCCCACAGTAGGTTCAACAACCCCTACAGAATCCAATTTACTAAAAAAATCAATAAAGGCATGTACCAAGATAAGTGGGTAAATTCGTTTTGTTAAATATAGCGTTGCACCAAAAGCAAGACCAATGAAAAGGGCATAGGTTAGTTGGGCAAATTCACCATATATTCCTTTGTCAAAATTGAGTAAATGTAAGACGGCAAAAAGCAAAGCACTTATGACAATTGATTTAAGCACTGCTGCTTTCCCTGAACCAAAGAAAGCAATCAGTTCATTTTGTACAAAACCACGAATGGTCATTTCTTCCACAAAACCGATAGAGAGACAGTAGGCGAGGAGTATAAATAAGTTATTTAATTGATGGATTGGAATAGAATCCATCCCTACAAGATTAATTACAATTGCGTAGCTAAGAGGCAGTACAAACCAATTGAATCGAAAAGCGTGGCGGTCATTTATACCAAGCAGTTGTTGATGGCCGGAGGTTGCGATCATCTTTAATGCAATTAGTCCAATACAGCAATTGATGATGGTCTTAATGAGGTGTTTGTCAAAATAGGCATCCCCTGTGGTCACAAAATTCCCTAAAAGAATGTATCCATAGCTTTTAAGAATCATAAGAAGACATAACAGAAAAGCAATGCGTGGCATTGAGAGGTTCTTGGACATACCAATTGTTTATTTTCTGGTGGGACGCTTTTGAAATTCACCTCCGCAGTTTGGACAAATAGCATTTAGTATTTTTTCAACACAGTCTTGACAAAAGGTGCATTCATGGGAACATATCATGGCGTCAGTGCTTTGATCAGTGAATGCTTTATTGCACTGTTCGCAACTCTTTCGCATTTCTAGCATAGTCTATTTTTTAGGGATTATTTCTTTTCGGTAATATTGTCTGCCAATCCAAGCGTTGTGTGAGTCATCCCAAGTGCTGTAATGGCGATGGTCGGCAATTTGAGCCGTTGTAACTCCCCAGGTTGCGGCACTCATCAATAGGTCTTGTTCAGAGCAATTTAAGGGGAGGTTCGCTGTGTGATAATTGACGTAAAGATAAAGTGAATTGTTTCCCAAATCATGTGCTACTTCCTGAAAAAAAAGAGAGGAGGTTTGATGATCGGAATGATCATCAGGATTAATTACTTTGTCAGTATCGGCCAAATGGAATTCAATGGCATTATCTTTTCGTTCTTGTTGAACAAGCGCTTTTAGGGTGTTAATAAGGTCATCTTTATTTTCATATGCAGAAGTTTCATCGATACTCTTCATGCGATTGATTTCTTCCTTAAATAATTTTTCTAAACTTTTAAACTCGTGTAAAACATAGCCTTGCCCTTTTACACCTCCATCCGGTAAACGCAATAAATAAATAACGACATTACGATAAGCATAGCGAAGAATGGGATGCCCATTTATATCAACGTAGGAACGTTCCATTTCTGCACCATGATTTTTACCACTGCCGTAGGTGTTAGATAAAAAGCGCACACTTGCCAAGCTTCCTTCTTCTCTTGCTTTGTAATAAGCATCATTTCCCATTCCTGCTCCAGCATCTCCAGCGGTTGTATGAATAATGACAGTGGTGTCTTCTTCAGATTTAATGCTTTCATAAAGATTTGGATTCATGAACAGTTGCCAATCATCCTGATGTGCAGACACAAAAAAGCGAGTGGTTTGGGCATTGATTTGGATAGAAATCACTGCGATAAAAAAGATGAGGTAGTTTTGCATAGCGAATATTATTGGTATCAAGTTATTAATTTTTTTAGTATGGCGATAGATTCATGTTTTTTTTAAGTTTAAAAAGCATGAAAACAACCTGTTTCAAAACATTTGTCTTAATTTTGGTGTTGTTTAAAAAAGATTAAATCATTAGTTGGGTAGGCGCATCCACACAGTAAATTTTAGACGTATGAAAAAGGGCTTTATAGCAGGTAGTTTTGATTTTTTACATCCAGGCTATATAAAGCTTTTCAAGGAATGTAGAGCGAATTGTGATCACTTTACCGTTCTTTTACAAACGGATCCTTCTATTGAACGACCAGATAAATTTCAGCCAATTTTGTCTGTTGAAGAACGTAAAGAACAATTAGCTTCCAATAGAAATGTCGATGCCATACTAGTTTATACCTTCGAGAAAGAGTTGTTAGCATTGATAAAAACAAATGATTTTGGGGTTCGCTTTCTCGGCGATGATTATGTTGGTAAACCCTATACGGGCGATGATTTGGGAATTCCTGTTCATTATATCAGCAGAAGTCATGGCTGGAGTACTACAAAATTCAAGCAATTGATAGCAGATAGTATTAAGAAATAAAGCTTATATCTTTTAGCTTAGTTTGGCCAAATAGTGTGCTACTCCATCTTCAGTATTCGAAAAACTTACACTGTTTGCGATCGCAACGATTTCTGGTTTTGCATTGGCTACCGCAACACCAATACCCACTTGCTCTAGCAAAGTTTTATCGTTGTAATTATCGCCAAAAGCAATTACATTTTGCATGCTTAAAGAAGGATACTTTTTATTTAAGAGGAAAGCTAGAGCAGAGGCCTTGTCTTGTTGAATATGACTGATCTCTATATAGGTGTCTTTTGAGCGATAAGCGTTGATTTCATGGGCATGAAATTCCTTCAAACGATTGTACAATAATTCTATCTCTTTTGCGTCGCCCATACACATAATCTTGTGTGCACTAATCGAGCGCTCCTTCCAATCTTTGATGGTTTTCGCTAATTCTTGAATCGCTGGTTTTACTCTGGTATTGTTCGCTTCTCGTTTAGCCCAATAATCATCTGCAGGAGCTATCCATTCATCTTTGTGATAAAGACTTAAGTGAATGGAAGTGTTTTCAATATAGCTTTGCAAGCTTTCAATCAAATCAAATGGAATCTCTTGGCTAAAAAGGATTGTTTCTCCATCTATAATTAAACTTCCATTGTAGGCAACTAGGGGATGTTGAGTGCTTTTCAATTGTGCTTGTAATTGCCTGAGGGATTTTGGCATGCGCGAAGAAATAAGTACAATGGGGTAGCGTCTGCCTAGACGGTGCATTTCTTCCAAGGTTTTATTAGAGAGCGATCGGTTTTTATCCAACAGCGTACCATCTATATCAGAACAAATTAGTTTAATGTTGTGTTGTTTCATTTAATGTGAAATTCGCCCATTGTTTTGCATAGTTCCCCCAAGAGTAATTGGCTTTTGTTTGCTTCAGATTTTCTTTAAATCGATCGATATTGTTATTGACATACAGCCTTTCAATTCCTTCAGCAATGGCCATTGAATTAACTTCAGTTATGACACCTGTATTATCTTTTGTAATTGGAGCAGTTAATCCTTTGTGATTGGTTACCAGCATTGGTGTTTCAAAATGATAGGCAAGTGCTACTACACCACTTTGGGTTGCCGTTTTATACGGAAGTACTAGGACATCAGCAATAGAAAAATAGTTGGCTGCTTCTTCTAGGGTAACAAAACGATTGAGGAAATGAATTTGTTTTTTAAGCTTTAGCGAATGGATAAGCGAAATATACTTTTGTTCATTTTCATAGCATTCCCCAACAATGAGGAGTTGTTTATCCTTATGTTGCCTCATGGCTTTGATGAGTAAATCCAAACCTTTGTAGGAGCGAATGAGTCCAAAAAAGAGAATGTATTTGGCAGCAGGATTGAGTTTTAGTATTTCACATCCTTGCTTTTTTGTTTTCTTTTCAGCTAATCCCAGAGGGATTGGATGAGGCATACCCCAAACGGGTTTTTTGCTAACCAACTCAATTGATGTTGCGACTGCGGAAGAAAGTGTTGTAAAGGCATCCATATGCCTCTCAAAACGCTTGTTTAAGTATTTGTCCCAAGGCTTGGGTTCATGCGAAATCCAATTGTCGACCAATGCAATTTTCTTTATGCTAGAATCGAGTTGCTTGGCAATAGAATTCCAGCAGGGGGCAAGCAAAGGTGTCCAGTATCGAAAAAGGACAGCTTTAGGGTTTTTTCTATTGATTTCTTGAGCAACTGACTTCCATTGGAGCGGATTGTAGGCATGAATTCTTTTGGAAATGGGGAGTTCATGCACAGGTTTCTCTGAGCTAAATTGTGTTTTTCCGGGAAAAAGAAGGGGAGGATAGAGCTGAACGAAGGTCCAAACTTCTAAAGAGTAGCCTAAGTCAATCAATGCCTTTGCAAGATGTGCCTGGGTGTCTGCAATTCCACCTCTATAGGGATATGCTGGGCCCAATAAAATAAAATCAATTGATTTTGGCTCGGCCATTTTAGGAAGGGATTAAGGATCGCTGCGGAAGCGATTGTCCTATCCAAATTGTCGCTCCAAAGGCCAAGGCAAAATAAAGAGTAGATGCTCCAGCAAAAACCAAATCTGTAGACCAAATGGCGGCTTGTGAAGGATGAAAGAAAATAAATAATCCAAAAAGTGATCGGATAATTTCAAAAACAAATGCCCAGCGATGACCGTCCATCAAGGATGTAAAACCAAAAATGGTTGTAAAAATTAGTAGGGCAAAAGCCATTTGCGAAAAAAATGACAGTGTTCCAAAGGAAGATAGGAACACATAGATGAAAGCATTTAATGAAACAAAATGAAATACAGCGGTTATTTTGTGCTTAAGGGAATAGACAGGAGCATATTTTTCTAGGGCATAAACATCATCGACACCTTGTTTTGGGAAGCGCTGTGCAACATCAACTGGACGCCAACCCGTAGGCATAAACCATAGTTTAAATTTATCGGACCAATTTTTTGTATGCCAAGCATCTTGTGCCAATCCCCAAACATGTTGAAAGTTGATCAGGATTGGATTCCATGTCCTGACGGGTTTTAGAGTTCCATAAACACAGGGAACCTCGTCTAGTTCTTCCTGAAAAGTACCGAAAAGCCTGTCCCAAACGGAAAAAATAGCGGCTAAATTTTTATCTACATATTCTGGATTGATTGCGTGATGTACTCTGTGTTGTGAAGGAGTGACTAAAATGTATTCTATCCACCCAAGTTTACCGATATGGCGCGTATGGTACCAAAATTGCCCAAATAAATGCAAAGGAGCCAATACAGTGATGATATTGTGAGGGACACCCAAGAGTGCTGCTGGAAGTAAAAATAGCGCACCAAAACCTATAAGACTAGAAATACTTTGACGCAAGGCACAGGCCAAATTAAATTCTTCACTACTATGATGTACAACATGTCGATTCCAAAAAACATTGATTGAATGATTGAGTCGATGATTCCAATAACTGGCAAAATCAATGCAGACAAAGGCAATGAAGTAAAGGAGAACACTTTCTTCCATAGTAACAACCGCCAATTGTTCACGTAAGAAGGGATAAGAAATCACAATAATTCCTATGCCAAGTAAATCCTTAAGTAAATTTGTTGTCCCAGAGCTTAAGCTAGAAATGGTATCCATTAAGGTATAGGTCTGCTTTTTTTTCCAGGCACCGTATAGGATTTCCAGTAAAACTAATACCATAAAGCTCGGTACGGCAATCAATAAAATATTCGCGTACATCTCCATATTCTACATAATTTTATGGAAAGTTACGAATTAATTTTTTCCAACCAACACCCATTGACCACTCCTGATCAAGGGTTCAGCCTGTTTATATTTTATCGTCTTGTTTTCACCCGTAACAGTATTCTTGATATTGACCTGATCGTTTCGACCTATTTTTGGAAGTTCACGTGTAATTGTCTCCACCGTTTGACGTTGAGGTGCACTGGCACCAGCTCCCACAGCACGCTGTTTTGCGGCTAATTCTTCCGTATTGAGGACATCGTCTTTAGATGTTTTTAAATTATCTTTTCGACCTTGGCGTTTAGCTTCTTTGATTGAAGTGTCTTGAGAAGGAATACTTCCCTTCAATAAGAATGAAATTACTTCTCTATTCAAACGGCCAATCATTCCTTTAAATAATTCGAAGGCTTCAAATTTATAAATCAACAAAGGGTCTTTTTGTTCGTGAACGGCTAATTGGACAGATTGTTTTAATTCGTCCATTTTGCGCAAATGGTTTTTCCAAGCTTCATCGATGAGTGCTAGGGTAATATTTCGTTCAAAATCTTCAATCAAGTGTTTCCCTTTGGTTTGATAGGCTTTTTCTAATTGGGTGACAACATTGAGGGTTTTGTTTCCATCGGTAAAGGGAACAACAATTTTTTCAAAGCTATTTCCAGGACGCTCATAGACGTTTTTAATTACTGGGAATGTGAGCGTTGCATTGATCTCACCTTTCTGTTTGTAATAGTTAAAGGTGGTTTCATAGAGTTTGTCAATCAATTCTCCTTCGGCCATATCCTCAAATTCGTTTTGAAGGACTGGTGCGGTAATGGAAAATGTACTGATGATTTGAAATTCAAAGTTTTTGAAGTCGTTAGAAGCTTTGTTGTTCAACACTATATCCTCACAGGTTTCAAATAACATATTGGCGATGTCCACTTTTAAGCGATTGCCTTCCAAAGCATGTTTTCTGCGTTTGTAGATTACTTCTCTTTGCGCATTCATCACATCGTCATATTCCAACAAGCGTTTACGTACACCAAAGTTGTTCTCTTCCACTTTCTTTTGGGCGCGTTCAATGGATTTTGTCATCATGGAATGTTGAATTACTTCTCCTTCTTCTAGCCCCATGCGGTCCATTACTTTGGCGACCCTATCCGAGCCAAACAAACGCATAAGGTTGTCTTCTAAAGAAACAAAGAATTGAGAACTTCCTGGATCTCCTTGACGTCCAGAGCGACCTCTCAACTGACGGTCAACCCGACGAGAATCGTGGCGTTCGGTTCCAATAATGGCAAGTCCTCCTGCGGCTTTTACTTCTTCTGAAAGTTTGATGTCAGTTCCACGACCGGCCATGTTGGTGGCGATAGTAACTACTCCAGGGTTTCCTGCTTCGGCGACAATATCTGCTTCTTTTTTGTGCAATTTCGCATTGAGAACATTGTGTTTCACCTTTCGAATGTTCAGCATTTTACTCAGTAATTCTGAAATTTCTACTGAGGTAGTTCCAATCAAAATAGGTCTTCCAGCCTGAGATAGTTTTGTTACTTCCTCTATAACGGCGTTGTATTTTTCTCGTTTGGTTTTATAAATTAAATCATCTTCATCTTTTCGCGCGATAGGTCGATTGGTTGGGATTTCTACAACATCTAGTTTATAAATTTCCCAAAATTCCCCAGCTTCTGTAACTGCTGTTCCTGTCATTCCAGTAAGCTTGTGGTACATGCGGAAATAATTTTGAAGGGTAACCGTAGCAAATGTTTGGGTAGCAGCTTCGATTTTGACGTTTTCTTTGGCTTCTATGGCTTGGTGTAAACCGTCGGAGTATCGTCTTCCATCCATGATACGTCCAGTTTGCTCGTCAACGATCATGACTTTATTGTCCATTACCACATATTCTGTATCTTTTTCAAAAAGGGTATAGGCTTTAAACAATTGAGTCATTGTGTGAATGCGTTCACTTTTAATACCGAAGTCTTTGAATAAAATTTCTTTTTCTGCCGCTTCTTGTTCAGGCTCTAGCGCTTTATTTTCAATTTTCGCGATCTCGGTTCCAATGTCGGGTAAAACAAAAAAGCCCTTGTCTTGTACACTTTCAGAAAGGTATTCTACTCCTTTATCGGTCAATTCAACCGAATTGTTTTTTTCATCAATTACAAAGTACAATTCGGCGTCAATGACATGCATTTCACGATTGTTGTCTTGCATGTAGGTATTCTCTGTTTTTTGAAGAAGCTGTTTAACCCCTTCTTCGCTTAAGAATTTGATGAGGGCTTTATTCTTGGGTAATCCGCGATAAACACGCAACAATAGAATTCCTCCTTCTTCTGTGTTTCCTTCCGCAATTTTCTTTTTAGCCTCAGACAAAACAGAAGTTAAGATTGTACGTTGTTTGCTGTATAAATCGGCTACCTTGGGTTTTAATTCGTCAAATTCATGGCGATCTCCTTCTGGAATAGGCCCTGATATAATTAATGGTGTACGAGCATCGTCAATCAAAACCGAGTCAACTTCATCTACAATCGCAAAATGATGTTTGCGTTGGACAAGGTCTTCGGGTGTGTGCGACATGTTATCACGTAAATAATCGAACCCAAATTCATTGTTTGTACCATAAGTAATGTCAGCCAAATAGGCCTTTCGTCTCGCTTCACTATTGGGTTGATGGTAGTCAATACAGTCAACACTTAAACCGTGAAATTCAAAGATAGGCGACATCCATGCGCTATCTCGTTTGGCCAAATAGTCATTCACTGTTACAAGGTGAACTCCCTTTCCGGATAGTGCATTGAGGTAAACGGGTAAGGTAGCGACAAGGGTTTTTCCTTCTCCTGTTTGCATTTCAGCAATTTTACCTTGGTGCATGGCGATTCCACCAATCAGTTGAACATCATAATGAACCATGTCCCAAAGAATCGCTTTTCCTGCTGCATCCCATTGGTTTGCCCAAAATGCTTTTTCACCTTTCAAGCTCACGTAATCTTTGTCTTGAGAAAGTGATCGATCAAATTCATTTGCAGTAACCTCTATACAAGTATTGTGCATGAATCGCACAGCAGTTTCTTTTACCACGGCAAAAGCTTCGGGGAGTATAGCAAGAAGAACTTCTTCAGTTTGTTCTAGCGCGTCCTTTTCGAGTTGATCGATGCGATTATACAGTCGCTCGCGTTCATCAATATCTTCGAGTGAAAGAATGGTTTCTTTGTGTGCATCAATTTCGGTATCAAAGGGAGCACGCCCCTCTTTTATCTTGGCCTTGAACTCAAGTGTTTTGGCTCTAAGTTCGTCGTGACTTAGTTGTTCCAAGGCTGCTTTGTGGCTTTTTATGGCATCTACAAGGGGCAAGATGGACTTGAGGTCTTTTTTTGTTTTATCGCCAACAAAGGCTTTCAAGAGATTGTTTAAAAAACTCATATTCTATTAAGGCA
>ENA-OUOG01003768-OUOG01003768.1-marine-metagenome-genome-assembly--contig:-NODE-3768-length-13767-cov-3.009642_pt1 | contig 13767 bp, 12 predicted proteins | sample MGYA00248635_ERZ508505 | MGnify/ENA primary metagenome ERZ508505 (study PRJEB26176, sample SAMN06267871) | marine metagenome | isolation source: Saanich Inlet, British Columbia, Canada | place: Pacific...
ACTCAAGGAGCGGTAGATGCTTTAGATTATTTTAAAAATAACGCACAAATAAACTGGAATAATTTATACAGTGCCAATCAAGCCACGGCTTCTGGTAATGCGGCAGCAGTGCTTACAGACCAAGTAAATGCAGATAATCAAATTTCATTTAATTCTATTTTAGGAAGTCGTTTGTCTGATAATATTTACTTAAATGCAGCAGCTAATTTTAAAAAATTAAGCTCTCATAATTATGCTGAAGTTACTGATTTACTTGGTTCTTCTGCTTTTTTAAACGTAGACAACTTTTTTACAGGTCAGGCAGCACAATTTGATTTAAACAATCCAAATGCTCTTATTGGAGAAGGTGGAAAGTTTGGATATAATTATAAAATTCATGCAACAGTTGCAGACGCTTTCACTCAATTTAAATTCAATTATAAAAAAGTAGACTTTTACTTAGCTCAAAGTTTCTCTAGAACCCAATACGAAAGAGAAGGTTTGTTTAGAAACGGAATTTACGCAAATAGTTCTTACGGTAAAATCGGATCTAAAACTTTTGAAAACTTTGGTTTTAAAGGAGGGTTAACTTACAGGTTAACAGGGCGTCAAATGCTTGATTTTAACGGAGCTTACATGACTGCAGCGCCAACAATTCGATCTGCATTTCCAAATGCCAGACGTGCTAATGCGTTTACAGGAGATTTACAAAGTAAAAACATACTTAGTGCAGACGCCAACTACATTGTAAGAGCACCGGGAATAAAAGCACGTTTATCTGGTTTTTACAGCAGAACGTCAAACGGAACAGATGTGTCTTTTTATTATGCAGAAGATATTGCACAGGGTAACGAAGGTAACGAAGATACCTTTGTAGCCGAAATTTTAACAGGAGTGGCAACACAAAACATGGGAGCTGAACTTGGTTTAGAAGTAAAACTAACACCCACATTTACAGCTACCGCAGCAGCGTCATACGGTCAATATACATACGTTGATAATGCCAACTTAAAAACAAATGACGACGATTTAGCAAATATAGGTGAAAACCCAATTACTGACTTTGGAACAGCTTATATTAAAGATTACAAACAAGCAGGTGTTCCTCAACAAGCACTTTCATTCGGGATAGATTACCGCGACCCTAATTATTGGTGGGTAGGTGCAAATATAAATTACCTATCAGAAGCATATACGGACTTCTCTGCAATTATGAGAACAGATAACTTTACAATAGACCCTTCAACAGGTGTTTCTTATGCAGGAGCAACTGAAGAAAGTGTAAGGGCATTATTAAAACAAGAAAAGCTAGATCCAGTTTCTTTGGTAAACTTAAAAGGAGGTAAATCTTGGTTATATAGCCGTAAAAACAGAAACACAATAGGTTTCTTTGCTATGGTAAATAACGTATTCGATGTCACTTATAAAACAGGTGGTTTTGAACAATCAAGAAAAGCTACTTTCCCAGCTTTAGTTGCAGACAATGCAAACGGAACACCAAGTTTTGGTCCTAAATACTTTTATGGTTACGGCCGTACTTTCTTTGTTAACTTATACATCAACTTCTAAACATTATAACCATGAAAAATACAATACAAAAAGCAGCTTTAGCCCTTTTCGGACTAGTAACTTTTACAGGATGTGTAACCGAAGATGATTTTTCTATACCAACCATAAAACCTGTTTTATTAATTGAAAACTTTGACGAGGTTGATTTTAACCAGAATTTGGATTATGAAGGATGGATAAATTATGCCGAAGCAGGCTCTAAGCTTTGGATTGAAAGAGATTTTAATAACGATGGGTATGCTCAATTTAGTTCCTATCAAAGTGGCGATGCATCCAATATTGGTTGGTTAATTTCACCAGCAATAGATTTGTCAACAGCAGAAAATGTTGTATTAAACTTTGAATCGGCATCTAACTTTGTAACTAATGCTGCAAACAAGCTAGAGGTACTTATTTCTACTGATTTCTCTGGAGATGAAGCAGATATTGCAACAGCTACTTGGACTGTTTTAGACGCTGAATTAGCAGATAATACAACTAACAATTACACGTACGTTCCTTCGGGTAATATTGACCTTTCTGCTTTTACAGGTATGGTTCATATTGCTTTTAAAGTTACAGGTAATGGAAACGACCAAACAGGATTATTCCAAGTAGATAAAATAAAAGTATTAACGTTAAATTAATCCATTAGAAATTTATTTCTAAAGAAATTATAAAATTAAATAGTATGAAAAATTTAAAATTAATCTTCGCACTTACGGTTGCAACCTTGATTGTAAGCTGTGTGAATAGCGATGACTACGGAACACCAGATCTATCTGGCGATTGTTTAGACCTTGTGGCCAACGTTCCAGTTACAGTAATAACAAATGCAGCAGTTGCAGATACCACAAGGTATACTACAGACGATATTATGGAAGCTTACATAACTTCTAGTGACGAGGGAGGAAACTTTTATAAAAGCATTTCTATGGTTTCTACGGATGGAGTACACGCCTTTAGTATGCCTGTAGATGCATACAATACCTATTCTCAGTACGAACCTGGTAGAAAAGTATTTATCAATTTAAAAGATCTTTATTTTAATTCATATCAAAGTGCTCCCATATTAGGAAGTTCATATGAAGATAGAGTAGGCCGTTTAAGTGGTGTTACATACCAAAACATTATTATTCGTTCTTGTGAAAAAGTAGATGAAGATGAAATCACAAACTTTGTCTCTATCAATGAGGCATTAAACGACAATTATTTAAACAAACTAATTGAATTTGATAACGTACAGTTTACGACAGAATCTTTTGGTAAAACCTATTTTGACGAAAGTTTAAATAATTATGGAGGCGCTACAAACCACATGATTACAGATAATACAGGAGCTCAAATTATTTTTAGAGTTAGCGAATACGCAAATTTTGCAGGAGACGAAGTGAGTACTGGAAGCGGAAAAATAAGAGGTGTATTAACCAAGTACAATAGCGACTACCAGTTTTTAGCTCGAACAAAAGTTGATATTAAATTAGATGCCGCTTATCAAGAAATAGACTTTAACCCACCATTAGTAGGAGGTTCTATAGCGTATAACGGAAGTTTAACAGAACCATTTTCTACTTATGCAAACTATGATGAAGAATTTCCAATGTATATCAATGACGCAGTTGTTGGAGATAGATACTGGGCTGTACGTTCATTCGGAGGAAACAGTTATATACAAATGTCGTCTTTTGGAGGCGGAAACACCGAAGCGAACGTATGCGCATTTATGGTGCCTGTTGATTTCTCTGCTGCAAACACACTTTCGTTTAAAACCAAAGACGGTTACAATAACGGAAACGTTCTTAAAGTTTATTACACTACAGATTACATAGTAGGAGGAAACATAAACGATGCAACCTTAACAGAAATTACAGCCAATTTTACAATTGCAAGTGGTTCAACTTCTGGTTATGCGGCTAATTTTACAAATAGCGGTAACTATGCTATTCCAGCAGCAGTTACAGGCAATGGTTTCTTTGTGTTCGAATATTCAGGACATGGATCAGATAACCCAACAACAACAATGCAAATAGACGATATTACGATAAACTAGTAAAGTATATTACTAAATTAAAGCGACTTAATCAGTCGCTTTTTTTGTGCCAAATATTAAGTATCTTTGTACTATCAAATATCATTTATGTTAGACGTACAAGAACACCAATTTGAAAAAACGGTGATTGTGGGAATTATTACCCAGGCACAAAACGAAGAAAAGCTAGAGGAATACTTAGACGAGTTGGAGTTTTTAACTTTTACAGCTGGAGGAGAGGTAATTAAACGCTTTTCTCAAAAAATGGATAAACCCAACCCTAAAACCTTTGTAGGTACAGGTAAGCTGGAAGAAATTCACGTGTACATAAAAGAAAACGATGTAACCACCGTTATTTTTGATGATGAATTATCTCCTTCGCAACAAAAAAACATCACTAAAATATTCGATTGTAAAGTACTAGACAGAACCAACCTTATATTGGATATTTTTGCACAACGTGCCCAAACTTCTTATGCCCGTACACAAGTAGAATTGGCACAATGCCAGTATTTACTACCTCGTTTAACGGGTATGTGGACACACCTTGAGCGTCAGCGTGGTGGAATTGGAATGCGTGGGCCAGGTGAAACCGAAATTGAAACCGACCGACGTATAGTTCGTGACCGAATAGCCTTACTTAAAGACAAAATTAAAGTTATAGACAAACAAATGGCAACCCAACGAGGCAATCGTGGCGCTATGGTGCGTGTGGCTTTAGTCGGTTATACCAATGTGGGTAAATCTACCTTAATGAATGCTGTTGGAAAAAGTGATGTGTTTGTAGAAAACAAGCTTTTTGCAACATTAGACACTACCGTTCGTAAAACAGTAATTAAAAACCTCCCTTTTTTACTTTCAGACACGGTTGGATTTATTAGAAAACTGCCTACACAATTGGTAGATTCGTTTAAAAGTACTTTAGACGAAGTTAGAGAAGCCGATTTATTACTGCATGTAGTTGATATTTCTCACCCAGAGTTTGAAGACCACATCGCCTCTGTTAACGAAATTTTAAAAGACATAAAAAGCGACGGCAAACCTACCATTATGGTCTTTAATAAAATAGATGCTTATAAAGCTGTTTTTTTAGCAGAAGACGACCTAATGACCGAAAGAGAGCCTAAACATTATAGCTTACAAGAATGGGAAAACACATGGATGAATAAAGTAGGCGAAAGCAACGCTTTATTTATATCGGCAACCGAAAAAGAAAATTTTGAGCATTTTAGAAAATTAGTTTACGAAGCCGTTAGAGAAATTCATATTTCACGCTTTCCATATAACAACTTTTTATATCCAGAATTTGACGAAAATTTTGTGGAAGAGAAAGAAGAGTAGTAGTACGATTATAATTGTATTCAAAAGACATTCAACTATATAAGAGGAGTGTATAAAATTTTATATACTCCTTTTATATTGACCTATAAAACTTACCCCAACCAATACACCGCTAAAACCGCAGGTATAAAGTAAATAACAATAGTTCTTGCACCATCGTAATCTTTGGCTACACGCTGTCCGAAAAGCAACATAAGCAACGTAATACAAGAAACCACTGCAGCATAAAAACCCAAAGTAGTTTGGTCGTTTTTAATTAACTGAATAATACCTGCAAGTGCCATAACTCCCGATATAATTTCTAAAACCAAAATGGTTGCTAAAGCAGGTTTTACTTTGTTGCTAAAAAAAGAATCTTTAAAATGGCCGTTTAACCATTCTACGTTTCCGTTCCAATCTTTTAATTTATCGTAACCCGATTGTAAAAAAGTTATTGTAATTAAAAGCAAAACCAGTATTTGAGCAGCATATGTCGTCATAATATTATTGTTTTTTGTGTATTAATCGTGTCAATTGAATAGAAAGATCCGTTAAAATAAGTTTAGCATTTCCGTTTCGTTCTATATGGTAAATGGCTTTTTCAAGCTCTTCAAAAATAAGATTTATATTGGCTCCGTTCACATACGGAGCAAAGTTTTTTAAATTAAACTTTGGCGTTTCGGTTTCTAAAAACACCAATTCTTCGGTTTGGTAATTGGTTAAAAGGGCTTGTCTAAAAAACTGAATACAGTAATGCAAAAATTCTTTTTGCACCGATCTGCCCAAAGCAGCTATTTTCTCGCTCCAATCTATTAAATCGTTAATTACAGCCGCATTTCCTTTTGCTCTAAAAGCCGCACGCACCCATTCTATAAACCAAGTTTCAAACGGAAAATCGGCTTCGTCTTTATGCAATAAATGCAAAGCTTGGTTGTAATTAGCATTGCATTGGTGCGCAAGTTTTTTAGCTAAAGCTGTTTCACAAGCTTCATTTTCTATTAAACTTTTAGCAATAGTATCTTCGCTAAGGGCTAAAAAATCTACACGTTGGCAACGCGATTGAATGGTTTGTAAAATACCGTCAATTTGAGAAGTAATTAATATAAAAACCGTTTTTTCTGGAGGCTCTTCTATTAGTTTTAGCAATTTGTTTGCGGCCTCAGTATTCATGTTGTCTGCCTGCCAAATAAGCATAACTTTATAACCGCCCTCATAGGCTTTTAGCGCCAGTTTTTTATTAATATCTGCTGCTTCGTTAACACTTATTATACCTTGTTTTTTTTCTAAATCTATGTGTTTTAACCAATCAAACAAATCGCCAAAAGGTGTGTTTAAAACAAACTCACGCCAAGGTTTCATAAAGGCATCACTGGTAGGTTTAGTCTTTACCTCTGTTGTTGTTGCAACGGGAAAAGCAAAATGCAAATCGGGGTGCGCCAACTGTTCAAATTTTAAAGAACAAGCTGCTGTTTTTTTAGGGTCTAAAGCTGAGTTGCACAAAATATATTCGGCATAAGCAATAGCCAAAGACAACATACCCGCACCTTCTGGCCCAACAAAAAGTTGTGCATGCGGAATTCTTCCACTATCTACCCCTTTTTGTAAGTGAGCAATAATATGTTCGTGTCCTAAAACTGAATCAAACAACATTTTTTCTTGTATTTAAAATTCAAAAATAAACAATAAAAGTTAGAACTTCTTTTTATTCCTTCTAAAACCTTTAAAAAGCCTGTTTATTTAACTGCATTATTTTATATTTGTAAACTTATACTATTTACTATTTTATGAAAACACTACAAAACATTGATTTTTCTCAAAAAAAGGCCTTAATTCGAGTTGATTTTAACGTGCCATTAAACGACGCATTTGAAGTTACAGACGCTACTAGAATTCAAGCAGCAAAAGAAACTATAGACACTATTATTGCCAACGGCGGAAGTGTTATTTTAATGAGTCATTTAGGACGACCAAAAGGGGTTGAAGCTCAATTTTCGTTACAACATATTGTTTCTAAAGTTGAAGAAGTTTTAGAGCGAAAAGTAACTTTTGTAAACGATTGCATAGGCGATAAAGTAGAGCAAGCAGCTAAAAATTTAGCAGCTGGTGAGGTTTTATTATTAGAAAATCTTCGTTTTTATAAAGAGGAAGAAGCTGGAGACGTGGCTTTTGCTCAAAAATTAGCCAATTTAGCAGATGTGTATGTTAACGATGCTTTTGGAACAGCACACAGAGCACATGCCTCAACCACTATTATTGCTCAGTTTTTTAGCAATAAATGTTTTGGAGCGCTATTAGCAAAAGAAATTGAGAGCATCGACAAAGTGCTTAAAAACAGTGAAAAACCAGTTTTAGGTATTTTGGGCGGAAGTAAAGTTTCGTCTAAAATTACGGTTTTAGAGAATATTTTAGATAAAGTAGATCATTTAATAATTGGTGGTGGAATGACTTTTACATTCGTAAAAGCATTGGGCGGTTCAATTGGTGACTCTATTTGTGAAGACGACAAGCAAGAATTGGCTCTTGAAATTTTAGCGAAAGCGAAAGAAAAAGGCGTGCAAATTCATATTCCTGTTGATGTTATTGCAGCAAATGCATTTAGCAACACTGCAGAAACACAAGTTATGGATGTAACTAAAATCACAGACGGTTGGCAAGGTTTAGACGCAGGTCCAAAGTCTTTAGAAAACTTTAAAAAAGTGGTTTTAGAAAGCAAAACTATACTTTGGAACGGTCCTTTAGGGGTTTTCGAAATGGAAAGTTTTGCAAATGGAACAATACAATTAGGTAATTTTATAGCAGAATCTACCGCAAACGGATGTTTTTCGTTAGTAGGTGGTGGAGACAGTGTAGCAGCCGTAAAACAATTTGGCTTTGAACACAAAGTAAGTTACGTGTCTACAGGTGGTGGTGCCATGCTAGAAATGTTAGAAGGTAAAACATTGCCTGGTATTGAAGCCGTTTTAAAATAAAACAAATCCCAACAAATCTACAAACATGCATTTTTTAAAAAACATGTTGTTTATACTTATTTCGAGCACTGCTGCCTTAGCCCAAACTTCGGTGGCAACTCAATTTAGTATAGACACTTTAGTTATTTCCGATTTACAAAAGTTAAAAAATAGCTTTGTAAATCACCCAACTAGCAACTGTATTGATAGCAGATGGTTGGATTTGTTAACTGAAGAAACAAGTTTTGAAGATTTTCAAACTGATATTTTAGAACTAGATTTAGCTGCTAGCGTAAGTTTTGATTCGCTTTCTAGCGAAAAGTTACAAGCCGATTTTGAGTTGTTAAACGCTCAAACTCCTTTTAAACTAGAATACAATTCGGTGGTTGAAAACACGGTAAAATCCTTTTTAAAATACCGTAAAAATGGTTTTCAAAAAATAATTACTCGTTCAGAATACTATTTTCCTTTATTCGAATCTAAATTAGCCAAATACAATATTCCGTTAGAATTAAAATATTTAGCCATAGTTGAGTCGGCTTTAAACCCACAAGCTAAGTCTAAAGTAGGGGCGTCTGGACTTTGGCAATTTATGTACGGAACAGGGAAACAGTTTAATTTAGAGGTTAATTCGTATGTTGACGAACGTTTTGACCCTGTAAAAGCAACCGAAGCCGCTTGTTCGTATTTAAGCGAATTGTATTCAATTTTTGGCGATTGGAATTTGGTTTTAGCAGCTTATAATGCTGGTCCAGGAAACGTTTCTAAAGCCATAAGACGTTCTGGAGGCAAACAAAATTACTGGGAAATAAGAACCTATTTACCAAGCGAAACAGCCAATTATGTACCTGCTTTTATAGCTACGTTATATCTTTTTACGCATCAAGATGAATATGGAATTAAGGGTGAAAAAGCACCACAAACTTTTTTTGAAACCGATACGCTACATTTAAAAAAGCAAATGACTTTTAAACAAATAGAAGATATTTTAGATATACCAGAAGGTGAGATTCATTTTTTAAATCCTATATACAAACAAAAGACTATCCCGGTTTTTGGTGATAAAAAACATGCTTTGCGTTTGTCTAAAAGTAAAATTGGACTCTTTGTATCTAACGAAGACAAAATTTATAATTACCTTGACAGTTTAAATATAAAAGAGCAACGCACTACTTTTAAACCCACAAGAAATGTAGTTGCTGTAAATTCTAATTCTTCTAAAAAGCACCATACTGTAAGAAGAGGGCAAAGTATTGGGATTATTGCACAAAAATACGGTGTTAGTATTTCTAACTTAAAAAAGTGGAATAACTTAAGGTCCAATACAATTATAGCAGGTAAAAAACTAGTAATTTACTCGGGAAGTAAAAGTGAGGTTCAGGCAGTTTCATCTAATTATTATATAGTAAAAAGAGGCGATTCGCTTTATACTATTGCTAAAAAACATTCTGGAATATCTGCTAACGATATTAAGAGGATGAACAATTTAAAGTCAAACAATTTAAAGCCGGGTATGCGTTTAAAAATACGCTAATTGGTATGTTTTTTGATGTTCAATAAAAAACAAATTTTATGAAAAATATAGTATTGGGTTTATTTGCCTTATTAATTTTGGTTTCTTGCAACGACACCAAAGAGGAAAAACAAGCTATTTTGCCTATTTCTAATGGAAAAATAAATAATGTTTCTATTATTATAGACGATAATTTGTGGGCAGGAGAAATAGGAGATAGTTTGCGTAAAAAATTCGCGTCGCCAGTAGATGGTTTGCCAAACGAAGAGCCTATTTTTACAATTAACCAATATCCTATTAAAATTTTTAATGGTTTTGTTCGTAAGAGCAGAAACGTAATTGTAGTGCAAAAAGGTCCAAAAACAGGCTATGCTTTCAATAAAAACGAATTTGCAAAGCCACAAAACGTACACTATATTTCGGGAGAAAAAACAATTGATGTTTTAACGGTTTTAGAAAGTAAATACCAAGCTATTGTAAAACAAATCAAAACGGCCGAAATTAAAGAAAGACAACGAAGAATTGCTAAATCTCCAGCATCTGACAAGCAGGTGAGAGATCGTTTTGGAATTTCGTTAAACCTTCCTTTTGGTTATAAATACGACATGGTAAAAGACAATTTTTTATGGATTCGTCGTGAATTTTCTTCGGGTTATAATAGTGTTTTGGTTTACGAAGTGCCTTTAGAAGCCTTTAGCAACAAAGAGTTTCCCGTTTCAGATGTAATTAAAATGCGCGATTCTATTGGTAAAGAAAACATACAAGGTACTTTACCAAATACGTGGATGGTTACCGAAGCTGCTTATGCACCTTATATTTTTACAGATACTATTAAAGGTCGTTTTACCTTCGAAACCAAAGGTACTTGGGAACTTAAAAACGATTTTATGGTTGGGCCATTTATAAACTATGCCATAAAAGATGTACGAAACAATAGATATCTTGTTTTAGAAGGCTTTACATATAATCCGTCAAAGTCTAAAAGGGATTTGGTTTTTGAATTAGAAGCTATTATTCGCTCGGTTAAGTTTTTAAAATAAATGGAAAACTTTCATTTTAAAACTATTTCTTTTAGCGATTTTACAACAAATGAGCTTTATGCTGTACTACAACTGCGCTCTGAAGTTTTTGTGGTAGAACAAGATTGTGTGTATCAAGACATAGATTATAAAGACCAAAAAAGTTATCATTTATTGGGTTTTTCTAATAACGAATTGGTTTGTTATGCTCGAATTTTTAATGAAGGTGATTATTTCGACACACCTAGTATTGGTAGAGTAATAGTTAAAGAAACGTTTAGAGATAAAGCCTTAGGTCATGTTTTAATGAAAGAAGCGGTGGCGTTTTCTACTTCAACCTTTCAAAACAAAACCATCACTATTTCGGCGCAACAGCATTTAGAAAAATTTTATAACCAACATGGTTTTATAGCAATAGGCACTTCTTATTTAGAAGACGGCATTCCGCATATAAAAATGATTCGCAATTAAAAAAGCAGTTCTACCAATTGCTCAATCTCTGTTTTGGTATTGTAACTGTGTAAACAAATCCTAAGGCGTTCTTCTCCTTCGGGAACAGTAGGTGATAAAATGGGTTTTAGATCAAACCCTTTATTTTGTAAAAAAGTGGCTTTTTCTTTTACTTCTTCATTTCCTGAAATCACCACTGTTTGAATAGCACTTTTAGATATCGTTTTTTGATTTTTAACCTGCATTAAACCAATAAATAATTCAATATTTACGTGTAATTGCTTTTGCAAAACAACATCTGTTTTTAAAATTTCGTAGCTTTTATTTATGGTTGCTACCGCAACGGGCGGTAATGCTGTGGTGTAAATTAAACTTCTAGAAAAATTAACCAAATACACATATAAATCGGTATTACATAAAATTGCAGCACCGTGGCAACCCATCGCTTTTCCGTACGTAACTATTCGTGCAAAAAAGGCGTTTTCTAAATTATATTCGGATGCTAAACCAGCGCCGTTTTCTCCAAAAACACCAAAAGCATGTGCTTCGTCTAAAATAGTGTAGCAGTTGTATTTTTGTGCTAAAACAGCAAGTTTTTCAAGATTTGGACTATCGCCGTCCATGCTAAAAACCGACTCAGTAATTACATAAACCACACCGTTTGTAGGTTTTTTTTTCTGTAAAAGCCGTTCTAAATGCGCTAAATCATTATGTTTAAACTTTATGGTTTTAGCATGGCTTAAAGTTAATCCGTCACGCAAAGACGCATGGCTGTATTCATCATAAAAAACCAGGTCGTTACGATTTAAAATAGCGCTTAAAAGACCAATATTGGCATCGTAACCCGAATTGTAAATCAACGCTTTTTCGGCTTTATGAAATTTGGCAATTTTATTTTCGGTCTCCGTATATAAAGAATAATTCCCACTCAGTAATCTACTTCCGGTTGCACCGTTTTTGTTCTCTAAATTTTCAACCGATTGTTGAGCAGCAGAAAAAATGCTTTTATTTTTAGCAAAGCCCAAATAGTCATTAGACGAAAAATCGATTAAGTCGCGGTTCTCTTTAAGCGTTCTAACAGCTTTAGAGTGCTCGCGTAAGTTCATTTTTTTTGCTAATGATGGTGGAATTTTCATACTGTAAAAGTACGGATAATTTTGAGTTTGCCTGAAATTTAAAATTAGCTTTTTTTAAAAATAAACCAAAACCAACGCAACCTTTTCTTTAATTTAGCATCTTATAACAAAGAAGTATTATTAAAATGAAAAAAACGCTTACCTTATTTGCACTTGTTGCGCTTTTGTTTTCTTGTTCACCAGATGATGATTTTCCTAAATACCATTTAGAAACATTGCCTATTGAAGCAGTAGTTTCTATACCTGAAGAAATGGTTTTAGGTGAAGAACATGAAATTGTATTAAAGTACAGAAGACCAACCACTTGCTATGGTTTTAATAACTTTTATTACGACAAAGATTTAAACGTAAGAACAGTTGCTATAAACGCAATTGTACAAGAAGACAATAGTTGTGTTTCTTTGGCAGACCAAGCAATAGAAGATTTACCCGAAGTAACCTTACGTTTTAAACCAACAGGTAACGGCACGTATGTATTTAAGTTTTGGACAGGAAAAGACGACCAAGGAGAAAACACATTTATAGAATATGAAATACCAGTAACCGGATAATTAACTTTAATAAAGTGTGATTGTTAAGCAACTCATAGATGAATGCAAAAAAAACAATACTAAAGCACAAGAGCAATTATACAAGGAGTTAGCTCCGCAATTATTTGCCCTATGCCTTAAGTATTCGCGCAACTATGCCGAGGCTCAAGACAATTTACAAGAGAGTTTTTTATTATTGTTTAAAAACATTTCGAAGTTTTCTAACAAAGGATCTTTTGAAGGTTGGGCAAAACGATTAGCCATAAATTATGTGTTGCAGCAATACCGCAACAAAGGTTATTTGGAATTGGTTACAGATGAATTTCCAGAGAGTGAAGAAGTAGAAATTGAAGAAGAAAACATCTCTTTAGACTATTTAATTGAAATTATACAACAGTTACCAGACCGATACCGATTGGTATTTAGTTTGTATGTAATGGACGGATATTCACATAAAGAAATTGCCAACATGATGGAAATTAACGTTGGCACATCAAAATCGAATTTGGCACGAGCCAAAGGAATATTAAAGCAGAAAATAGAAGAACAGCAGAAAAATGCTGAGAGTCAAGTTAAATGAAAGAAAATAAAAATTTAGAACGCTTATTTCAAGAAAAATTCAAAGATTTTCAGGAGCAACCGCCTCTTGAAAGTTGGGATTATATTGCAAATAACTTAAACCCAAAGCAAAAGAAAAAACTGCCATTCGGTATGCTTTTTGGATCAATTGCTTCAGTAGCAGTACTTGCTTTTGTTTTTGCTTATCCATATTTTGCAGATAATAAAGATGTAAATAACAAAATAGATACAACTGAAAACCCACCCGTTTTAGAAGAAAAAACAAATACTCTTCAATCAAAAGAAGAGTTAAAAGTTACAACTGATGATGTTGTAGAAGAAGCAACGCCAAAGGTTACTAAAGAAGAAAATACAGTTGTTAAATCGGCTACAAACACCAATATAAGAAAATCTTTAGTGGAAGAAAAAACAGCTAAAACGAAATCAAGTTTAGTGTCAGGTGCTGCTGTATCAGAAGCAACATTTAGCGGTTTAAAAAGGTCTAAGACAACAAAATCAAAACCAAAGTACAAACGCCTTCTAAAGCCAAAAACATCTAATTTTATAACAGGTCCATCTATAGTAAAATCTACTTCTAAATTTAAAAACAAAGAAGAAGACCCTTCAACTAACATAGAAAATAAGGCAACAAAAAAAGAAAAAACAAATACAAACAATATTGTAAATGAAGGCTTTGGTTACTCTGTTTTAAATGCTACAGACAAAGAAAAACAACA
>ENA-OUOG01003772-OUOG01003772.1-marine-metagenome-genome-assembly--contig:-NODE-3772-length-13750-cov-5.494112_pt1 | contig 13750 bp, 4 predicted proteins | sample MGYA00248635_ERZ508505 | MGnify/ENA primary metagenome ERZ508505 (study PRJEB26176, sample SAMN06267871) | marine metagenome | isolation source: Saanich Inlet, British Columbia, Canada | place: Pacific...
TCGTTCGATCGTCCTTTTCGAGAAAGGCGCGTGACGTTTTCGTTTTCGTCGTCGTCGTCATCGTCGTCGTCGTCGTCGTCATCGTCGTCGTCCGCCCCGCGCTTCCGGTGCGGTTCCTCCTCGGCGCTCTTCTCCCCCTCGGACCGCGCGCCCGGGCGGATCAGGATCTCCCCGTACGGCTCGGAGAGGTCCTGCGCGACGTCGAGGAACCCGCCGGACACCAACACGAGCGTCTGGTAAAAGCACCGCGCCGCCGACGCGCGGCGCAAGCCGTTTTCGGCGCACAGCCCCCGGAGCGACGCGACGCGCGTCGCGCCCGTGAACACGCCGCGGCTCAGGAACTGCATCAGGTTGTACGCGGCGGAGCCCACGTTCCCGGCGGACGCGCCGCGCGCCGCCAGGGACAAAGAAGCGCTCGGCTCGGACTCCAGAAGCCGGTACTGCGACGCGCCGGCGGTGTCGCCGGAGGATGCCGGGCGGATGGACGACGGCGGGTTCCCGGCGTCGCTCCCGAAGCGGAGGCTGCCGGACCGCGCGCCCTGCGACGCCGCGCCCGCGGAGAAGCTGCGCGCGTCGCGCTCGTCCACGACGAAGCCCTCCAGCAGGTCCGCCAGGGACAAGCCCCGGCGCCGGCGGGCGCCGGGGTCGGACCCGGAGGCGCGGAAATCATCCGGAGGCGGCGGCGCGTCGTCGTCGCTGTCGTCCATCGGGAGGGGGGGCAAGACGTCGTCGTCGTCGTCGCCGTGCCCCATGGCGATGGGGCCGGGCTTGTACCCACCCCCGTCGTCGCTGGAGACATCCCCGAACGCCTCGCTGCGCTTCAGGTGCTTGAGCCGCCCGCGGCGCTCGCGGTCGCGATCGAGCGCCATCTCGTGCTCCGCCTCGAGCGCCAGAGCCTCCGCCTCGAGCGCCAAAGCCTCCTCCGGGTGGCGCTCGCCGCCGCCCTGTTTGTTCGGCTCACGAGCCGCGCGGGGACCGCGAGCACACGTGGGCCAGGGCTGGCGCCTCGCCTCGAAGAGCGCGCGGAAGTGCGCCCGCAGACCGGCGCACGCCTCGCCGTCGCGCGCGGCCGCCCGGAACAGCACGCCGCCTCTCTGCCCGCGCATGAAGAGCGCGTCAAAAAAGTCGCCGCGGACGGCGTCCTCCGCGGGAGCGACGCCGAGGTACGTCTCCGCGGCGTCTTCAGAAACGGGGCGCCCGCCGAGCACGCGCGTGTCGCTGTTATCCTTGAGCCACATGCGGTACGCGCCGCCACCAAGGTGCGTCTCCGCGTCGATGGTCTGCATGCGGTGCCTCGCCGTGCCCGGCCTGGGCTTGCCCGCGCGGCGCGGGCGCACGGCGTTTCGTTCTCGCGCGCGAGCCGCCGCCTGGAGCTCAAGCATCGCCGGCGAGGGCGCCACAGAGGAGTGCGTCACGTTGAGCGCGCCGGAGGCGGTGCCCGTGCCCGTTCCCGTGCCCGCCTCGGCGTCCGTGTCGTCCGGCTTGTACGGCGCGTCCTCGTCCTCGTCCTCGCTCTCGTCCAGCGGCAGAGGCGGGAGCGCGTCGTATGGCGCCTCGTCGGGCAGCGCCTGCGAGTCGCGCGCGTCGAAGGGGTTGAATTCGAATTCGGCGCCCCCGCGACGTACGTCCCCGCGCGCCTCGCGGTCATCGGTCCGCTGATCGCCCGCGACGCGGCCGAGCAGGTCCTCCATGGCCTGGTCGGGGAGGTTCAGGTCATCGCGCGTCGTCGCGCGGCCGCGCCGAAAACGCCCGCGCGCGTCCCCGCCGAGGAACTCCATCGCCAGGTCGTCGTCGTCCACCCCGGCCGCCCTCGCGGCGGCGCCGAAGCGCGCGTCCCACTCGGCTTCGTCGTGCGCGGCGTCGAAGAAGGCGTGCTCATCCTCGTTCCCCGCGGCGTGCTCGAGCGCCATCTCGGCGAAGCGCGCGTCCGAAAACCGGAAACCGTCCTCGCGTACCTCAACCTCGTCGAACGCGAACGCGTCGTTGAAGTCGACGTCGCGCGTCACGGCGTGGCGCCGGGTCTCGCGTCGACGCGTCGAGAGACCCGCCGCGCCGTCCTCGAGCGGAGGCTCGCGCCGCCTCGCCGGCGAACGCGCGTCGTCGCGCAGGGTGTGGCGGTCACCCGAGGCGAGCGCGTACCGCGCGAGCCGCGTGCGGAACGAAGCGCAGTCCTCGAACAGGAAGTGAAGCTGTGTGTTCGAGCGCGTTCGAGAAGGCGTAAGGCGACGGTATCGGAGAGAAGCGGAGGGGAAAAGAGCCCTCGGCCTAGCCTCGCGCCTCGCGCGAGACGAGGGGAAAGACGAGTCGCGGCGGGCGATCGCGGCGCGCGCGTACCTGGCGGGAGTACAGGGTCACGACCCCGCGCATCAGGAGCGCGGCGAGTCGAAGTGCCTGCGACGATGCGGGTGGGTGGTGCGCGGCGTGGATACGACAGGTCAGCGCGCGTCCTCGCGTCCGTCGCGCGAGGGGGACCACGACTCGTGTCAGGGGTCGTATCGGAGACTCGTTTTCCGCCGCGCGGGCGACGACGTACCAGCGGAGAGGGCGGCTTCATGATGATGTTGCACGCGTTCGCCACGGAGAGCTTGGCGGACTTGTCCCGATTCAGGCGAGCCGCGCGGCTCGGCTGGTGCGCCAGGATCTGCGAACGCGCGGCGGGGGGGACTCGTCAGGCGCGTTCGGTCGAAGGAGGGTCGAGAACGGGAACGAACGAGGAGAGGGGGAAACGCGCGCGCGGCGCGGGCGCGAGGCGCATCGTCCGGGCGCGGCGTACCCATATCTGACCCAGCGCGCCCTTGGGCGAGAGCAGGTCGACGGAGTAGAACATGCCCCCCACGCGCGCGCGCCCGCGAGCGAAGGCCGCGCGAGGCGTGTGTGAGACGAGGGAGGAACTTGCGCTTGTTGCTCGAAGGGAAAATTTGAATCACCGCCGCGCTGACTCGCGCCGTGCTTTTGCTCGCGGTAGACCAGCCCGGTCTCCACTCACTTCGCGCGCGTCGCACGCGTGCAAGGGGACACGGGCCACGATGTCGGCCCTGAAGACCATCCAGGACAAGCTCGCGATCGAAGCGAATGACTTCCAGGCTCTGCAGAAAGGTACGCCGGGACTCAGCAGCCGCGATCCGTCGCGCCGATCGACGCGGGAGCCGCGCGCTGACCTTTTTCCCCACCCATCCTCGCAGATCTGAGCAGGAACATGAGCAACCGCCAGCAGTTCGTGCAGCAGTTCAGCGAGAACGACATGGTGCTCAAGGTACGCGCGCGCGACCGGCATCCTTCGCGCGAACGACCCTCACGACCGTCACGAGAGGCTCCCGCCGACCCTCAAAAACGACCCTCCCGCTGACCCGTCCCGTGTCGCTCGTTTCGTCTTTTTCTTCTTCGAAAACAAACGCGCGCAGGAGCTGGAGCGACTGGAGGATGACGCCAACGTGTACAAGCTCATCGGCCCGGTGCTGATCAAGCAGGACCTGGTGGAGGCGAAGAGCAACGTGGAGAAGCGCCTGGAGTTCATCCAGAACGAGACCGAGCGGCTGGACAAGATGGTCAAGTCCATGGAGAACAAGCAGGAGACCAAGCACAGGGAGATCCTCGAGTTGCAGAAGAAGCTGCAGACGCTCGCCGCCGCCAAATAGAGATTGCAATGCGATACAAGTTGTACGCGTACGCCACACGCGAAGAGACGAAAACGCGACAGTAACGCGCGCGACGCCAAACAGCGAACGAAACGATAAGCGCGCACGATGCGACAAAAAGCTCGCGTCAACACTACTACAAAAGACAAAAAGTCGTACTCTCTACTACGACGCGCGCGAAATTTCGCGCTACAAAAAGAAACGTCTCACCGCGATTTGCGCGCCGCGCCGATGATCCTCACGCGGTTCATGCTGTTGCGCGCATCCACGATGCGCTGCGAGTACCCCTGGTTCTGCACCTGCAGACGCCTCTGCTGCGCGATGCGCGCCTCGCGCATCTGCGCGCGCCTCTGCTCCGCGTGCAAAGACTCCATCGCGCGCTCCTTCGCCTGAAGCGTCTCCGCCTTGAAGCGCGCCGCGGCGACTTCGCGGTACTCCTCAAAGTCGGCGAGCGACCCTCCGCTCGGCGCCGAGCGCGCGGCGAAGGCGGCGTCGTTTTCGCTGAGGTACTTCATCGGGAACGGGTCCGGCGCGCAGTCGTACTGCTTCAAGTACGTGTGGCGCGGCTTTATGCGCTGGTCCAGGCTCAGGGAGAAGTACGCCGGGAACTTGACGCACGTCTTGTGGTCGCCGCCCAGCTCGTCTGTCATGTACTTGAACTTGGGGCGCAGCGAATCCTTCACGCTGAGCGAAAAAAGCTGCGACAGGCGAGTCACCGTGTGCACGACATCCTCCTCGTTCATGCCGATGCTGGAGAGGAAGTTGATGTGCTCCTCTAAACCCTCGAACGAGTACTGCAGCACGTGCGGGTGGCGCACGATCATCTTCATCACGCCGTCGCGCGAGATGCCGAGATCCCGGAGGAAATCCACGCGCGGCTGCACTTGGTTCTCGATTGAAAACGTCAACACCGCGGGGTTGCGCTCGAGCATCTTGGGAATGTCCGCCTCGGGAATCAAGAGCTCGTTCTTGAAGTAGGCGACGCGCGGCTTCAGCCCCTTCTCCACGGACAGGTGTAAGATCTGGGGCTGCTTGCGCAGCATCGTCGGGAGGCGCTCCGCGGGGACGCCGAGCTCGGTGAGGTACCGGCAGCGCGGCACCGTGTGCCGGTTGCGCTGCAGTAAAATGGCGGGTTCCTTGTGGATCAGCTTCTTGAGCTCCGCGCCCTCGAACCCGAGCTCGTTCTGCAGGTACTCCACCCGGGTCATCACCTTCGCCACCGGGCGTTTAAAAATCTCCTCGCAGTTCACCAGGCACTTCTCCAGCTCCTTCGTCGTCAGCCCGAGCGACACCAGGTACGACACCATCGGGCGCCACTTCTCCTTGATGTGCAGCTTCTCGCTCAGCTTCTCAAACTCCGCATCCGGGATGGTCTCGTAATCCTGGTGCTCCATCATCTTCCAGTCCACGAACGAGTCCCACTGGTGCTTGTGCGCGCCGCTGCCGGTGGGCGCGGGAACCACGTTCGCGACACGAACCTCCGACTTCTTCTTGGACGTCTTCTTTTCCTGAGCTTTTCCGGCGCGCGATGAGGTGGACGCCGCGAGGACGACGTCCGCGCCCTTCGCGGCGGCGGGAGATTTTACGCCGCCGCCGCCGAACACGGCGGCGGCCGCCTCGGCGTCCACCGGCGGGGACTTTAAATCGAGCGAAGCCTTTAAAGGCTTCTTGCTCTTCTTGGTCTTGGTACCGTTTAAGAGCGACAGACGCTTGAGCGCGTCCGCGGCGCGCGCCGGGCCGGGCCGCGGCGCGACGGGTACGGTTTTTGTTTTTTCGCTCTTCTCCACGCTCTTCTCCGGCGGCGGCTTTTTTGACGACGACGTTTTCAAAGCGTCAAAGACCGCCACCTCGGCGCGCGTCTCTCTGTGTGCCTCCTGGGAGGCCGCTTTCGTCGTTCGCGTCTGGACCACGACCGCCTGCGTCTGGAGCATCGCGCGCATGGTGGTCTTCGCCTCGGCCAACGCGGCGTCGTTTTTAGACGCGGAAAGGTTTTCCGCGCCGGATCGATCCTCGGCGTCGGTTTTGTTTGTAGAAAGTCTCGCAGGGCGCCGCTCCGGAACCGCCGTCTCCGCCGCGCGTCGCCTCCGGACGTCGCGCGCGGCTCGCGCGGCGACCTCGTCCAGGTGGTCGTCCGACCCGACGTCCGCGCGCGAGGGCTCGTACAGCACGTGTGCGGGCGCGGGCGCCCTGCGTCCCCCGAGGTGGACGCCCCGGAACGGCCCCGCCGCGGTCCATCGCGTGGGCGTCCGGACGGCACCGCGTCGCCGATGCGACGTCGCGAAGATGCCGTCACCTCGCGCCCCGGCGCTGGAGGAGGCCTTGGCGACCACGCGCACGCCGACGTGCACCGACGCGGGCGCGCTCACGCACGCCATCGTCCCCGGAACGCGCCCGCCGACCCTCCAGACCCCGACCGCTCGCCCCGCGACCGCCGCGCGCCGAGTCCGGTCGCGTCGGAATGCCCGTTCTCGAGAGAACGCCCGCCGCGTGAGAAACGCCGCGACTCCGGGCGCCGGACCGCGCTCGGCTCGGACCCGAGACGCGCGACTCGCGACCCCGCACCGGCGCGACGCTCGCGAAACGCGCGGAAGGTTCCTCTCGCGACTTGACGCGCGCGGTTCGTCGCTCGCCCGCGCGCCGCCGCCGCAACTAATGGCTCGTGCGGCGGCGATCCCACGTCAGACGTGTCTCGTGCGTTCAGGCGGAGCGCTCAGTGTAGCGACGCGCGGAAGTCGAGAACGATCGACGGTTCGCGAACCGGAAATCCGTCCGAAAAAAGCGTCGAAACTTATCCACTTTTTGACCCCGAAACCGTTGGGAAAAAGCGAACGTCCACGACTCGAGAACGACGGTCTGCTTTCGCCGTATGCCGACTGTCGGGACAGAGGCGGCTGGGGCTGTCGTGGCGCCCACATGCGTGAGGGGCAATCGCGCGACCCCACAACGCTCGGCGACGCGCGGAAGGCGTCTCCGGCGGCCTCAGCGGAGCCGTTCGTTTCCCCGACTCCGTGCGGGAGACGAGAGCGAAGGCGCGGGCGGGAGAGGTCTCCTCGCATCCGACGCTGCGTCGCGCGGGACGGTCGTCCGCGAAGAGCTCGCGAGGACGAAGCTCCGCCGACGCGTCGCGCGTCGATTTGAGACGCCATGAGCGCGCACGCCGTCGCCGCGTCGTCGGTGGGACCCCGCGTCGCGGGGATTCCCGCCGGGCGCGCGGCAGGCGCGCGCGCGGGTGTCGGGAGAGCGGATGCGCCATCGCGCGCGCGTTCTCGCGGCGTCCCCGCGCCGCGCCTGGGCGCGGCGCGCCGCGACGTCAGGGCGGCGGCTGGCAAGGAGAAAGACCTGCGAAACCCGGCGACGGGCGCCATCAGCGACGCGAACGCCACCCGAGGCGGGTCGCGCGTCTCGTGGGACGACCTCCTGAGCGAGGACCTCGTTCAGGTGTCCGAGCCGGTCGTCCCAAACGCGGGCGCGCGCTCGCAGTCGCCGCCGCGCGCCGCGCCGGACGCCTCCAACTCCGCCGGCGCGGTTCGAGAACCGCAAGCCGTCTCCAAGGATGGCTTTTTCGTGCGCAAGGAGCGCCACGAGCCTTCGTGTTCATGCTCGGTGTGCTGCGACCTGCGGGCGCTCGTCGCGGCGGCGCCCGAGCCCGAGGCTGGCGCCGGCGCGCGGCCAAACGGGCAAACCTCGCCTCGCGGCGGCACCCCGTCCGACCCCGTCTTTGTGGCGTTTGACGGCGGATTCGTCGTCGGGAAGCAGCAGCAGAAGCACCACGTGTTCGGGTGTCGGTGCCCCAACTGCAACAACATGCGGTTCCGGATGGACAAAGGCACCGCGAAGGTGGTGACCGTGGACAAAAACCTGCTCGTATCGTTGGTGGGCGAGGAGGAGTGCTTCCAGCGCGTTTTAGACGAGCAGAGCGAACTCGACCGCCGCGCGAAGATCGGCGCCGCCAACAGAGGCAAGAGCGCGTGGAACAAGGGGAGACACCACTCCCCCGAGACCATCGCCAAGATCAAGGAAAACACGGCGAAGGCTATGCGCGACCCGGAGGTGAAGCGGCGCATGCGCGAGGCGGCGGCGAAGACGTTCCACAGCGCCACCACCAAGATGAAGATCCGGCGCACCGTGCGCGACACCGCGCACCGCAAGATGGAGGCGCGCAACCTCGCGCGGAGCGCGGAGCTCGGTCCGCGGCGGGGGAAGGTGGGCATCGTGTCCATCGGGACGTACGCGCGGCGCGTGAGCTCGGTGCAGCGCCTGAGCTTCGGGGTGTGGGGGAAGCACGCCATGGACGACCGCGAGCGGCGGCGCAAGGAGGAGCTCCGCGCGTTCAAGAAAATCGAGCGCGAGGAGAAGAAGCGCGCGGCGCGCGAGGCGCGCCTGGCGGAGAAGGCGGCGAAGGGGGTCACCGCGCGCACGACGCGCGGCGTGGCGAAGAGCGAAGAGCACAAAGCAGCCATCTCCGCGGCGCTCAAGGCGAAGTGGAACGACCCGGACTACGTCGCGGCGCAGAAAAAATCGGTGCGCACGCGCAAGAAGTCCGCCGGGCGGAAGGCGTCGGCGGCGGCGGCGCCGCGCGCGCCGCGCACCGAGGCGGAGAAGAAGCGGCACAAGCTGGTGGGCGAGATGAAGGAGATTTACACCAAGGCGTCTGTGGCTGTGCGCGCGCTCGAGGAGCGCAAGAGCGCGGGCCTGGAGGTGGACGAGGTGATGCTCAAGAAGGCGCTGTCGGCGGTGTCGGAGACGCGCAAGGTGCTCGAGTCGCTCGGGCAAGCCGCGGCGCCGCCGGCGGACCCGTCCAGGGCGGCGGCGAAGGCGAAGGCGAAGGCGCGCGAAGAGCAGGAGTCGCGCCCGACGGTGGTGCACGTGCGCAACGGCGAGCGGGTCGAGGACGGGGGGGGGGAGGGCGGCGAGGACGACGCTCGTGAGGACGACGGCGTTGAAGTCGCGTGAGCAGTTATTCATTTTTGTGACGCGAGTACTATTCGTACTACTCTCGAACGAGACGGTAGACAAGTCTACTCCGTCGGCGCGCGCATCAGCATCATGCGGATCATCCTGGTGACGAACACCGCGCGCCCTTGTTCGTCGCTCGCCTCGCCTGTCCCCGCCGCCGGGAACATCAGGCACGGCGCGAGCTCCGCGGCGATCGCCTCGGCGGCGCGCGCCGCCTCGCCGGACGCCGGCGCGCCGAACGCGTCCGCGGCGGCGGCGGCGGCGGCGGCGCGCAGCGTCGCCGCGAGCGCGGCGCGGTGCGCCGGAGGCAGAGGCTCGAGCGCTAACGAAACGCCCAAAGGCGAAGCTTCCGAGGCGAGACACGCCGCGTGCATCTCGAAGGGAATCACGGGCAGAGCCATTCCCTTGAGCACGAGTTTGACGAGCTCAGCGGCGACCGCGGGCGTCGCGTCGCGCGCCGCCGCCTCGACATCCTCCGCGCGCGACGCGTCGCGCGCCGCCGCCGCCGCCGCCGCCTTCGCCTCCGGGTCGCCCCGGAACAAACCGCGCGTTTTTTTCGCGTCGTTTCGCTCCAGGGTCCGCAGCGGCGCTAACAACGCGCGCGGCACGAAAGACGCTAAAGACGTGCGCGACGTATCTACCGGGATCGGCGTTTTTTTGTCATTCGCATCATCACCGTTCGTCCTCGTGAAGGAAAAGTCGGAGGACGTGTGCTCCTCGCGCTCATCGCGCGCGTTGTTGAACGTCGGCGAGCGCGTCGCCTTTAAGGCGCGTTCTTTGGACTCGACAATCGCGAGTTCCTCCAGCGTCGCGCCGAACGCCGGTACGCGCGGGATACCTGAGACGAGAAAGTCGCGGTCGGCGGCGCGCGCTCTTGTCTCGTCGGAAAGCAGACCGCACGACGCGCCCTGCGTTCGCGCCGCGACGAGCCGAACACGGGTCAACTCGGCGACGAAAGCGACTTCGTCGCTTCCGGCGGTTCCTTCGGCGGCGTCGCGGCACCGCGCCAACACGTACGGCGCGAGCGCCTCGCTGGGCGCAAACGCGCACGCGGCGAGGTACGCCAGACGCCACAGCCTCAGTTCGCGTTTCGCGCTCGGGTGGTTCGAGGTCTGCTTCAGGAATTGGCAGTACCACTCGTCGCGCATCGCCGCGCCGGCGTCGTCGTCAAACGCGAGGGCGTCGAGCGCCCGCGTAACCTCCGTGTTGCGCGGCGCGGTTCCGCCGCGCCGAGTGAAGAAGAGCGAACTGGGCGCCGTCTGTTTCGCCGCGTCCGAGCGCGACCCTTTCGTCAGCGAGACCCTGCTGTCGTCGCCCGCGTGGTCCAACATCGCGCGGAACAACGCCGCGGAGACGCCAGACGCGCCGAGCGCCTCGGCGGCGGCGGTGAGCGCGCCGCCGATGGGCGACGACGAGTGCGACGCCGACGCGCTCGGGTCCTCGGCGTACGCCGAGGACCCGCGCGCGTCGGAAGAAAAACAAAACCCGAAACATCCGAAGGATTTTTTGGGTTTTGTCGTGGCCGCCGCGGACGTCGAGAAGTGCGTCGCCGCGTACGCCTCGAACGGGAGCCGCGCGTCCTGGACGGCCGCGCCGGCGCGCGCCGGCGGCGCCGCGTCGAGTTCCGAAGCCGCCGCGTCGGCGGCGGGCTCCGGAGGCAAGGTATTCCGTTCGGCGGATTTTTTTTTATCCAGGGACGCCCGGGCGGCTCGGTCGTTGAACGACCCGATCAAGCCGGGAGGCAGACTCTTGCGCATCCGCTCCGCCTTGAGCTTCGCCCTCGACGCGGCCTCCAGCTCGGCGCGCGCGCGTTCGTCGGCGCGCAGTTTCTCGACGCCCGACTTGGTCGCCGCCCACGCCTTGATTTCCCGGGCGCGCTTGCGCGCGAGGAAGCCGCGCACGCGCGACTGCAGCGTCACCGCGGCAGCCTCCTCCGCGGAAACCGCCGCGAACGGGTTGTGTCTCTCTTCAGCCTCCTCCTTGTCTCCTTTCCTCGAGTTGGAAGCCTTCTCCGAGGACCGGAGCGCCGACATCGAGCGCCGCGACGACGCGCGGCGCGCCGGCGTCGGCCTCGAACCGGAGACGCGCGGCGACGGCGAAGGCGACGGCGACGGCGACGGCGACGGCGACGCGAGCGACGTCGTCCGGGACAGAGTCGTCATGGCTTTCGCGCCCGCCTCGATCGAGACCACGATGTCCATGTCGGCGAACGTCCGAGCGCGGACCTGCTCGCCGTACGCCAGACGCCTTTCGCGCGCGGACGACGACCGACGCCTCAGCACCTCCATCTTCGCGAGCGTCGCCGGCGAAGGCGCGGCGGCGGCCCGGGGGGAGGCGCGGCGCGGGGAAAGCGTCGTGGCCGTCGGCGAGGATACCCGCGGCGCCTCCGCGCGCGCGACTCTGAGCGCTTCGCCTCGAGCCCTCGCCACCTCCTCGCGCTCGGCGTCCGCGGGCGTCTTGGAGTCCCACTCCGGTTTCGGTTTCGGTTCCGGTTTCGGTTTCTTCGGCGAAACGGCCGAGTTTCGCGCGTTCCCGGCGGAACTCGAACCGAGCGCGTTTCGAGTCTCGCGCGCCGACTCGGGTGACTTTTTTGCCGAGGCGCTCGTCGCCGTTCGGCGAAGCGTCCCCGCTCGACTTTTTTGCGCGTCGGAAGGCTCCTCGGCCGTACGACCCTGCTTCGTGTCGATTCCGAGTCCGTCGCACGAAACGTTACTCTCCGACGGGTCCAACGGCGGGGGAGGCGGCGCGTCCTCGTCGCTGGACTCCGGCAGAGTCCACGAGGTACGCCCGGTCGCCGACTCGTGCCAGTACCGCCGGCCCGTCGCTTTGCACCGCGCGGCGCGCCACGATTGCGTTTTTTGCGACGGCGTTCGCGAGGACGACTCCGCGAGGACGGACGAGACGTAAGCGTGCTTCGTCACCGCCGCGACGCGTTCGTATCGCTCGGCGGGTGTATCTTTAGAAAGAGCCGTGAACGGCGAGAACGAAGAGCCGCGGACGGACTCTCTTCCGCGCTTCGAGAACCGCTCCCACGGCCGCGTCGCCGACGGGAGCGCGTCGCGCGGCGCGGAGGCCGCGCGACGCGGATGCTCTTTCGTCGTTTTCGGCTCTCGCGGCGGCACCGGCGGCGGTTCCGCTCGAGGGACGCCGCCTCGAGGGACGCTCACCGACCGCGGCATCGTCGCTGCGCGCAGCAACGATGCGGTCTCCTGCGGCGTCGGCGGGGGCACTTTCGGAGGCGGGTCCCACGACGACTCGCCCGTCTTCAGGTTGCAGTAGTACAAATCACCGCTCGATGCGTCCATCGTCTGGATCCAGTCCCCATCCAGACGCACAAAGGGCTGCGTGGACTCGGCCGGTGCCGACTCGGGCTCGGGCGCGCGAGTCTGAGGTATGGGCGCGTACCCGTCTCGCGGCGACACACGCGCGAGCGACTCCCAGTCGTCAGGCGTCTCCGGTCGCGGCACTTGGCTCTCGGGCGGCGACCCTCGTTTGGGTGACGGCGACCGGAGAGTCGGTTCCTCCGCGACTACCTTTTCTGGCCGCACCGCGCGCGGAAACGTCCGCGGCGACTCGCCGTCGCGAGGCTCGAGGCGCATCAATCCATTCGCCACTCGTTTCGTCGCCGCGCCCGTCTCGTCCACTTTGGCGTCTCGCGTCGTCGCGGGCCTTCTCCGCTCGTCCTCCGCCCGCGCGGAAAACATGGACGCGCCGAGGTCGTGGGTGAGTCGGTCGCGAACGCGTATCTTGAACGTCGCGCGCGTCGGCGCGAACGCGTCTGCGCCTGAGTGGAACGACGCGTTCCAAAAAGGCGGTGGGTCCTTGGTCCCCGCCGCGGCGACGGCGGGTTCCTTCGCGTCCGCGGCGTCGTCGTCCTCCGCGGGCGATCCGCAGTCAAAGTCCAAACCCTCGACTCTCCGCGCGAACACGAGCGCTTCGCCCGGTTCCAGGCACATCACGTCGCGAAACCCGTCCTTCGGCAGCGACACCTTTCTACCGAGATACTCGTACCAGTCTTGGCTGTGAAAGTTGTGCAGAAACGCGGCGCTGCACAGCTCTAAGAGCTCCTGCGGGAGCGTCAACGGCGACTGCGTGCTCACCACGACGCGCATGCCCTCGTGGCGCATCACGCGCACCGCGTCCACGAGCGACGCCGCCAACGGCGCGCCGGAGACCAAGTACCTGTGCGCCTCGTCCAGCACGCAAAGCTTCCCGGACGGGCACTTTATTAAACGGAAGCGCTCGAGAAGAACCTGGAACAGCGCGTTGGCGTCGGCGACGGACAAGAGCGGGTCGGTGAGGTCGACGATGACCATCGTTCCGGGCGCGACGCACTTCTCCAACGACACGTGTTCGCTGGCTTTGTTCCGCTCGCTCTCCGCGACGAACGACTGTAACAGCTGTAAACGCTGCTCTAACGGTGACGACTGCGACGGCGACGCGCACAGCTCTTGGACCTCGTTGAAGAAATCCTCAAAGTCTGGGATTTTGTCCGCCTGCTGGTACCGACGCAGCAAGTCCAGAAGCACGGACACGTACAGCTGCTGCGACCCGGTCTCTTCTAAACGCATCAGCGAACGCAAGTGCGAGGCTTTCAGGTCGCCCCAGTTGAAAAGCAAAGGTCGGACGTCCACCTGGACGTTCTTCATACCGCCGTAGTACTTCAGGCGTTGCTTGTGATACGTCGGCGACGTCAAGACCACAACCTTACGCACGCTCGGCAGAGGGACGTTCGACCCCCCGCCGCCGCCGCGCAGCATCTTCTTGATCGATTCCGACGGCCGCAACAACCCCGCGAGCTCGCACGCGTCGTCGTCGTGCTTCCCAAAGTGAAGCGCGAGCGCGGCCATCGGCTTGGGAAGCGACACGACGGGCTTCTCGAGCGGCGACTCGAAAGGAGTCATGCATGCCTCAGCGATGACCGCCGTCGTGTGCGACTTCCCGCTGCCCTGCACGCCCAACGTCATGACGCAGAACGGCTCGCACGTGTTCAGAAACACCGGCGCGCTTTTGCCGCCGCTCTGGGTGTTGTACCCGATGAGCGCGCTCCAGTCGTATCGCACGCGCGCGCGCTCGCCGAGGAGCGAGATCGGAAGAGCACACGTCTGAACTCCAGTCACGGCTACATCTCGTATGCCGTCTTCTGCTTGAAAAAAAAA
>ENA-OUOG01003774-OUOG01003774.1-marine-metagenome-genome-assembly--contig:-NODE-3774-length-13746-cov-3.044261_pt1 | contig 13746 bp, 11 predicted proteins | sample MGYA00248635_ERZ508505 | MGnify/ENA primary metagenome ERZ508505 (study PRJEB26176, sample SAMN06267871) | marine metagenome | isolation source: Saanich Inlet, British Columbia, Canada | place: Pacific...
TGTACGGAAGTAGAACTGTGGACGGTAGTTGGTGAAGAATGGTGTGTGGCGGCCACCCTCATCCTTTGTAAGGATGTAAGCTTCTGCCTTGAACTTCGTGTGCGGTGTAACTGAACCAGGCTTAACAAGACACTGGCCACGCTCAACCTGCTCGCGGTCAATACCACGAATAAGAGCACCGATGTTGTCGCCTGCTTCACCTGAATCAAGCAGCTTGCGGAACATCTCAACACCCGTACAAGTCGTCTTCTGAGTATCCTTGATGCCAACGATCTCAATCTCGTCGCCAACATTGATGATGCCACGCTCAACACGGCCTGTCACAACCGTACCACGGCCAGAGATCGAGAACACGTCTTCAATCGGCATCAGGAACGGCTGGTCAACCGGACGGTCCGGCTGAGGAATGAATGTGTCAACAGCTTCCATCAACTCACGGATCGCGTTTTCACCGATCTCAGGGTTGTTGCCTTCCATCGCTGCCAAAGCAGAACCCTTGATGATGGGTGTGTCGTCACCCGGGAAGTCATAAGAGGAAAGAAGTTCACGAACTTCCATTTCAACAAGCTCAAGAAGCTCTTCGTCGTCAACCTGGTCAACCTTGTTCAGGAACACAACAATCGCAGGAACACCAACCTGACGGGCAAGCAGAATGTGCTCACGGGTCTGTGGCATTGGGCCATCAGCTGCTGAACATACAAGGATCGCGCCGTCCATCTGAGCCGCACCAGTGATCATGTTTTTCACATAGTCAGCGTGGCCAGGGCAGTCAACGTGTGCGTAGTGGCGGGCCTCTGTCTCATACTCAACGTGCGCTGTTGAAATCGTAATACCACGTGCACGCTCTTCAGGGGCGCCATCAATCTGGTCATACGCCTTGAAGTCTCCAAAGTACTTCGTGATCGCCGCTGTAAGCGTCGTCTTGCCGTGGTCAACGTGACCAATCGTGCCAATGTTACAGTGAGGCTTATTGCGCTCAAACTTCTCTTTTGCCATTTTGAACTTCCAGAATTTTACAGTGAAACGTTAGTTGAATGGGCGCTCTGATATACGTCACAAGCTTTATGTTCAAGCCCTATTATTAATTTGAACTCTTGCTTTGTGTGATTAGAAATTCATGTTTCTCATCCCCAACCAGAACGGAAATCTTGTAAGTCCTAAACTCGTCGTTCTTTATTGGTGGAGCATCAAATACTATAATTCCAGAATGAGCCATTCCGGGGAAAATCGTAGTTTTTTTCAAAATGGCAGTTTCTAATCGTGCCAGATTTGCTTCGCGTTCTTTTTGAATTGATCGCGCCGTGTTTTCCGTATTTGCCCGAACCTGCGCCTGAGCTGCTTGAGCTTTGTAAGGGTCATAGGTTTGAGACGAATAAGATCCATTTGTCAGATAGGAAGTCCCGCTGCTGGAACTTGTATTCGCATTAAAAGTACCTGAGGTGTAAGAAGTCCCCGCCTGCGATGCGGTGTAAGAATTGGCCGCACCGCCAACAGCATTTAGTACAAGTTGCAGATTTCTTCTGTCAGTTTCTTCCTTAACTAACTCTGCATAGCTGTAGATGTGAATCGGTTTTTTATGATCGGATGATATTTTGAAATTTCTTGTATCGATGACAAATTCTTCAGAGCCTTGGTTGAATATATTAACAGCGAGTGAAATTCGCTCACCATTCGGAACATTATCACCAGACGCTAATAATGTAATCTCGGATTTGGACTTGGAAGACGCTAAAGCAGTTGCACCGTCTAAAAAATACTCCTTTTGATTTGTTAGCTTGTCAAATCTCAGAGATGTCATGGACTGGCAACCAGAAAAGAATATTAAAGCCCACATAAATACAAAAATTCTTTTTATCATAATATTTATAACCACAAATTTTTCAATTTATATATTTTATCACACCTATTTATCAATAAAATATAATATATAAATTTTGCAAATATTCATCCAATCACTGCAAAACACTTGAATAGGTGTCCCGCAAGACGTTTTTCTGAACCTTGCCCATTGTGTTTCTTGGCAAGGCCTCAACCACAACCAGCTTTTTGGGTTGTTTAAAGCGCGCAAGACTTTGTGACAAAGACGCTTGAATGGCTTCAGTGTTGATTTCCTGCCCCTTGTTTGGCACCACGATCCCCACAACCCCTTCACCGAAGTCCGCGTGTGGCACACCAATAACAGCAGATTCCAGAACCCCCTCCTGCTCGTCCAGCACCAGCTCGATCTCTTTTGGATAGATATTGTACCCGCCTGAAATAATCAGATCCTTGGCGCGCCCCACTATCTGTGTGTAGCCCTGTTCATCAATCATCCCGAGATCACCCGTTATAAAGAACCCGTCTTCTCTGAATTCTTCCTTGGTCTTTTCCGGCATTTGCCAATAGCCGGAGAAGACGTTCGGGCCTTTGACTTCGAGCACGCCCACTTCACCCTGAGGCAGGGCTTCACCCGTTTCCGGATTTGCAACACGAATTTCAACGCCGGGCAGCGGAAAGCCAACCGTTCCGGCCCTTCGTTCTCCATCATACGGGTTTGAGGTGTTCATGTTGGTTTCTGTCATGCCATAGCGTTCCAAAATGCGGTGCCCGGTACGCTGTTCAAACTGAACATGGGTTTCCGCCAATAGTGGCGCGCTGCCGGATACGAAAAGCCGCATATGCTCGACTGCTTGTTTCTGCAATCGGACATCATCCAAAAGACGGGTGTAAAACGTTGGTACACCCATCAAGCAGGTGGCATTTGGCAAATGTTTGAAAATGTCATCTGCATTGAATGCAGGCAGCAAAATCATCGAAGCGCCAGAGCGCATGATCACGTTGGTTGCAACAAACAAGCCATGGGTGTGGAATATCGGCAACGCATGGATCAGCACATCGTTTGAAGTGAATTGCCAGTATTCCACAAGTGAGACTGCGTTAGACAGAAGGTTAGCATGTGACAGCATTGCCCCCTTGGAGCGCCCGGTGGTGCCGGATGTGTAAAGAATGGCCGCCAGGTCATGTGCATCGCGCGGGTGGTTTTCAAACGTATCGGAAGCCGCAACTGCTAGCGCATGCAATGTTCCTGCATCCGGGTTGGCAGTCGATACATTGCCCAGGCTCTCCAAACGAATGTCCAATGCGTTGGTCAAACTCTGATAGTCTGTCGCATTATCCGGCGCGCATACAAACAGAGAGGGTGAAGCATTGTCCAGAAAATACTCAACCTCTGCCACAGTATAAGCCGTATTAAGCGGGAGGAAGATTGCACCCGCCCTAACCGTTGCCAAATAAAGCATTAAGGCATCCAATGACTTTGGCACTTGCACAGCTACCCTGTCGCCTGGCTTTACCCCAGCGTCTTTCAATGCGTTGGCGTATTGCGCCGAGCGTTTATCTACGTCCGAATACGTTATGGAGCGGGTTAAATCACCATCGGGCACCTGACAAAATACCGCTGCCGGGTCGGCGTTTTCAATCAATCCATCAAACAGATAATTCATTGCACTTCCCTCATCCGCAACCATAAACATCGGGGTTTGTTTATGCACTCATGGAAGCGCATTGCAAGCAGAAGCGGTTTCGCTTGTTTCCAATTGTGAATTCAGCCACGATGCATGGAATAAACAAAATCGAGTAATCGTTCATGCTTTGCAAAATCGGGGACATTGAAGTCTGGCGCATATTGGAGATCAACGGCCCGTTTCTGACGCCAGAAGAACTCTTTCCAAACAATGCCGATATGGCGCGTGAGGAAATCTTGCGCCATGCCCCTGAGCAAATCTGCTCATCTACCGGACGGCTTATCCTGCCCATACAGGGGTTTTTGCTGAAGACGCCGCAGCATATCATTTTGGTCGACAGCTGCGTGGGCAATGACAAGGAAAGCGGCCATGCGGACTGGCACAGGCGTTCTGGCAATCGTTTCATGGCCTCTCTTACGGCTGCTGGCGTAACACCGGAGGATTTGGACTATGTCTTGTGCACGCACCTTCACACAGACCATGTGGGCTGGAACACCAGGCCGGAAGATGGACGCTGGGTACCCACATTCCCGAATGCCAAATATCTTTTGCCGGAAGAAGACAATACGCATTACGCGGCAAAACCCGGCCCTTCCTACACTCAAAGCGTATTGCCCGTGATTGAGGCAGGTCAGGCAGAATTTGGGAACGGCAAACATGAGCTTGGGAACCATGTTACCCTTGTGCCCACTCCCGGCCATACACCAGGGCATGTTTCTGTTTTGCTCAAAAGTGGCGATCAGGAAGCGATTATCACCGGTGATGCAATGCATACAACCGCCCAGTGCTGGCATCCGGACTGGCAGTTTAAATACGATAATAACGGCCCACAGGCCGCTACCTCCCGCAAGGCGTTGTTGCAACAGGCATCAGAAAAAAACCGCCGTGTCATAGGCAGCCATTTCTCCCTGCCCTCAATCGGACGCGTAAAGGCAAAGGGCGACGCGTTTGAATGGGAAGCGGATTAAGAGGATTGAGTTCTTGGAGCGGGTAGCGGGAATCGAACCCGCATATTCAGCTTGGAAGGCTGCTGCACTACCATTGTGCTATACCCGCGAGCCGTAGTGGCCTTGTCTGGTTCCGCCGATGGTGGAGGAGGCTGGATTCGAACCAGCGTACGCTAAGCGAACGGATTTACAGTCCGTCTCCTTTAACCACTCGGACACTCCTCCATATTGGCGGTGCCAAACCCTGTCGGTTGCCCGACGCGCCTGCAATCGGTTAGTTTGCAGCCTGACGCGCGTTATGCAACCAAGCCCTTGCCGTGTCAACATGATATAAGGCCCATTCATGCAATAATTTTTCAATCAGGCATGAACGATTGACCTGAACCGCAAACACGCTTACGCAACGCTCATGACCGACACGCCTGCCCCCAAAAAACCGCCCAGACAAATGAGCGACGAACACAACAGTTTTCACGCGGAAAAACGCCGCGCGAGGCGTGATGCGAAGGCTGGAAAAGTACCCGGGAGGGACAATAGGAACAAAGCACGGTTCCAACACGCCCGCGAAAACACGTTCGATTTGCTTTTTTATGGTCTGCACACAGTACGTCAAGCTATCCTTAATCCCGAGCGCGCCAAACATAAGCTTTATGCAACACCCAATGCGCTGAAGCGCCTTGATCTGGATAATGAGACACTGACGGGTCTAACGATTGAAGAAACCTACCCCCGTGACCTTGACAAGATGGTGGGATCAGATGCTGTTCATCAAGGGGTTGTTTTGCATGTAAGCCCTATTGAGCCCTCGCCCCTTTCAACGCTTGGCGATGCGCGTCTCGTCCTCGCGCTGGATCAGGTAACGGACCCGCATAACGTGGGCGCGATCATGCGTTCAGCTGTTGCCTTGAATGCGGACGCTGTCATTACGACAAGCCGTTATTCGCCGGTTGAGAGCGGCGTGCTTGCCAAATCTGCCTCGGGTGCACTTGATCTTGTTTGCCACATTGAAGTTCGTAATCTTGCTGATGCGCTTGGTGCATTGCAAAACGACGGCTTTACAACCATTGGCTTCGACAGCGAGGGCGATACCGCATTTGAAGAGACACCTGAACAGGACAAGATTGCCCTGGTAATGGGTGCTGAGGGTAAGGGGCTTCGCCAAAAAACGCGCGAAACTTGCGCTCTTTTGAAACGGCTGGACATGCCAGGCGAGATCAAATCCCTGAATGTTTCAAATGCGGCGATGCTGGCGCTGTATATTGCGCGCAGCAAACTCACATGAAGAATGACTAATCCAGCGTAATGACCAGAGGGCCTGACAAGCCGTCAAATTCCGGAAGGTCGCCCCCCGGGTTAACGCCTAAGGTGATGATGCGTGGGCCTGATCCGTCGCTGTAAACGCGGTATCCGCAATTATGCGAACGTGGGCAAGGGTTCGTTTGCGTGTACACATTTCCGGCAACACCGCCAACATCAGCTGTCAAAATACCCTGGCGTTCAACATCTAGAACAAGAACACCGGCCCGATTTGCCTTGGCTGCGTTCCTGGCGCGTCGCTCGGCATTTTGGAATGCGATCCGATCATTTCGCGCTTCGATGGCACGGCGGCGCTCAATCAATCCGAGATCCGATTGGCGCTTCAGTATTTGTTTGCCGTAATGGCTCCCGTTCAGAACAACGCCTGAACGGTAGTTTTCTGCATACGCCGGAGAATGGCTCCCTGCTGTAAAACTTGCGGTCCCGAACAGAGCGACTGCCCCGAACGCAATGGCAACCATTCCGGTTGCATGCTTTTGAAATGATTTTTGCGCGGCCATGAGTGGTCTCCGGATCATACCCCAAATTTTCAGGGGGACGCTGCAGCACTGTCGTGCCCAGCTGGTTTTGCCGCATCTGGCACTAAGATACTGCCCAAACCATGCCGGTTCAACCACGTTTGAGCTGGTTAATGAAAAACTAAGGTTTATGGTTAACAAAGGGCTAAATTTTTTGGGTGACGATACAAGGCTTTGCATCCTGCTTTGGCATTAAAAAAGGCGGGAAATTGAGCAAAAAATAAGTTGCAAGCTTCTCAAAAAGCCATTAGACACCCACCACGCAAGCACGTTTGCGATTTGCCCCTATAGCTCAGCTGGTAGAGCAACTGATTTGTAATCAGTAGGTCCGCGGTTCGAGTCCGTGTGGGGGCACCACCAAATCCCTGATATCAACATATGAACAAGTAAACGCGTGCAGATGCGTGCATTTCTATGCGCATCATGTTCAAGTAATAAGATACAGTCGAGACATGCCTGATTTTCAAGATGCCAGACAAGTTTCCGGATATCAGCTGCCCATATCGCATCCCGTTGCGGCCCGTGTACTTGTGTGACTGTCAAACTGTAAATAGAGTTAAGGCATGACCACAGATCGCCCTCTTCTCGGCATATTGCTAATGCTTTGTTTTTGTGCCGTTATCCCCGTGGGTGACGCGATTGCAAAGCTTTTGGGAGATGTGATTCCCCTAATACAATTGCTGCTGGCTCGTTTTGGCATTCAAGCGGTGTTGATGCTACCCTTTGTTTGGCTATTGGGCCACGCACTCACGATGCCACGTCGTGTTTTTGGCCTGACAATAATCCGCTCTTTGTTACATCTGTTTGGCGTTGGTTTCATGTTTTTGTCCCTGCAATACCTTCCCTTGGCTGACGCTGTTGCCATTGCATTTGTAATGCCTTTTATTTCGTTGTTGCTAGGCAAGTTTTTCCTCGGCGAAGAAGTGGGTTTCAGAAGGCTGGCGGCTTGTGTTGTCGGATTCATTGGAACGCTATTGATAATTCAACCGAGTTTTGAGGAAGTGGGAGCACCCGCGCTGCTTCCTCTTTTGGTCGCGTTGAGTTTTGCTCTCTTTATGCTGGTCACGCGCAGTGTAGCAAAACAGGTAGATCCATTGAGCTTGCAATGTGTAAGTGGAGGCGTTGGTACAATTGTCCTGGGTATTGCATATATCGGTTTATTGCCATTTGAACTCTCGAGCGCGCAGTTGGTCGTGCCAGATGCAGGTAGCGGATTCTTGTTATTGGCCCTGGGTGTGATCGGGACCATTGCCCACCTCTTAATGACATGGTCTTTGCGGTTCGCACCATCCACAACTGTCGCGCCAATGCAGTATCTGGAAATACCTGTTGCGGCCCTGATTGGCTGGTTGTTCTTTGCGGATTTGCCTAATGGTACGGCCGCAATTGGGGTAACAATAACTGTCCTGGCTGGGCTCTATGTGATCTTTAGAGAGCAACAGTTTTCGAAGAAGAGCCCCGAATAGAAGCGCTCCGGCAATTGTCTGTTTGATCTTTGCTTGTGCTGGCAACGGTACAGTTGCCTAAATGCCTATCGCCTTTCAATAAAATATTTCTATGAATCAGTTGATTTTGGACGTATCCATTTTGAACCCAGAATGAGTGAAGGCCTATGGTTGTAAGAAATCTTGACACGTTTTACTGGATCGCCAGTCTTGGCAGCTTTCGCGCTGCGGCTGAAAAACTCCATCTAACACAGCCTGCTATCTCAGCCCGTATTCAGGTTCTGGAACAAGATTTGGGGACTGAAGTTTTTGTACGTGAGAACCGCAATGCCGAACTGACACCTGACGGCAGAAGACTGTTTGGTTATGCTGAACGTCTGATGAAGCTGAACCAGGAAGTCCTTTCAGCGTTCTCTGAAACAACAAATGTGGAACAGGTGATACGAGTTGGCTCATCAGAGACCATTGTCTCTACCTGGCTTCCAGATTTCATGGGCCACCTGAATACGTTGAGCAAGAAGCTCTTTTTTGATCTTCAGGTGGATTCTACCGACAATCTTCGTAATGCACTTGTTGCGCGCGAGATAGACTTGGCTTTCCTGATGGGGCCAATAGCCGAAGTGAGTGTCACCAATCACGAGCTTTGCGCTTATGAGATGATCTTTGCGGCTGCAAAACAGGTCGCAGAAACCCGTCATGTATGGTCACCACAGGATATTTCCCAATCCCCTGTTTTGACATTTGCCAACAATACGAAACCCAGCCGGCAAATAAGGGAGATGTTGAGCAAATCATCAGATAAATCGCTTGATATGACAACATCCGCATCGCTTGGCGCAATAATCAGACTGGCAAAGTCCGGATTGGGAATCTGTGCGGTTCCCAAAGCCGTGGTGACATCAGAGCTGACATCCGGAGAGCTTGTCGAACTGAAAACAACCATGGATATGCCAGAAATTTCCTTCACTGCATCTTATGTTTCCGGCAGTCCGCAAAGCGGCCAGATGCAACAAATTTGCGAACAGGTTATCGACTTTCTCAAGCCACGAATCATAAAAAATATTTATCAAATTTAACAAATAAATTCGATTTGATTTCACATTGCCAGTTATGCCTACCTTTGGTGTGGGAGAATATCTGGATATGAATATTGCTTTGAAAACCCATACCGGGACAGAAATAAGAGCGCTGGCGAGGTCGGAAGAATTCGTAAGCCAGACTGCGGGTCAGGCGCCGGATCACCTGCAAGGCAATGTCGTCATTCTACCGGTTTCAGAAGCAAACGACTTTCTTCAATTCTGTCGAAATAACCCGAAGCCCTGCCCGCTTATCGGACTTTCAAAACCCGGGCAGCCGGTTCTGTCTGAACTGGGAAAAGGCCTCGATATTCGCACCGATGTCCCGCGTTACAGAATTTTTAAGTCGGGTGCGTTGTCAGAAGAAACCACAAACATAACACAGCACTGGTCTGATGATCTTGTTACGTTTGTTCTTGGGTGTTCATTCACATTCGAAGAGGCATTGATAAAAGCCGGATTTACTGTTCGCCACATTGAGAACGGCAGCAACGTTCCAATGTTTAAAACCAGCATTGATACAATTCCGGGCGGGATTTTTCGAGGGCCAATGGTCGTTACCATGCGCCCTTACCGGCAATCAGACATCCCTGCCGTGTTTGATTTGTGTTCGAATTACCCACACGCTCACGGGACACCCCTATATTGGGGTGATCCGGCACAGATTGGCATACATGACTTGAATGCGCCTGATTACGGAGACCCTGTTGAGGTACTGCCAGGCGAAGTTCCGGTTTTCTGGGCATGCGGCGTCACCCCTCAAGCTGCGATTGAAGCGGCAAAACCCGACTTCTGCATTACACATGCGCCGGGGCACATGCTTGTGACGGACATTCGATCACATGAAAAACCCGCCATTACAGTCGGAATGACAGATTTTAATGCGTAATTTTATCTATTCAAAAAGGGAGAATGACATGAAGAATACAATCAAAACGCTTATGGCAGCGACGTTGCTGGCCGCTTCGGCGGTTGGTGCAAGTGCTGCTGACAAGCCTGCAACGATAAAGGCCGTTGGCACTTGGGGAAGCCTGACCAATTATCAGAAGCACGAAGGTCCATTCTGGAACGAGCAGATTACGGCAGCAAGCGGTGGCTCCATTATTGGTGACATCAAGCCACAAACTGAACTGGGACTTAAAGGCTTCGAAATCATGCGCCTTGTGAAAAACGGTGTGTTTGACTTCGCCTTTGGCTTGCCAGGGTATGTGGCAGCTGAAAACGCCATCTTTGAAGGTGGAGACTTGTCTTCGGTCACACAGGATATCGAAACACAACGCAAGGTCGCTGATGCCTATTATCCGATTTTGGATAAAGCATTTGCAGAAACCTATAATGCCAAGCTTATGATGCTTTACCCCTTCCCAAGCCAAACCCTTTGGTGCAATGGCGAAGTCAAAGGTCTTGCCGATCTCAAAGGTAAAAAAATCCGTGTGTACTCAACCACACTCGGTGACTTTGTTGAAGGCGTAGGTGGAACGTCGGTTACCGTGCCGTTTGCCGAAGTCATTCCTGCTCTTGAAAAAGGTGTGGTTGATTGCGGCATCACGGGCACCATGTCTGCTTACAAGGCAAAGTGGCATCAGGTTGCAACACATGCTTACACATTGCGTGTTGGCTGGGGCTTGGCATTTGGTGCCATGAACATGGACAAATGGAATTCCATGTCTTCTGACCAGCAAGCGGTTCTCACCAAAGAGATTGCTGCACTTACTGATCGCATGTGGGCAGAAACTGCAACTGAAGATGAAGTTGCCATCTCATGCATCACTGGCGGCAAGTGTGACATCGGGGAACCCGGTGCAATGACGCTTGTTGAGCCAAGCGAGGCGGACCTTAAAGCCCGTGACCAGATTGCCAACGATGTTATTCTAGCGCGTTGGGCGGACCGCTGCGGTGCAGAATGTGCAGCAACATGGAACGACACGGTTGGCGCATTGTTGGGCCTCAAGGCGTCTGCAAACTAACATCCGTAAACAACCCACGGTCGGCAGCAATTGTGCTGCCGACTGCTTCCAAGGCCAAGACCATGAATTTAGTTCTCAATAGCGCCAAAAAAGTAAGCCGGATATTTGTCTGGATCGGCGGTACGTTGATTATTCTCTCCGCTTTGTTGGTCACTGTTGAAGTGGTTTTGCGGAAAGTCCTGAATGTCAGCATTGGCGGCGCAGACGAACTTTCGGGCTATGCATTTGGCATCGCCACAACGCTCGGCTTTGCTTATGCTCTTTTTGAGCGCGCGCACATCCGCGTGGATGCGCTTTACAATCTTTTCCCAAGCTGGCTCAGGGTTGTTTCCAATCTTGTGGGCATCGCATTGCTTGCCGGTTTTGTTGGCGTAATTTGCGTCATGGCATGGGGGCTTGTGGCCGACACCCTTATCCACGGATCACATTCTATCACCCCGATGCGAACCCCATTGGCGTTACCACAAATTCCATGGCTCATCGGTTGGCTGTTCTTTTTTCTGTGCTGCGTCATTCTTGTCATCGCAAGCCTTAAGGCACTGTTTGCAGGTGACATACAGCAGGTAAACTCACTCATCGGTACAAAAACCATCGATGAACAAATCGAAGACGAGAGCGTTTAAGATGGTCGCCAAACCCCTCCTCATCCTTGTTGCGCTTGTTGGCTTTGCCGTTCCTATTGCGGCTTCTCTTGGCTGGCTTGGTCTGGCACTACAATTTCTTGACAGTCCCATGCCGTTGCACAGGGCCCTGGGTGACATGGTCTGGCAAACAGGTACAGATTTCCTGCTGGTTGCCATTCCCATGTTTGTTCTGCTGGGTGAAATTCTCCTAAGATCAGGCATTACAGAACGCATGTATGATGGCATTGTTAAATGGTTGGGCTGGTTGCCAGGTGGATTGATGCACTCAAACATCGGTTCAAGCGCACTCTTTGCAGCAACATCAGGTTCTTCAGTTGCTACCGCAGCCACAATTGGCACGGTCGCAATCCCTCAGATAGAAAAACGCGGCTACAACGAACCTCTGTTTCTTGGCACTATTGCAGCGGGTGGCACTTTGGGAATTCTTATTCCACCATCCATCAACCTTATCTTGTACGGGCTGCTAACGGACACATCTGTACCTGAACTCTACCTTGCAGGGTTTCTTCCCGGGTTTCTTTTAGCGCTCTTGTTTATGCTGACAGTGGTGTTTTTATGCGTCTCTAAACCAGGCTGGGGTGGCGAACCCATCAATGCGAGTTGGGCAGAGCGAATAAAAGCGCTTCCTTCACTCATCCCCCCCATTGGTATCTTTCTTGTTGTTGTCGGTTCCATTTATGCAGGTATTGCAACACCAACAGAAGCTGCGTCGTTGGGTGTGGTGGCAGCAATGATCCTGGCCGCCTTTAACGGGAAGCTGACAATCGACATGTTGCGCCTCGCGGTTGAAGGAACCATGCGCACCACGTCCATGATCATGCTGATCATACTGGCGGCAGTATTCCTGAACTTTGTTCTATCTGTCATTGGCTTGACCCAGGCATTGGCTGACTTTGTGACCGGTCTTGGCCTGACCCCATTCCAAACCATGCTGATGATTGTCGCGATTCTAGTGTTTCTTGGTTGCTTTATGGAAACGCTGTCCATGCTGTTGATCACTGCACCCTTGATCACCCCTATTGTTGTGGCTTTGGGATATGATCCGGTTTGGTTCGGCATCCTTCTGATGGTCTTGCTGGAAACCGCATTAATAACACCACCAATTGGGATAAATCTATATGTGGTTCAGGGTGTCCGTGGGCGTGGAGAGATGCTGGACGTGATGAAGGGAGCCCTTCCCTTCGTGGTCACAATGTTTGCAATGATCGCCCTGCTATTGGCATTCCCGCAGATTGCGCTATGGCTACCTTCGTTGGTTTACTGATGACAATCTGATAATCCGCGATTTCAGGAATTGAGAGTTTAACACCACCGCAGCTTCAGTCGGTGAATAAGGAGAGTTTTGTCATGTGGCAGTTTTGGGTGGATCGTGGTGGCACGTTCACAGACATCGTTGCACGCAATCCGGATGGAGACCTCATCACGCACAAATTGCTTTCGGAAAACCCTGAGCAGTACAAGGATGCAGCGGTTCAGGGCATACGCGACTTGATGGGGCTTTCCGCGGAAGACAACATCCCGAACCGTGCTATTGAAGCCGTCAAAATGGGTACCACTGTTGCAACCAATGCACTATTGGAGCGGAAAGGTGATGAAACACTTCTTCTTATAACTGAAGGGTTTGCAGACCTTTTGCGCATTGGATATCAAAACCGCCCGCGGCTCTTTGACCTGAAGATCGAATTGCCTGAACTTCTGTATTCAAGAGTATCGGAAGTGACCGAACGGCTTGATGCTGAGGGAAACGTCGTTACAAACCTAAATGCAGAACAGGCGCGTATCGCGCTTCAGGATGCGTATGACAGTGGTATCAGAAGCGTCGCGATCGCATTCATGCATGCGTACCTAAACTCGGAACACGAAAAAACAGTTGCAAAGATTGCCGAGGAGATTGGCTTTACCCAAATTTCGACCAGTCATGAAACATCCCGTTTGATTAAGCTTGTTGGACGCGGTGATACGACGGTGGTTGACGCGTATTTATCGCCGATCTTGCGTCGATATGTCGATCAGGTAGCAACTGCGCTGGATGTAAAGGGTGGTTCGTGCAAACGCATTTTCTTCATGCAGTCCAATGGTGGATTGACGGATGCAGAACTGTTTCAAGGCAAGGATTCCATTCTTTCTGGCCCGGCTGGTGGTGTGGTTGGAATGGTAAAAACTGCGCAAAACGCCGGATTTGAAAATCTGATCGGTTTCGACATGGGCGGCACTTCAACCGATGTGTGTCACTACGCCGGAGAATATGAGCGCTCTTTCGAAACGGAGGTCGCAGGTGTTCGGTTACGTGCTCCCATGATGGACATTCACACGGTAGCAGCAGGCGGCG
>ENA-OUOG01003778-OUOG01003778.1-marine-metagenome-genome-assembly--contig:-NODE-3778-length-13729-cov-10.053765_pt1 | contig 13729 bp, 21 predicted proteins | sample MGYA00248635_ERZ508505 | MGnify/ENA primary metagenome ERZ508505 (study PRJEB26176, sample SAMN06267871) | marine metagenome | isolation source: Saanich Inlet, British Columbia, Canada | place: Pacific...
ACAGAAAAGCCAAAGCTCATAGAGTCAATGTCTCCGCGCTTAATTAGGTAAGCAGCGTCACGTCCAAGCTGAGTATCAGGCAAATCAGCAGTTGCTAGAAGCCCCTTGTTGGTCTGCTCAAGGCGTAGAGTTCCAGCGCGGGTAGAGCCAAGCACCTGACCTGAGTCGTGATTCCACAGAAGCTTGATGTCGTTACGAGCGCGCAGTGAGCGTGTGAAAGCTCCCGGTGCAATCTTCTCGCGGAAAGGTAGAGGCACTGAAGGGCTGTTCCAGATAGCGGCGTAACCAGTGAAGGTCATTCCGTTTCCGTTATCGCGCATCTCCAAAGATGTCATTCTTAGTCGGGTTTCGATTTTTGCCATTTCTTTACTCTCTACGCTAACTAGCGCTCTGTTCTCGTCCTCAAGTCTAGCCACAACGCCTTCTGCGTACTTCATAGCGCGGTTAGCTGCAGACTTTGTTGCCCCACTGCCCCATAGCAAGTGAGCCACTACGCCAGCTGAAGGGAACTTGTCATTACCCGGCTTGGCAGCAGGTGAGTCTAGGTCGCTCATGTGCCTAGCAATCCAAGCAGCAATCCTTACCCACTTGTCTGCGGTGACATTACCTGATGCCATAGCGCGAGCTTCACGCACAGTAGTAGGCGTAAGTCCGTCACCAGATTTGCCTTCTTCGTGGTACTTTAGCCCTCTGCGAGCAGCAGCTCTCATGTAGGCAGGCGGCGTTAGGTTTACTTCACGCACCTCAACACTTGCCTGCTCATCAAGTTCAACCGAATCATCTATCTGGTCTAGCATCTCTTCATTTTCAGTTAAAGTCGTTTTGGTTACAATGGCTGCTGAGATAACTGCGATGTCTTCAGACTCAATCCAGAACCCTTGTTCGTCTTTGTAAAGCTTTACTCGTAGCCATTGTCCCTTTACCTCAACAACAGCACCCATGAAGCTATCTGTATCAGTGTCCCACTTTACGTAGTCACCAACGTTTAGGTTACCGAGGTCTGTTCTTACTTCTTGGCGCTCTTCTTCTTTGCTTTGCCAAGCGTTGCAGTAGTAGTCGCCTCTGACGAACTCGTCCCACTTGTCACAGTAGGCTTTGTCTCCTTCGGGGCTGACTCTGCTTTCGTCGTAGAAGAAACAGTTGCCGCAGGCTCGGCCTTCGGGGACTCCTTCTTCAAGGGCTGGGCGATAGTTTTCGGGGAGCTGTCTTTCTGCAAGATTTGTGTTGTAAGTGCCACCGGGTTCAATCCCTTCTTCGGTTGAAATAGCAACCATTTGGCTGATTGCCGACTTCTTTGTCTGATGACAAGCGACTACTTCGCCGTCTTCTTTTACTACTGCCCAATTCGGGCAATCCTGTGATTCATCTGTAATAAAGTATGGCATTATCCCAGCCTAGCTTCTACTGTTATAGTCCCGCCTAGAGCTACAGCAGTTCCGTTGATTGTTATACCGCCTGCGTTTACGTCTATGCCTACGGTCTGAGTTCCTGCACTGTAAGTAATCGGTGAGGTGGCAGCTATTACGCCTGTCGGCCCTGTAGCTCCGGTCTCTCCCTGAATACCCTGAATACCTTGAGGGCCTTGAGGCCCGGTTAGACCAGTCTCGCCTTGAATTCCTTGAATGCCTTGGTCGCCCTGTGGCCCTGTAGGGCCTGTGTCGCCTTGAATACCTTGAATGCCCTGAATACCTTGGTCACCCTGCGGGCCTGTCGCCCCCTGTGGCCCAGTATCTCCTGTAAGACCCTGAATTCCTTGTATGCCCTGTGGCCCTTGGTCACCTTGAGGGCCAGTAAGACCAGTCGCACCAGTTGGGCCTGTGTCGCCTGTGTCACCTTTTACGCCCTGAATACCCTGCAGACCTTGGATTCCCTGCTCGCCCTGCGGCCCGGTGTCACCAGTGTCACCCTTGAGACCTTGTATCCCCTGTGGGCCTTGCTCTCCCCTTGGGATTACCAAACTGAGTGTCTGGTCGGGTGCAGTGCCAGTGATTGTAGCTTCGGCTGCAGCTCCGGGGTCGCTCGCAGTGACTGTGCCAACCGAAAGAGTGTTTGCTGGGCCAAGCTCACCTTGGATACCTTGGATACCCTGTGGGCCAGAGTTGCCGAGCGTTACAGTTGCATTGTTCTCAGTTACCTGAACAGCAACATTAGACTCTGTTACTGCAAGCTTGGTAATCGTCTCTGAAATTGCTACAACTGATTTTGCCATTATCTAGTTACCTCGGCATCTATGCGGAATGCGCCGTAGACCAGTCTGGTTACTTCGCTACCCGAATCTAGCTCTAGGTCGTAAAGGTAGTGTCCCGATGGTGCAGCGCTCATTGTGGCTGCGGAGACGTTGATAGAGATTGTTCCGGCTGCTCCACCAAGGGTGATACCACTGTCAGAGCTAAGGTCTAGGATTGTGCTGCTAGATGAGGTATCTTTGCGAACCTGCATGGCAGCAGTGTAGTTAGTTAGGTCTACCGGGGCATCATCTACAGTCCACGTTAGAGTCAGGTTGTAGGTTGCGCCTTGATAGGCAACAATGTCGTATTTTGCTGGATTTATCATTAGTGTTGTGTCACTCTCATTACGTGAAGCGTTGGTGAGCCTGCGCCAGAAATGGCCCAAAGGGTGTCGTTAGGGGGCAAAATAAACTTTATAGTGTCAGCCGAGTGCAGGTGTAGCCCATTAAGCTCGGTTACGGACGAATTGCCCAGAAAAACCTCGGTGCTTTCGCTGTGTTCTGCATCGTGTACCCAAACCTCTTGTGGCTCAACGTCAGGTTCAACAATTTGCGTTGCCGCTAGCGTTGAAAGAGTGTAATGATTTTGATAAACAGGCATTTACACCTCGTATACGGCTTGAGGGTCTTCGGGGTCAATCTGAGCGGTTGGCTGTAGCTGAACGCTCGGTACACCTGTGTGTTCGATTGCGTCCAGACCGAATGCCTGTAGAACTGCTGCAGGGTCGTAACCAACCTGTACAAGCTTGGTTGCCATCTCTACGCGCTGTGAGGTTGCGCTTAGGTCAGCTGACTCTACGTTTACGTTAGCCAGTGGCACGCGAACAGTGTCGGCAGACACATCGTTGATAGGTGGCAACTCTTCCCAGCGACGCACGTCGTTGATTGTGAGGTAGCCAGCCTGAAGGCCAGTGCTGTAAGACTTGTTACGAGCCTCGATGTCAGCCCTTAGAAGCCCATCTAGGGTGAACTTGATGAAGGCTTGGTCTCCGCCTGCTGTACGTGCCATCAGAGGCGTTAGAGCGCCTTCTAGCTTCTGTACGATAGGTCGTAGGCAGTGAGTTACCCATGCGAGGTTGTTCTGCTCGACTGACGCGTATGAGTTTGTGCCGGGGAGTCCCAAAAGGTGTGGTGGCACGTTGAAAGCTCTAGCGATGTCCTCAACTGCCATTCTGCGGCTGTCTAGGAACTGTGCTTGGTCGTTTGCAACGCTTGTTGGCTTGTAAATAGCGCCATTTGACAGAATTCCTGTCTTGTGAGCGCGCTTCCAGCCCTTGTGACGTGAATCAAAGCTCTGCTGAAGGTCTTTAGCTTGGTCAGCGGTCAATTTGCCCGGATATTCGATAATTCCGCTGGTCTGAGTGCCTTGACCGAAGAATCTAGCTGCGTAGTTCTCCAAAGCCATCGCCAAACCAAAGTTATCCTTCAGTGCGTCCACGCGAGACACTCCACGAAGCTGTCCGGGGCGTACTACGTCCGGAATGAAGACAATTTCGTCAGTTGAGAGCAGCCTCTTCTCACCGTCAACCTCAAACATGACTCTTCCGATGCCATTTCGCTTGATTTTTACGGTTGTGGGGTTCAAAACGGTCATGTTGACCACTTCGCCCTGCTTGTTGCTGTAAACGCGGATAAAGGCGTTACCGTCTAGCAGCATAGAAACGATTACCGAGCCGTAGAAAGCCTCTTTGGTGGTGTCTACGTCTGGCTTCTGCACCCACTGAGGGCGAGGACGGAAAGCAAAGCGCTGACCGTCTCTGCGAATGTAGGAATCCACAGGAAGGGTTGAGATTGTGTCAGAGATGAGGCTGACAGCCGAGAAGATTGCGTTTATTTGGAACGCAGTGTCGGAATTGACTAGAGTTCCGGCCTGTGAACCAAGCTCTAGCTCTCCACCACTACCCCAAACGCTTTGGAACGAGATACCGCGCTCTTCATCGCTTCCATAAAACAACTTACCAAGCATTACTTACGCTCCAAACTCAAACCGAACAAAATTGCAAACGCACCTGCCACTATGAATCCGACAGGCGGGAAAATCACCATTACGCCACCAGTTACCAATACTGCACCTGTGACTTGTAAAATATTCGCTAACATAACCGCCTTAAAAGAAGAACTCAGGCACTCCTTCGTCTATTCTACCCTGAGTAGCCCTATCATACGCAATAATGAAGGCTATGGCAGCGTCAATCTTCTTTTTGCTGCCCCCAGACTCTTTAGTTACCCGCTGTCCCTTGTGGTCAGCCTTGATTACACAGTTATCTACGTGCCTTGACAAGATACCGTTTCCGTCGTGTTCAAATTTCTTTTCTGTCACTGCTTCGAACACTTTTTGCGTGGCAGGAATCATCAGCGAGAGCAAGTTGGTCTTGTACTCCACAATCGGGTACTCCATCTCCTGCAGCTCCTGCATCATCGAAGCCCAGCGATAGGGGTCACAGGCAATTTCTCGCACCTGTGGATAACGCTGCACGTAGTCAATGATGGTTTCCTTCACATCGTCAATCTTCACGCGCCATGAGTCGTCATCTACGCCCACGTCCTTCTCCCAGACAGCTATCAGCTTGACCTTCGGCTTCTCGCCTTCCTTGGGGATAGTTACAGCGCAGACAGCAGTAGAGTCGTTAGCATATGAGCCGTCAAAGCCAAGAACATAATCTTCGTCAGTCCTAATCTCAAGGTCTTCTCCATCTTCTGATTCAAGTGCGTCCCACGCTCCCGCAGGCAGCCAAGCTTGCTGGCTCGATACCCACTGGTTACAGCGCTTAGTGCGGAACTCTGATTCTGGGGTTCTAAGCACAGCCGATTCAAAGTCGCTCGCAGCACAGATGTCATCAAAGCCGGGGTTGGCAGATATCCAAGTCTCCCTAAGCCTGTGGTCTGCCTCTTCCGGCGCTTCCCACCAAGCCATGAAGTAAGTCGGGTCTTCAAGCTCTTTACGGACAATCTTCTGACCGTACTGGTAGAGGGTATAGGCGATTGAGTCCTTGCCTGTTCGGGATTCGGTCTTGACTCCGGCAGTGGTGATAGCGACCATCGTGGCGGCCTTACCTCGCGCACCCTGAGCTAGTGACATAACATCAAAGAGGTCACGTGACGGCTGGGCGTGAAGCTCGTCAAAGATGACCAGCGTAGGCGACAAGCCTTCATGTCGAGGCGCATCGGCAGCCAGTACGCGGTAGATGTTGTTGGTGGCAGGGACGCGGATATGGTCGCGGTACACCTCACAGTGTTCTGCAAGCTCGCTGCTCTGAATCATGCGCTTAGTGTCCTCGAACACAATCTTGGCCTGTTGACGGTCAGCGGCAACTGAGTAGATTTCAGCACCCTGAGTCTTTACATCGAGCAGAGCAAAAGCGGCAATTACAGAACCGAGCGCAGACTTACCGTTCTTACGCGGAACACCGATAAGGGAGATGCGGTGGCGGAGTCCGTCTTCGTCTCTGGCAAAGACGTGCTTTAGAAGCTCACGCTGCCATTCTCTTAGGACAAGGGGCGTACCTGAGCGACCAGCTACTGAGTCTTTTGTAATAGTTGCAAACGCGTCAGAGAACCGAGCGATGAACTCACCGTCACCTCGGTCTATTGCTTCCTGCGGAACAGGAGTCAGCCAACGCGGGGGAAACATTACTGCCTTTCGGACATGAGCTGCTCAAAGGCGCTCTTAGCTTTTATCTCCGCTAGTCCTAGACGGCTACGGCTGTCAACGGTGAAGCCCATCAGTCCTAGCCCGCTCATAATCGTCTTCTCTAGCTCAAGCAGCTGCCGAGCAATGTGAAAGTCAGAAGGGTCAGCCTCAAACTGCTTCTCTAGCAGTAGCTGGCGGTCAAGCTGTTTGCAGATGATAAGCAGAGCGTCAATGTCAGTGGTTCGGCTTATCCAGCTCTTACCCTTGCTGAACACCCTCGACCAGAGTTGCATTCCTGCTTCCCCTAGTTCTTGGTGTGGTTCTACGTACCCGCCCTCAAGTTCAAAGGTGTCATTCAGGCTCGGCAACTTGCGCTGACCGGGGTTGCCTGTCAGTCGCTTCTGTTCTAGTGGTTTCGCAGGATTTGGCATAGCCCCTAGGTTAGCACGTTTTTTGTTTGAACTGCAGAGAAATGAGCGAAGCCAAGGTGCGGGGTGTCAGGACGTGCCTATGTCAGAAAACTACCTACCCTCGGGGGTATACAGGGGGGGCGTAGGCGTATGTCTGGCGTTTGGCTATGCTCTGGCAGGCTCTCTAGTGGCTCTCTAGGGCTTTTGGCTAGTGTTTCGGGTGTAGTCGTATGCCCCAAACATAAGAGGGCGGCAGAGAGGCGCACAAGGCGGGAGATAGGCGGGAGATTGTCACAAGGCTATCCCCTAGCTTTGTTTAGAGTGGCAGATAGCAGGCGGGCAGATAGGCAGGGCAGGCGGGTAAGGCTCTGAGCGCTGCTCTAAGGGCATAGGGGGCGGGGTTAGGTTAGTTCTATCCGATAGGGCGTTAGGTCTCCCCTGTGTGTCTTCTAAGGCTTGCTAGGTTGTCTGGCTCTGTGTCTCTGTTATCCCTGTGCTGTCTGTGCTGCCTGCTCTAGGGTGTCTAGGTGTCTCTCTGTCGCTGTGATGTCGGACAGGGTTTCTTTTTCTTTTTCTGGCTGCTTGGTTGCGCGTTGCGCTCTGTGATTCTCTAAGGCTCTCACGCTCTAGGGGCGTGGCCTGCCTGTCTTTGATTGTGATTGTTTCAGGCATAGCAGAACCCCGCCTACAAGGGGGGCAGGCGGGGCGCTGTGTGTTGCTATTCGGTTAGGTCGTTAGGTGTTCGCCGCAATCGTGGCATAGTATGCCTGTTCCGTTGTGAACATAGGTAACACTTGTTCGCGTGTGCGCGCAGAGTTCGGCGGGCATTGCGGGCGCGTGTGTCTGACAGGGTAACCATTTCAAGCGGGCAACAGCGGCACACTCTCTACAGTGGCGGGTCATTGTGTCGCTCATAGGTCAACACCTGCCCTAATGGTCGCCTTTGGCTGTCTGTTATCTCTAGCCCATAAGAGCCAAGCTTTAGCGGTTTCGTAGGCGGTCATTGTTTCGTGATAGCTGCGCGCCTCTATTGTGCCGCGCTCTAGCTCTATCAGCTGCCTAAGCGTGTGCCAATTGTTATCTGTTAGCTCTTCTAGATACTCTTCTAGTGTCATTACCTATTGCCCTTCTGTGCATAGGTGGTTAGTTGTTTGTTCTTGCGTTAGTTCAGCGGGGCAGTTATAACAGACAAAAAAAGTCTCTGTGACTAATCCGGCGCGGGTTATGTTCATTCGTGTCCGCTTCCCAAATTCCATTACCTGCCGCCTTTCTTGTGGCGGCCTGTGCCTGTGTCTAGCAATCCCGCGGCGATACAAGCCAAGACAACCAAGCCGATTATCTTGCTGCCCTGTGGATACATTTCTGTTAGTGTCTCATAGCCTACTAGGGCCAAGCCTAGAGTGACACCCGCGGCGATTAGTCCCGCGGCCTGTTTGATTCGAAGTTTCATTGTTTCCCTTTCCCTTGTGTTGTTTGTTATCCGGCGAAAGGCGCGGCCTGCCAAATCCAAACCCACTCGTAACCTAGCTGTATCATTCTGACCGCAAAATAAGCGGCTGTTGCTGTGGCTAGTGTTAGTAGCGCTGTTGCTGTCTTTGTCATTGTGTCGCCTTTCCCTTTTGTTTGTCGGCCTTTCCCTGCCGATAGATACCAAGTTAGCCGATTGTGTTGAGCGTGTCAACTATCTTTGGTAACGTTTTGATAACGCTTGACTTCTGTTGTCCTGCCACTTATAGAACAGCTTGCGCGGCATTATCGGGAATGCTCTTCCGTTGACAGTGAGATAGACAAGCGCGTTCCCGTATTTGGTCGCGGCAATCGCGCCGCCTAAATCTGTCGCGTGAAGTTTCGGACACTTCCAACACTCGTAAGCAATCACTTGTTAAGCCTCTCTAGTAGCGCCTGAAGTTGCGCGCGGGTGAACTCCACAGACTTTCGGGGCGTGTAAATGTAGCTGTTTATCTCCACGCCTAGCGCCTGACTGAGCGCCTCTTTGTTTTCCTGTAGGAACTCCCTAAGCAAGGCAGTCTCTGCCGCTGCTGCCTGCCTGTCTTCTTCGTTGCGCTTGCGGCGCTCTGCTGCTGCCTTTTTTTCGGCCTCTGCCTTAACGCTATGTTCTGACCATAGTTCCCTAACCTGAGACAGGGGAACTTCGTCTACTCGCCACTCCCAACCGCGGGCGGGGTATAGATAAACCTCGCGCAGACATTTGACCTTTTTAGAATAGCTGTCTACGCCTCTTTCTAGGTGTGCTTTTTCAAATATCACTTTGCTAGCGCTGCGATATCTGGCGTTGGGTGCTAACACCGCATACTCTTCGCCCGCTTTGATTTCTGCTAATTTCATTTTTTCCCTTTCCCTTTTTCAGGCTTTCCCTGCCTGTGTTTCTATTGTGCTGCTCTTGTGTGTCTTTGTCAAGTGTTCCCCGCCCTTTTTAGGGGGCGGGTTCACCTGTCTAGTATTTTCTAGGTTGGCTCTGCTCTTTATCTACTCTGATAAAGTGTGGCAGCCTGTCCGCGGCTCTTGTGGCTTTTGGCGGTAAAACTGTTTCCGCTTTTGCCTTGGCCCTTGATGCTGTTGCCATTTTTCCCCTCTTCCCTTGTTTAGTTGTTTGCTGCTGTTTACAGGTTACTAAATTCGGGCAGGGGTGTCAAGCGTTTTTGATAACAGATTGGTAACGCTTTTTTACCCTGTCGAACAGTTGTTCGCCCGCGTATTTACTGGGCAAAACCCCCCAAATCGGTTAGGCGGCGATTTCAGGGGTTGGCCTGTGTGGTTGTGGCTAAGACAGGGGCAAAACCCGCTAAAACGCCTCTGGTGACCTCTCGCGGGGTCTTTCTTGTGTGACCCTGTCAGAGCCTTTCGAACATTTGTTCGCATAGGTTACGCCTCGCTATTGTGCCTAGCCTCTACAGCTTGCGACCACTCTGTGAAGTGTATTGTCTCTAGCAGTGTTTCAATCGCCGACCACTCGCGGCAGCGTGTCGGTTCTCTGCCTGCCGCGTAAATATGGCAAGCCGCCATAGCTAACCTGTCTAGATACTCACCGCCTGTTAGGTTGTCCCTGTCGGCTATCTGCCTAAGCTTGACCCAATTTTTAGCGATTATGGCGTTGCCCATTTCCTGCCACTGTTTTTCTTCCTCGGTCATTTTCTGCTTTTTGCCGCCAAATGCCGACACGTCAAAAATCTCTTTCAGACTCTCAATCATTTACGCCATCACCCCTAAACGGTTGCAACAAAACAGCGAGAATGAACCAAAAGATTAGAGCGACACCGACAGCGACCAAGCCGACCAAGTAGAGCGCCCATTTGCCGACTAGTTTGAGCAGCGCAATCCTCGCCGCCTTTCGTGTGTCTGCCGCCTGTGGCGGTTGCGGTTTCTCAAATATCGGTTTCACTCTTGACCTCTTCCCAAATTTCTAAAAATTGGCTTTCATAATAGAGCTGTAAGTCAACAGCCATTAGTGAATATATTCCACCACTCTGAAACGATTCATCAAAACCATACTCCTGCCAACCGTTATCAAACTCGCTAGGCATTTCCTGCCACTCGCTTATGATATCGCCATACATAATCGGCGTGTTACTTTCTGCCAATTCGTTGAGCAAGTCTTCGGGATATTGCGTTTCTCGCAGTTGTTCCAAGTGGTCGAGAATTTCGGCCTTTATTTCGGCGCGTGTTGTCATTGTCATAGGTTCGCCCATTTCTCAAGAATTGTTAGAGCGCCAAAAGCAAGCGCGCCGCCGATAATTGCCCAAGCCATAGAAAAAGCTAGCAGTTTTAGCAGTGGCGAAACGCTAGAGTTAGGCTTGAATTTTGCGGTTATGTCTATAGGTATGCGGCTCATTATTTGCCCGCCTTAGCTGCTTGGCGTTCTAGATACTCGCGGTTCATTTCAATAGCCCGCGCGCGCTCTCTGGCTTCTTTGTCTTGTAGCCACTGTTCGGCGTTTAGGCAAGTGATAAGTTCATCAAGCGCGGCAACCATGTCGCGGGTTTCCTTGTCAAGTGTGTCTATGCAATCTAGGTAGTCTGAAAGATTGTCTAGACAAACCCAAGCTGTCTTTTCGCTGATACTAATTGTTTTCATTTTTTCCCTTTCGTTTTGCGGCCTTTCCCTGCCGTTTTTCATTGTGTCGCTTTTGGTTCTGTTTGTCAAGTATTGCCCGCCACTTTTTACGGCGGCGGGCGTTACTTTTTTAGCTCTCTTTTGCTTCGGCTCTGAGTCTTCTAATGTTTTCTAGGCCTGCTTCTATGTCCTGCTTCTGTTGTTCATCGGTGGCATTTTCAAGCCACTCTAAACGCAGCGCTTCGGCTCTGTCTAGAAACTCAACCCATTTCAGTTCTGTTTGGTTTCTCATTTTTCCCTTTCCCCTTGTGTAGTTGTGTGATGCTGTTATGACTATTGCACAACCCCGCCGCGGTGTCAAGTCAATTCGCCAAAATTGTTTATAACGAAATCGTTACCTAAAAAGACTTGACAAATTGCGGCAGGTGTGGTATTTCACGCGCGCGGGCGTGTGCGCGGCTGTAAGGTGTTGCCGCTTGTCTAGACCCCCTTGACACCCATACGAACAAATGTTTCGAACAAGTGTTCGAGAGGCCAAAATTTTTTCGTTTTTCAGTTTCCCGGAAAAGTCTTAACCGAATTAAATTGAATTACAGGTTGAGTGGCTTGTTTCCGCGAGACTCGTTGCAGGATTTGTGAGCAGGAGCTAACGGAGAGTTGATATCGCCGGGGATAAGGTGGTCGGCGTGCCAAGGGTCATTCGGCCTAGCTGGTTCTTTGCAAAGGTGGCAGATTACTGCAGCATCTCTGACAGCTTTTGCCCTGCGCTTATAGTCACCAGAGTATTGAGGTCGGTGGCGTTTGCGGGCAGCTTGTCTCTGACGTTCCTTGTCCTGTCGTGGCTTGTCACAGACCTCACAGTACGAACCGTTCTTAGTAAGCTTTCCACACCCCACGCAAGGGCGAGAGAACTGGTTCTTGCTCATGCCACCACCTCTTTGAGTACATCATTTGGAAGTCTACAAGCTCATTTCTGGCTCTAGCCTTGCAGCGGTCACAGTTTTCTATGCCAACTATCTTCTGTCCCGGTAGCAGGCACTTCTCGCATATCGCGCACATTGTATTTACTAACACGTAGGCTTTCTGGAATCGAACCAGAGGAAGAAGGGAAAAGGGGAAAGTAACTTCCGCTAACCTGCAAGCCTCATTTTGGGGGATACCCCCCCCTATGAAATTTTTTGCTTTTTTCTTATTTCCTAAGACTATCCTGACCGAATATTTTTGTCAAGCACCGTTATCTATTTGTTATCTGTTGAGTAGAAGCCAGAACCGTTGAACTGAATGGCTGGTGCTTCGATTACTCGCTGCATAACGATAGAGCATTTAGGACAGATGAACTCAGGGTCATCGTTAATGCTGTGGGTGAACTCCTGAGTGTTGCCACAGGCAGATTTGTATGTGTAGGTTGGCATTAGAACCTCATAATCGCACCTTGGTAGTGCGTCCCCTTCTCTAGCTCGAAGCAAGTGATGGCTGGTGCTGAGTCCTCGCCTGCGATGCGCCTGAACCAGTCTGAGCCTGCGTCCATTGTAGAAGCCTGAATCCACCAACGACTGCCGCCATTCTGGTGCTGACCGAGTTCAGTGACTCTGGTGTGGTGGAAGTGACCTGTGACGGCGATGCTGGCAGCGGCAACTGGCTGATTACCGAATGTCTGCTGTCTCCACCATGTAGGCACTTGCTCAGGTCGGCGGCTCTGGTGTCCATGCCACAGACCGATGATGTGAAAGCTGTCGTCAAATACATCAAACGCCAAACTCTCATCTTCAGGTTGAGGCTTAAGGAATTTCACATCTAGCCCCACCTCTGTTGAAAGCCTGTGTAGCTGTTGCATAATCACGATTCCCCAGTCGTCAACTCCGGGTCGTCCGATGGTCTGCTTGTTCACGCGTAGCTGGCAGTGGTTTGAACCGACTGTTGCGTAAGTGACAGGTGCGTACTTGGTTGCACGCTTTATCAAGTCCCATAGAAGCGCTGCGGCGAGGTCAACCTGCTGCATAGGGCTGAGGTCGTTAGTGGCGAGCTGCTGTAGGTCAGCGGCGTTTGACACCGATTCGATAACATCACCACCGTCAAGAATCACGATGCGCTCGTACTTGCCCGACTTCATCTGTGCCTCTATGCGGTCATAGGAAGTAAAGATGCGCTCTAGTAGTTCGTCAGTACCGCCGCGTGAGCCAGTCTTACCTACTTGGTAGTCAGAAGGGATAATTACGAATACGCGGTCTTTGTATTCTTTTTTTCTCTCTGCTCGCTTCGTGCGCTTTGCCTGAGCAAACAGAGTAGGCAGGTCTAGCTCGGTGTTCTTCTTGCGGAAGCTAAAGCGGTAGCTGGTAAGCCAGTCGCCGTCATAGCGTTGCCACTGAGAGGTTCTAGGCGTACCCACAATCTCGTACTCTTCTGGCGGGTAGCCTCGCTCGCGCAGGAAGTCATCGAAGTTAGGTTGCTCTTCGAAGCCCTCGGTGGTCGCAGTACCCTCAAGACCGTCAAACTCCACTCCCGGACGGAAGGTTGGAGAAGTTTCAATCTTAGGTTGAGGCTTAAGGTTTTCTAGCATTACTTCACTCTATAACAAGCACAGGTCTTTTGTCTATGGTTTGTTAGTGGAGAGTCGCTTATCTCTAGCCCACGCTCGTTCAGCGCCTTACGCAGAGTCTTGATTGCCCACTCCTTGTTGTCCACAGCTTCGAGCAGTATTTTGCGGTCTGCTTCGTCAAGTGTGTCTGCGACAGCACCTACTTTGCAAGTACCTTGGAACTTCGGTGGCGGGGTTAGTCCTTCTAGCATTGGATTCTCAATTCTTTCTTTACGAACTCCCAGAAGCCATCGTTGAACTCTTTCTGAGCCTTCAGGGTTTTCTCACTTGGGTTTGATGCGTTCTTGTACTCTGCTTGCCTCAGCTTGTACCTGTGGCGCATAGAGCGGTTGTAGTGAAACTGACACAGACCCTTGGCTCTGGTCGGCTTACTGCAGTCTAGCTCTGAACACATCAGATGCTCAAATCGTTCTCGGTGGCAAGCAGCTGCTGCACCACCTTGACTAGTGAAGGGTTGTTCGCGACACCAAGGACGCTGACCCTCTCTAGGAAGTCTGCTAGGTCTAACCGAATTGCATCGAAGTCTTCGCTCCACACTAGGTCGTGACGCAGTAAGCCTGCTGCCTGCTTGAAGTCAGACTCAATCCTGTTATGTTCTGATTTCAGTGTCATTCGTAATCCTTGTCGTTCATGTAGCTGATTAGGTCTTTGATAAACACAACATCTCCGCTGTCGTTTGCCCATTCACTTTCGTAAGGAATGCTGATTTCCTCGCAAATACGAAGGACTCGTTGACGCTCGGCTTTCTTGCCCTGCTCGTAGAAGTTGTTGCAGTTAGAAGCAATTAGGTCGTT
>ENA-OUOG01003780-OUOG01003780.1-marine-metagenome-genome-assembly--contig:-NODE-3780-length-13728-cov-5.520328_pt1 | contig 13728 bp, 9 predicted proteins | sample MGYA00248635_ERZ508505 | MGnify/ENA primary metagenome ERZ508505 (study PRJEB26176, sample SAMN06267871) | marine metagenome | isolation source: Saanich Inlet, British Columbia, Canada | place: Pacific...
AGAGTGTGCTGGAGTCCCTGTACAAGCAGGTGCGCGAGGGGCGCGGGCACCACCACGCCGCCGACCTCGTTGCCGCCACGCAGGCGGGTGTCGCTGCGGCTCGCGGCCTTGCGCGAGGTTCGGGGCTCGCCGCCGGCCGCTTCGGCGTGTACGATCCGGCGCAGATCAAGGCGATCTACGGGAACTTGGCGTCCCGAGGCGTCGCAGACGAGGCTGCCGTCATCTTTGAACACCTAAGTAAAGAAGAGCCATATCACTTACAAACATGAACTCCACTACTATTATGGGCGGAGACCTTTTTTCGCGAGTGTCGCCTTGAGCTCAGCCATGAGTTTAGCGCGTTTGTTGTTTAGCACGGGATTACACCGAAACCAGACACGCGCTCTTCCCTCAGATCGTCCACCCCCGCTCATCGTCGACGGCGCGTTCTTGTCGCGCGGCGCGCGCGCGACGAGCGGCGGCGGCGAGCGCGGCGCGCGACTCGTCGGGCGCCGTTTGTTTTTCGCCTTCTTCGCGTCCCGTCTCCGCCCGATCCGCCCGCGCCGGGGTCAGGACGCCGTGCGCCGTGCGCCGGCGGCTCTCCTCGGTGTCCCACGGGTCCTGAGGCGCCAGGTACAGGCGCCCGGGCGTGCCGGTGTGGTTCCCGAACTCGTCGTCCGCGAACACCTTCTGGTCCGCGACGTGGTTCGCGCTCGGGTCGAACGGCACGGCGCCGGAGGGCGAAAACGCGTACGGGTCGAGAGTGTCCTCCTCGGTAAACGGCTCCGAGGGGCCCGGCGCGTCCGCGAACAGGCCCGACTCCTCCGGCCAGAGCGAGGGGCCCGGCGCGTCCGCGAACAGGCCCGACTCCTCCGGCGACGGCTCAGGCGCATCCGCGAAGACGTTCTCATCCGGCGTTTCCTGCGGCTCGGGCGCGTCCGCGAACAGGTCCCCGTCCGCCCCCGCCTCCGGCGCCTCAGCGAACAGGTCCTCATCCAACCCCGCCTCCGGCGCCTCCGCGACCGCTTCCTCGGCCTCCGCCTGCGGCGCCTCCGCGACCGCTTCCTCCGGCTCCCCGGAAGGCCCGGGCGCCTCCGCTTCTTCCTCGTCGACGGCCTCAGCGGCCTCCGGCGCCTCCGCGGTCACCCCCGGCGCCTCCGCCTCCGCCTCCGCGACCGGCGCCTCCTCCGCCTCCCCCACCGCGGCGATGTCCTTCTCCTCCTCCTCCTCCGGGGTCTCGGCCGCCGCCTCCTGCGCGTCCGCGCCGAGCGATTCCGCGGCGTTCGGGTCCAGCGAGACGCGTCTCGCACGTCTCCGCTCGCGTCGCTCGACTCGGCGCGCGTGCGCGCCGAGCCTTCCCGCCGACGCGGGCACGCCCGCGGCGTCCGCGCGCGCGAGCTCGTTGGCGTGCTTCGCGCCGGTCGCCGAGTTCGCGAGCGCCACCCCGCACACCACCACCATCGCGAGCGCGCCCCCGACCGCGGCGATGCTCACCGCGGTCGATCGGCTTTTTCGGCCGCGGGCGGACGCGAGCGCGTCCGGCGCCTTAGGCCTGACTAATTGCCTATGGCCTTCCCGGTGCAGCAGAGGCAGACGCTCGCCCACCGCCGCGGCGTCGAACGCGCCCATCGCGCGGGGCGTGGCCCCGAGCGACTCGTCCCCGATGCGCTTGGCGAACATCCTCCCGCGCCTCGCGTTGTGGTAACACGCACGTCGCAACAACGACTGCAGTGTTGTTGTTGTGAGGTGGTTACGCGACTCGACCAGATCGACGAGTCATTACTTGTAGACCGTGCCGCCGGACCGCCGGAGCGGATGGCCGAGCAATCGCTCGTCGACTGTTGAATGGTCCGAGGCGTTGAAACTTTCTCGAACACGGCACGCACACGAAGCGTCCGACGTCGCGCCCTTCCCCCCACCACACGCGCGCGCGCTTCGCGTCTTCGCGCGCGCCGTGATGCATCCGCATCCGTCGTACGCGATGTCGCCCGGCCTGTACGCGTGGGACCTGTACGCGGACGGCGCGTCTCCCGTCTCCGGTGCGCGCGTCCTGAGCTGCTCCGATCACATGTCTCCCCGGGCGGGCTTCCAATCCGCCGCGTTCTACCCCGGCATGGAGGCGTACATTAACCTCCCCGCGTTCGAGGCGTTCAAGGCTTCGATGGTCGGGCACTGCTCGCAGTACCGCTCCGTGCCGGCGGCTGTCCTGTTCACCCTCTTCTTCTCGGTCGCGGTGCTGTTCGCGCTGCAGGAGTCGCTCCCTCAAATCAGTTTGTCGGGCGTGCCGCTGGGCGCCGTCGTGGTCGTCCTCGCGGGAGGACACGTGCTCTCGATGAAGAGCAGGCTGAACAAGAGCAACGAGCGCGTGGACGACCGGGTCCGCGCGGAGCTCTCGCGGGTCAACGCGGGGCTGGAAGGGCGCGCGCACCTGACCCTGCACGTCGCGAACGCGGGAACGTGCGTGGCGAGGGGCCGCAGGCTCGAGCGGGAGGTGCGGTTGGCGCGCGGCGCGGCGCCGACCGCGACGCACGTTCACGTCCCGTGGAGGAGTACCGCGACGAACGACGTTTACCACGCTCCGCACGCGCCGCCGCGCGCGCCTGAGCCGTACTACCCGCCGATGATGATGGCGATGCCGCCGCAGACGGCGGCGCCGCACACGGCGGAGGGCGAAAACGCGAGAAACGCGTCCGCCGCCGAAAAGGCGCCGTATTACGCCGGCGACGCGGAAAACGCGACGAAAGAGATCTTCGTCGCCGTGGTTCCCGAGGGCGTCGTCGGCGGCGCCGAGTTCGTCGCGACGTCGCCCTCCGGCCGCGTCGTGAGTGTCACCGCGCCGCTCAACGCCAGGCCGGGGCTGGAGTTCCAGGTGCACGCGTGAGCGCGCACGGACGAGAAAGGTATACGTACCCGCGCGCGCGGCGCGTTTGTATGATTTTATTCATTCGATGTGCAAAAAATTTCTTCCGGTGTCGACGCATCGCGCGCGATCGTGTCGGCATTGTCGCCCCGCGCGCGCGGCGGATCGGGATGGCGGGGAAGCGCCTCCCCGCGCTGGGGTTCGTGGCGGCGTTCCTGGTGGCGTTCAACGTGTTCCGCAACGCCGACCACTCGGGTTTGCCGCACACGCAGGCGGGGCGCGTCGACCCCCTGACCGCGACGACCGCGTCCCTCGTGGCGCACGTCGAGAGTGCCGCCGAATCCGGCGCGGTCGACGCGCCGCGCGTCCCCGCGAACGCCGCGGCCGCGGTCACGTCCGGCCGGCCCGTGTCGTTCATAGCCGAGGACGACGCGGTGGTGGTGCGGCGCGCGAACGCCGGCGCGGGGTCGACCGCGAAGCCCCCGCGCCCGATCCCGCGAGGCGACGAGATGACGCGCGACGAGGAAAACGACCCGCACCCGTTCAACCCGCAGACGCACGCGGAGTTCGGCGGCGACGTCGTGAAGTGGGGCCAGACCTTTCTCGTCGACACGCCTCGGGCGTGTCACGACGCCTGCGTGGCGCACATCAACGACAAACCGCTGGGGTGCAACGTCTGGGTGTACTGCCCCCACCCCGACGGATGCGGGAACGATCAGCCGCACAAGGCGTGCTGGTTGAAACGCCAGTCGCGGCCGGAGAACCCGACCGGACCGCGCGATAAATTAAATCGGTGGACGAGCGGGAGCATGGCGGCTCCCGAGGACGTCAGCGGCGAGCGCGGCAAACACAAGCGCTTCCACGTGGTGGTCACCACGAACGCCAACATCTACCAAGCCTGGCAGGTAAGAGTCATGTACTACTGGTACAAGGAGATGAAGAAGAAACAAGATCCGATTCACGGGCAGATGGGTGGATTCACGCGAGTGTTGCACGACGACGCCGATGCTTTGATTGACGAGATCCCCACGTGCGTGGTGAACAGACTGGAAAACGAGATGGGCTTCGTCGTTTTATCCAGGCCGAACGCGTTCGTGCAGTTCTTCGAGAAGTGCCCGGAGATTACAGAGGATTACATATTAATGGCGGAGCCCGACCATTTGTATCTAAAACCGCTGGATAACCTGATGAACGGCCGAACGCCGGCGGCGTTTCCGTTTTTCTACATCGACCCGAAGAAGTACCCGAAGCTGGTACGGCGGTTCGCGGGTGAACACTTGAGCGATTCCGAGATCGAACAGATGGCTCCTGTAGGGTCGAGCCCGGTGTTCATCCACAAGGACGACTTACGAAAAGTCGCGCCGGTGTGGCGAGACGTCACGTTCAAGATCAAAACCGACCCCGAGGCGGACAAGGAGTGGGGCTGGGTTTTGGAGATGTACGGATACACCATCGCGGCGACGATGGTGGGTTTAAAGCACGACCTGCGGCCGCAGTTACAGGCGCAGCCGCCGTGGGACAAGAGCGTGGGGGATTTTTTCATCCTGCACTTCACCTACGGCAACGACTACGACGAGCACGGGACGTTCACGCCCGGGAAAATCGGTAAGTGGCGCTTCGACAAGCGGACGTGGATGAGCGGGATACCCCCCAAGAACCTCCCGATGCCTCCCAGCGGGTGCGACAACGAGCTCGTCAAGCGGCTGGTGGAGATGGTCAACGAGGCGAGCGCGGCGCTGCCCAACTGGGAGGACCCCTTGGGGCGGAAACAGGCGGTAGGGTGACACTACGTATATCACGGTAGCGACGGTCCTAGCTAGCTAGTCTAGTAAGGATGACTATCAGCGTTTGAGCACGACGTCTTTGTTAGCGCCCTCCTTCCACACGAGGCACGCGTTGAGCAGCGGCACCTTGCACGGCGAGTCGTTCTGTTTCTTGCGGTCGCGCTGCGAGCGGCATATGTCCGCCGTGGGGTTGCGCGGGCAGATGGCGCGCCGCAAGTCGCCGTCGGGGTCGTCCTCCGCGTACTCAGAGGGAGGCGCGTACGCGCCCGCTCCGAGCGTCGCGTCGCGGAGCGCCGCGCACGAAGGATCGCCCGCGCACTCCAGCGGCGACGCCGCGGCCGAGTCGGACGCGCCCGACTGTGCGAGCTCCTCCGCGAGCGCCGGAGAATTCGCGGAGAGCGCCACCGCGGACGCCGCGGCGGCCGCGACGAGCGCGGACGCGAGCCCGGGGGACCACGCCCGAGATGTCTCGCCGCCGCGGACCGCGGCGGCGTCCCCGGAGCGGGCGTGCGCTCGCGCGACCGCCGTGACGCGCGATCGAAGCGGTCGGGGCGTGCCGCGCGACGCGCGGCGCGCGTCCGCCGCGCGAGAGACGACGCGTCGCGCGACGCGCGGCTCGCCGCGAACGGTGACGCGCGCGCGCGCGCAGACGGTGGCCATCGCGCCGGCGCCGGCGTGAAGCTGCGCCCGCGAGAGTGACGAGGCGGGCGGGTGCGAACGAGCCTTCCAAGTCGAAAAACTTACGTGAAAATGCGTCCGGTGCCGTGTTTCGACGCGACGGACATCTCGAAAGCAGGTGACGAAAACGGTGTCGAACCGACGGTGACGATGACTCGGCAAAAAACGAACGCCAGTTGTCATAAAAAAAACGCAAGATAACCTTGCGTTTTCTTGGAAGATAAGTCGAGGCAGGACGTCGCCGCCTTCACACTACCACTCCCCTCCACGTTCAACATGGCCACCTTCGCTTTCACCCAGTCCGTCGCCTCGTGCGCGAGCCTTAAGTCCGTCCGCGGCAAGGCGCCCAAGGCCCGCCGCGGCGCCTCCGTGATCCGCGCTGCGAATCTGATGGACACCGCGCGCTCCGCCGGCTTCACGGCGTTCGCGGACGCCGTCGAGAAGAACGGCCTGACCGGCGAGATCAACGGCGGGACGTTCACCGTCTTCGCGCCCACCAACGAGGCCATGGCCGCGTTCACCAACCCCGACGGCACCCACTCCACCGCGGACATCCTGAAGTTCCACTGCATCAAGGGCAAGATCGCGTCCAAGGTGCGTTTTTTTGCGGTGTTTTTTTTTGTCTCTTCTACCTACGTACAAACAGTAAAACTCGGCCGTCGCGCGGACGGCGGAGCGCCTCGAATCCGTTCATTTCCCGGTATCGCGACCGTTCTCGGTCTGACCTCTCTCTCCCGCGCGCGTTCCTAAATCGTCGCGTTCCTCCCGTTTCTCCTTTCCACGCGCAGCACATCACCAACTACCCCCTGATCATGACCCTCGAGGGCACCAAGATCGCCATCGACTCGAAGACCACCCCCGGCAAGGTCGAGGTGGGCGCGCCCCCCCAGGGCATGCAGGGCCTCGCCGGCCGCGTTGACGGTGGGTTCGTCACGCAGATGGACATCGATGCGGACAACGGCGTGATCCACGCCATCGACGGCGTCGCGTCGCCCAAGGTGCCGCTGATCGGCCAGAACGGCGGGTACGTCGCCGGCACCGAGCCCGGCTCGGGTGAGGGCAGGACCGGCCTCGACACCAAGGTCACCGCCTCCGGCGGCGGCGGCGGCGGCTGGTAAACGATCATCATGTCGTCGGTAGGTCATGACAATCTAACCGCAGGACGGAGAAGAAAGATATCACGCAATCGACACGACGCGGCCAGCTAGCTAGTGCCTAAACCAAATTGAACTCCGAACTCCGATTTACTCCGATTTGCTCCGATTTCAGACTGGTCTCCATACGATTTTCGTGCTCCGAAAAGCTCCGATGCCACCCGAAAGCGAGTGGTGTTTGGCCATCAAAGGCATCCGGAGAAAAAGGTCCGTCGTAAAGCGACACGTCTCGCTTTTCCCCAGAGGCAGATCTCGACGCGCGTCGCCGCTCACGCCCCCGCCCGAGTCGTCGCGCTCCACCGCGGTCACGCGAGCATGTCCGCCCACGCGATGTCCGCCGCGTCGGCCTCCTTCGTCGCGCCGCGCCGCCTGTCGTCCGCGCGCGCGCGCCGCGCGGGCGGGTCCGCGCGCTCTCGCCGCGCCGCGGCTCCCCGCGCGGAGGCCTCGCCCAGCGCCATGGACACGCTGCTCGGCGCGCGCATCGTCTCCCCCGACGGCGACGGCGCCATCCGCAGCAGCGTCTCCAAGTACTACGGCGAGACGCTTTCCACGTCGGACGACCTGCTCACCTCGGCGTGCTGCACGCCCGCGAGCCAGATCCCCAAGGCGGTGCGCGACGCGCTGAAGGCGGTTCCCGACGAAGTCAAGGCGAAGTACTACGGCTGCGGCTCCCCCACGCCCTGCGGCATCGAGGGTCTGCGCGTGCTTGACCTCGGCAGCGGCAGCGGCAGGGACTGCTACGTCGCCGCTAAGCTCGTGGGCGAAAACGGGAGCGTCGTCGGGGTGGACATGACGGATGAACAGCTGAATGTCGCGCGAGCGCACGTCGACGAATACTGCAAAGACACGCTCGGGTATAAAGAGACCAACGCGACGTTTTACAAGGGCACCATCGAAGACCTTAAAAGCGTCACTGACGTGAACGGCGACGTGGTTCGTATCGAAGACGCCTCCATGGACCTGATCATCAGCAACTGCGTGATAAACTTAAGCCCGGATAAACGAGCCGTGTTAAACGAAGCGCATCGCGTGTTAGCCAACGGCGGCGAGTTTTACTTCTCCGACGTGTACTGCGACCGGAGGCTTCCCGAGTCGCTGCGGTCGCATCCGATTTTACTGGGCGAGTGTTTGGGCGGCGCGATGTACATCGAGGACTTCAAGCGGCTGTGTCATAACACCGGGTTTAACGATCCGCGCGTGTTAGCCGGGCACGCGATCGAGGTCAAAGACGAGGCTTTAGCGGAACTGCTCGGCGAAGCCAAGTTTTACTCGCTCACCTACCGGCTGTTCAAGTTACCGGACGGGCGTTTAGAAACGCTGTGCGAGGACTACGGGCAGTTCGCGGTGTACAAAGGTACGATCGACGGTAACACACACGCGTACTCGTTAGATGACCACCACCGGCTGGAGACGAATAAGCCGTTCTTAGTTTGCGGCAACACCGCTTCTATGCTCGGCGAAACGTGGCTCGGGAAACACTTCGAAATTACCGGCGACCGCTCGACGCACTACGGGCTGTTCGACTGCGGGCCCTCGCCCGTGGCGGGCGGCGCGGGGGGGGACGCGCCCGCCGCGGGGGGATGCTGCTGAGCTGAGCTTGGAAGAAAGCGCGTTTAATAGGCTTTCGCGTAGCGACGAGAGAAATGAATGAGAGCGAAAGCGTGAAAAACTTATTAGCCTCCGTCCGTGGGAAACCAAAAAAACCTTTCGTCACAAACGCCGCCTTTCGCGCGAAAAGAGTTTGCTTTGAAAACGCGCTTCGAACTGCATCGACCGGACGTTTTCACCGGGAGCCGCGATCGGGCGCGGTCGACATAACTGAGCCGTTCGGCGCGTACCAATAATAACTCGTCGATCCCCAGTCGCGACGCGACGCGCACACGTGGTCGATCGATCTCGAAACGTGGGCGCCTCGTTCGCGTCCGCTGTTCTTTATCTCGAGCCCGGCGCTATGACGGGCATTTGGAGGCGCGCGCGGAGAGGCGGCGCGCCGGAGCGGGTGACGATGGAGGCCGCGAGGGCGCTCGCGGGGAGCGCCGCGTGCGGCGCGCTCGGGTCCGCGCGACGCGCGTCCGGCTCGGCGGCGTCCGGCTCGGGTGCTGGCGCGTGCGCGTCCGCGCGCGCGCGTCTCTCGCGCGCATGCGTGCGGCGATGGGTCGCGCCCACCGCGGAGGCGAGGCCGGTGGACGCGCCGCGCGGCTCGGCGGCGCCGACGGCGCGGCCGACGCGGTGGCGCGAGCGCGGCGCGGGGATCGGGCACAGAGGCGCGCGCGTCGCCGCGCGCGCCGCGGGCGACTCCGTCGGCGGCGACGGCGAGCGCGCGTCTCCGCGCTCGCCGCCGGCGAGGCCACGTCGTCCGCGCCGGGTCGGCGCGAGCGGCGCGTCGCCCGGCCCGTCCTCGCCCGAGACCGCGGAGGCGGCGCCCGCGGACACGCGGGCGGCGGCGGCGGCGGCGCGTCTGCGCAGCGAGCGCATGAAGAGCCCCGCGGCGACCGCCGCGCTCTCCTCCGTGCGCGCGCGGACCGCCGCGGATCGCGCCGGGCGGTCGCTCGACGAGCTCGACGCGACATCTCCGGTTGCGCCCTCCGCTCCGATTGCGGCGTCCGCGCGGACGCGAGTCGAGGCCTCGACGAACACGCCGAACGAAAAGAAAGCGAAAGAGAAGGAACCGAAACATGGCGAGCTCGCCATGTTGCGCAGGGAGGCGTCGACGATCCTGCGCGCGCTCCGCGCGGCGCGCGCCGCGCCGGGCGGACTGAGAGGCGCCTTCGGGGACGACGCCGGTGCCGAAAAGCTTTTCGAAAAGCTCCTCGACGCGCTGTGCCGCGCGGGCATGGTTCTGCACGCCGCGGACGCGCTCCGCGAGGCGATCGACTCGGACGCGAAAGCGAAAGCGAAAGGAAACGAAAACGAAAACGAAAACGGGTCTTCCACTTCTGTGACCGACATCGTGACCCCCGCGGCGGTGGAGACGGTGGTGCGGCACGCCGCGCGCGCCGGGCGATGCCGCGAGTCGGGCGCGCTCGACGCGTTTCTCGAGTTTCGTTCCCTCACGCGTCGAGCCTTTATGCGCGCGGAGGACGTCGGAGTTAACGGTTTTTCTGTGACTGAAACGCCACACGAGTCCGCGAGATTCCCGACGCTGCGCTCGTACACGGACGTGATCAGCGCGCTGGGCAAGGCGGAGGCGCGGCGGCGGAGATTCCGCGGCGGCGGCGATTCCGCGGCGCGCGCCGCGTCGGATTCGGTCACCGCCGTCGACGTCTGGCGGCTTTTGGAGGAGGATTTCGCGTTTTTAATCTCGCGCGGTGACCCCGACGCGTCCCGACTCAAGCCGGACGGCGCCGCGTACACCGCCGCGGCGGCGGCGTTTTTGGCGGCGGACGACGAAGCCTCCGCGGAGGCTCTGATCCGCGCGATGCGCCGCGAGGGCATCGAGCCGGGCGCGCGGCTGTACAACGTGCTCATCGCGCACTTCGGGTACAAACGCGACGTCTCCGGCGTTCGTGAAACGGAACGTAGAATGGCGGTCGCGAGAGTCCGACCCAACGCGGCGACGCACGGCGCGCGCGTCGCCGCGTACTGCCGCTGCGGCGAGCTTGAACTCGCCGAGACGGCGCTGAACTCGGGCCGAGCCGACCCGGACGCGCGGAACCGACCCACCGTCCGCGCGTACACCGCGTTGGTGCAGGCTTTTTCCAGAGCCGGCGACGTCGCCGAGATCGATCGCGTGTTGCGCATGATGCGCACCGACGGCGTGTCTCCCAACTGCCACACGTACACGGTGGCGGTGGACGGTTTGGTGGAACGCGGGAACGCGAGCGAAGCTGAGCGGTTCGTGCGCGACATGCGCGTCGCGGGAATCCAGCCGAGCGCCGTCACCTACAACTGCCTGCTCAAGAGCTGCGTCGGGGCGGGGACGTCTTCGTCGAGCCTGCTCGACTCGATGGATGTTGAAAGAGTCTCCTCGGAGTCTCCTCGCGACCGTCTGCGCCGCGCCGAGCGCGTGTTGCGTGAGATGCGCGAAGACGGCGTCGCGACGACGGTTGTCACGTACAACACTTTGATCGACGCGTGCGTGTGCGCGGGGGAACCCACGGAGAGCATGTTCACGATTTTGAGCGCGTTGGTGGACGCGGGTCACAGACCGGACGTCGTGACGTACACCACTTTGCTGAAGCACTTCGGCAAGAGGGGCGACGTCGTGGCTGCTCGGTGGCTGATGCGGGAGATGGAGAACGACGCGCACGTCCGCGTCGACGCGTCGGCGCTAAACGCGTTGATCGACGCGTTTGGCCGAGGCGGCTTGACGCGAGAAGCGGTGGCCGCCGCGCGTCGCATGCGCGACGTCGACGGCCACGAGCCGGACACGAACACCTACGGCGCGTTGCTCGACGGGTTCGCGCGCGTCGGCGACGACGAAAGCGCGGCTTCGCTGTACGCCGCGCTGCGTCAAAAAGGCGAAGGCGCGGACAAACGCGGCTGGTCCCCGAGCTGGTTCTCTTCTTCGGAAGCGACCGAGACGGCGAAACGCGAGCGCGTCGGCTCGGACGCGCGACCAGACGCGCGCATGCGCGCCGCGGTGGTGGCGGCGTGCGCGGCGAGCGTCGCCAAGGCCTCGTCGGAATCCTCCGCGGACCAAACACAAGCTTCGCTTCGCGAAAAGACATCGCGTCTCGCCGGCGTGGTGGAGGCGGTGATCGCGGACGCGGCGGCGGAGGCAAACGACGCCGCCTCCGCCGCCGCCGAGGCGGTTGAGCTCCGCAAGCGGTGGCGCCGCGAGTCCACCGGCTTTGGAATCGAGGCGGGGCGAACCGTGAGGCGCGTCCGCGCGAACGCGCGCGGCGCTCGAGGGGGAGGTGTCGGTCGTTTTCCCGCGAACGACGTTAGTGGCGACGTTCGCGCGGGGTGTCCCGTTCCCGCGTCGTGGGGGGCTCCGAAGCCGAGCTCCGCGACGAGACCAGCCGCGGACGCCGCCTCTCTGTCGCGGCGCGAGCGCCGGCGCGACGCGCGAACCTCCGACGCGGCGGTCTCGGCGTCGGGGTCGGCGTCGTCGTCCCCCGACGCCGACGGCGTGACGCGCGGGTTCGAGATGTGGAAACACTGGCTCGGCTTGCCCAGCCGGTACTACGCGAACGGCGAATTGTCCGAGGAGAGCGCTGTGGCGCCGATGACCGTCGCCGAGAAGAAGGAAACGGTGGCGAACGCCGACGCCGCGGGTACCGCGCGGACGAGCATTTCGCGACCGGAGACTTCCGCGGAGAAGAAGTACACGCGCGCCGAGATCGCCGACGCGGTTCGCGTTTTGCGCGCGGCGGCGTCCAGGAAGTTCCCGGACGACCCGGAGACGGCGCTGCGCGCCGCGCTGGACGCCGCGGGCGAGGGCGACGCCAAGCGGGTCGCCGGGGACGACGAGCGAGCGTAGACGAGTAGTATTAATACTACCTTTGGTACTCATTACTACCGGCGGTGATTTGTCTTTTACGTTGTAACGACTCATCGCTCGGAGCTCTTTTTTTACCCACCCGCGAAGATATTTCACGACTCCCCCGCGGTGGCGTAGAGCGTGAAGTCGAGGACGTGCGGCGGCGGCTCGCCGGGCTCGAAGACGGGCATCGCGCGCTCGATCACCGCGGTGACCACCGGCGAGAGTTTCACGCCGCCGACGGCGGCGAGCGACTCGGCGAGCGTCTCGGTCTCCGACGCGTTTTTTTCGTTTCCTTCGTCTTTATCTGTCAGGTACGTCTTCCCGAGCCACACGCCGCACCCGACGTGCCTGACCTCGTCCCGGAACCGGCCGAACCTCTTCTGGCCGCGGTAGTCCACGATGATGGCGGGTAGGCCGTCGAACGCGCTTTGGCCGAAGTACGCGCGCGCGGGAGCCGCGACGCGCTCGGCGTCGGCGTCCGCGTTTGCGGAGCCGCGTTCTTTGATGCGGTTCTTCACCTTGGCGACGAGAGGGACTTTTTCGCCGGAGAGTTTAGAGGTTTTCCCGTCGGGCGAGGTGGGTTTGACGAGCGTTTCGTCTTCCGCGTCTTCGCCCGTCGCGTCGACTCGCGTAAAGCATTTGCCTCCCCACGGCAACGCCGCGGCGACGCGCGCGAGCGGCGGCGAGGAGGCGGTGGACGGCTTCGTGGGGATACACCCGAACGCGCACCCCGAAGGGACGCGCAGCGGGTCGTAAGGAGCGTTCGCGGCGTCGGCGTCGGCGTCGGCGTCGGCGTCGGCGTCGGTATCGTCCTCAGAAACGTCGTCGCTGTCCGCCGCCTCGTTCGGTGGGGCGCGACGACTCGCGCGTCTCCCCGCGGCGGCGTACGCGGCGTCGAACGCGTCCCAGTCCACCGCCGGCGACGACGACGCGTCTTCGGCGGCGGGAGCCGAGCACGCCGCGCTTTTAAGCGCGTCGAGGTCCGCGAACCCGGACGCGCACGTCGAGGCGGTCGCCGCGCGCGCGTTCGCGGCGGACAGGACCGCCTCGCCGAAGGACGGCGCGATGGAGCCCGAGGGCGCGTCCGCGGGGACGCGCTGGACCAGGGGCAGGTCGGGGACGCCGCGGCGCGCGCCAGAGGGGAGGGCGGTGGCGTATGCGGAGTCCTGCACGAAAGCGGGCTGGCACGCCGCGCCGGCGAGCAGCGCGGGGAGGATGGCCAGCGCGTACGGGCCGCAGCGCGCGGGTCGGGGACGGAGCGCGCGCGCGTGCATGTCGCGAGGGTGTGCGGGGGTGCGCGGCGGGATGTAGCGCGGCGTTCTCTACGCGACGCGTCCGATAGGCTCGGGAAACGAGGGGACGACGACGCGCTCCCGAGGAGCGTTCTCGGAAGAGGCAAGAAAGAAAACTTTTCAGAAAGCCACGACGCCTCTCTCACGCACTTCGCCCGCACGGTCGCGCACGCCGTGCCGCGCGGGAGCCGTCGAGCTCGGGGCATGGGGAGGAAGCGGAAGCGATGCTGGCACGGTAAGGAGAAATACCGTTGCGCGGTGTGCAATCCTTGTCCTCACGACAAGGTGAAAAGCTGGTGCGTCGACTGCAGAGGGTGTCCGCACGGCAAGCGGAAACGCGGCTGCGCGGACTGCAACCCCTGCCCGCATGGCAAGCTGAAAGGCGACTGCGTGGACTGCAAATCGTGCCCGCATGGCAAGCGGAAACGCACCTGCGCGGACTGCAACCCCTGCCCGCATGGCAAGGTGAAACGCTTCTGCGCGGACTGCAACCCCTGCCCGCATGGCAAGGTGAAACACGACTGCGTGGACTGCAGCGGCTGCCCGCACAACA
>ENA-OUOG01003782-OUOG01003782.1-marine-metagenome-genome-assembly--contig:-NODE-3782-length-13724-cov-6.248113_pt1 | contig 13724 bp, 14 predicted proteins | sample MGYA00248635_ERZ508505 | MGnify/ENA primary metagenome ERZ508505 (study PRJEB26176, sample SAMN06267871) | marine metagenome | isolation source: Saanich Inlet, British Columbia, Canada | place: Pacific...
ACAAAAGCAATACAAGGATTCATGTCTTGCCGACATTCACTCAGAAACTGCCCGACCGTAATGAATCCTCCTTGCGCAGAAGCAACAGACGAGAAGCCACTCAGTAGCAGGCATACGATGAGTCTCCTCATCAAATCTCAGGAACCTTAACGGTTAATTCAAAAGCAGAATACCAAGCAGCTAAATCCTTGATCTGCGGCTTACTTAGCGCTTGAGCAATAAGACTCATCCGGCGATCTTGACGCGCACCCTTCTTATAATCTACCAGCGCCTTTTCGATGTATAACGAACTCAGACCCGCCAAATTAGGCGCCTCAGGATCCTTCGACAAGCCATTTTTCCCGTGGCATGTCGAACACTGCGCGGAAAGCGTCCTCCCGTTAGCCATATCGGCAGAGAAAGATGCAGAGCTCAAACAAAGGCCCAAACTCAGTGCAATCAATTTCTTCACAATTTCTTACTCCAAGACACAAAAAAACCCCGACAAAAGCCGGGGTCTTCTCGGTGTGATTAACTACCTACGTATGAGATCTTGTAGATCGCACCAGCGTAGTCATCAGAAACGAGCATAGAGCCGTCTTTCATCATAGTGATTGACATAGGACGTCCGTCATACTCTTTATTCTCATTCAACCAACCTTCCGCGAATGGCTCCATCTTGGCCTTTCCATCTTTGTCGATGTAAGTAACCATGACCCTCGCACCACATGGCTCAGTTCTATTCCAAGAACCATGCTGTGCTGAGAAGATCGCGTTCTTGTACTTGCTCGGGAACTGGTTCCCTGTGTAGAACGCCATACCTAGGTCAGCACAGTGAGCGGTTGTTTCGACCGCTGGATGAACGATGCCAGCTGGGGGTGTATCTTTGTCATAGCCTTCGTCTTTGACTCGCACCTTACCACCACCGAACCATGGGTGGCCAAAGTGCTGACCAGCCTTGGTCTGACGATTCAACTCACCTGGCGGGATATCGTCACCCATGCCGTCGACTTGGTTGTCAGTCCACCACAGTTCTCCCGTTACAGGATGGAAGTCCTGGCCGACCGAGTTGCGGACACCGTAGGTGAATACCTCTCGGTTACTACCGTCGCGATCCATACGGATGATGCCACCGATGCCTGTCTTCTTATAAAGATCCAGCTTAGCACGTGGTGCGACGTTATATGGCTGGCCAAGTGAGATATAGAGCTTGTTGTCAGGCCCGATGTCTACAACACGTGCTGTGTGGTTGTAGCTTTCTTCGCCCTCTGGGACTAACTCGCCCTTTGGCACGACATCAACCGCAACAACATCTGGTCCTTCGAAGAAAAACTCAGCGGCTGGGAAAACACGGACGTGGTTACGCTCTGCGATGTAAAGGAAACCATCTTTTGAGAACTGGACACCGTTAGGTACATCAAACTCAAGAGAAGGCGCAAAGTCCTTCACTTCGTCAGCGACGCCGTCACGATCGCGGTCCGATACAACCCAGACCTTGTCCTTACGGGTGCCTACGAAGAGCACTGTGCCCTGTGGCGCCATCGCCATGTCGCGAGCGTCAGGGACAACCGCGTACAACTCAATCTTAAAGCCTGCAGGCATCTTTACATTTTTGAGAACGTTACGGATATTGTCGGCCTTAGGGCCATCCTGGGCGATAAAAGTATGGTCGCCCATACCCTTACCAGACGTCCCAAAGATACCCACATCATTTTCTTTTGCCACTACTCCTGCAGCGAATGCCATGGCTGCAATCGAGGCCGCAATTTTTTTGAGTTTCATTATGAAAATCTCCATATTTATTATAATAAATATCTAAGCGGAAGCACCTACAAAGGCCAACCACAAAGATCCGCGCTTTCTGTACGCAGAACTACTTGGTATCTTATACAATCACTTGTTACCAAGACCGAATTTGTATCGCTAGCAAATGTTCTTTACATACCGCAGTTCAGTAAGTCCGATACGTCAGCGCCTAATTCAGTTTAAGATCCTTGAAAAATAGATGGGTAGTAACCGACTACTACTCTGAGGCGTTCATCAAAGGCTACTGTGCGACCCGCGTAAAATTTACCACCAAGACCACTGAGTAGCTCAGACATCAAGGGGATGGCAATTTGATCCAAAAGCAATACAAAAACAATCGTAACGAGCAGGCTCTCACACTTGCTTTCGTTACCCTAATCAGCTTGGGCACGGGCACGGATCTCGCCGCATTTGAAGCAATCATTACAAATGAACGATCCGGTGATGCGATTCATATTAATGATGAGGGATCAACCACCCACGTAGCCAAAGTCTGCAGTCGCCCACGCGGCATGACCAAAGGGTTCGATGATTCTCAGGTCGTAATTGCGTGCTCCGACGATGATAAGGTAATCATCTATAACCGGAAAACTAAAGCCATCGAAGCCGAAATCAACAACGTCACCGGTGCGATGAATCTCACTTTTCACGAACCGACTGGACAGCTATTGGTCACAAATGAGGGTTCCTCTCGAGCATCAGTGTATGATCTAAAATCTGGTCGTTTTATCGCTGAGTTGCGTACAGGTCTAGAGCCGGACGGTATAGCGATCACTGGCGATGGCAAGTTAATTTTCGTCGCATCTGAGAACGCTGGTCTCGTCCATGTCTTTGATGGCGCCACCTATCAACCACTCGATGTTATCCGAACCAATCTGCGTCCACGCCGGATCGCTCTGTCGAGTGATGAGCTTTGGGTTTCGTCAGAGATGGGTAGCCGCGTTGAGATATTTGACACCAAAACTCGCAAAATGAAAGCTGAGGTGATTTTTGCTCCCAAAGGCTTCCGCCCGGAACAAATGACTCCAGTCGATATTCTATTTAATCCCAACAATAATGAGGCATACGTAGCACTGGGCGGCGCTAACCATGTCGCGATAGTCGACACCAAAACACTAAAAATCACAAAGTATATCCTAGTCGGTAGGCGCGCCTGGGGGCTTGGTTTGTCACCCGACGCGCAAACCCTTATCGTATTAAACGGATTATCTGATGACTTTACGATGATTAATCTGAACACTAGGCGCCCCACGCTAACCAGACGCGCAGGATTGATCCCACATTCGATCGAGGTATTCAAATGAGCGTAGTCCGGCTCTTGATCACATTGTTTGCTGGCTTCATCAGCCATGCGTCAGCTGCAACCTTTCACGCCGTTATCGTCACTGCTTCTGGCGCAGAGTCTGGCGCCCGAGGCCATAGCTTTGCCGGCATCCAAACCCGTGTCGAGCGACCTGTCCAGCGCGGAGTGGAGCTCGCGTTATTCGAATCAACCACCAGTTTTGAGGCGTACGGGATTGTTCCCAAATTAATGATCATCGATCTGAATGATCAACAACCGATCGATACACAACTTGCGCAAATTCCGACAGATGCTCTGGTCATTCTTGATCTACCGAAACCCGAATTCATTCAAGTTGCCACAGCACTCAACGCACTAGAACGCACAACGATTAATGTGAGGCATCCAGACACCGATCTTCGTGACCAGATATGTTTGCCGTCGCTGTACCACACGATCCCATCTGAGCGAATGTACTTCGATGCACTTGGTCAGTTCCTCATTTATCGGGGTTGGCGAAAAGTGCTAGTCGTCCATGGGCCATCAGAGCGTGACAAAGAACGGACAGCAATCCTGGAGAAAAGTCTCAAAAAGTTTGGTGCGGAAATCTCAGATATACGCCAGTACACGCTATCGCACCACCCAGATGATCGCGACAAAAATAAGCCTGAGTTTCTCACGGGTGGAGCGTCCTACGATGTCGTTGCCGTTATCGATAGTGACAAGGATTTTGGCAGATACATTCAATACAGTACCCGGCGTGCGAGACCTGTGGTTGGGGACGTTGGACTGACCCCGGTAGGCTGGCACCGAACCCTAGAGCGGTACGGTGCACCACAGTTAAACGAGCGATACCAACGGTTTGATCAAAGTAACCCTTTGCCGCCTAGTGAAGCAATGAGTGATGCTGAGTTTGCTGCCTGGAGCGCCATCAAGTTAATCACTAACAGCCTCAGCGTTGCAGGCATCAATGCGCAGTCATTGAGCCCTCGGCAAATCCTGGAGCACCCCGATACACAGGTCGACCTCTATAAGGGAACACGCGGCTCGATCAGGAACTGGAACCATCAGTTGAGGCAACCGATTTTGCTGGCAACTAGCGAGGCCGTAATTGCGGTCGCGCCGATGCCGAAATTTCTTCATCCAAAACACTACGTGGATACCCTCGGGTTTGATAAACCCGAATCGCCTTGCCAACTGAACTGAGTTAGCCGTAGTACAGCATTACTACCCATTGCTAGAACTCAAGTGCTGTAATAGATCGTCAGTTGAATCTTTACTGTCAATCTGAAGTTGATGCAGGATCCAAGCATTTGCTTGATGCCAGAGGGTACTTGACATTCAACTTTGAGTCTTGCACGGTGAAGTAGCTGGCGGAGTCAGTATCAAATAATAACAACGCTACTGGAGGTAGTTATCATGTGGCAGAAACCAACAGCAATCGAAATGTCGTGCGGTTGTGAAATCAATATGTATGCTCCAGCTGAGGGCGATCGCCCTTTGTTCTGAGTCATGACCAGGGGGGCATTAATTTGCCCCTCTGTATCTCTACCCCAAGATAAAATTTAAAAATAGGCAACTCTTTTGGAACTGATCGTTCTTGGTGCCGCCGCGGGCGGTGGCCTTCCCCAGTGGAATTGTGCCGGGGGACAAAGCGCAAGCGTCTGGGACAATCGCCTTCCAGCACAGACACAAGCCAGTGTGGCGGTTGGGAGTCCCGATACAGGATACGTTGTCATTAACGCATCCCCAGACCTGAGACAGCAAATCCTTCAGACCCCACAATTACATCCCAGCGATACGCATCCGGCGGGGGTCCGTAATACTCCCATCAAAGCAGTTATCGTCACGAATGCTGATGTTGACAACGTCGCAGGCCTTTTAAATCTACGTGAAAAACAATCGTTTGATATTTACGGCCCAACAAAAGTTTTGGAAGTCCTAAAAGAAAACTCGATTTTTGCTGTACTTGATCCAGAGTTCGTCAAACAACATCCTCTGGAAACCACGGAAACGATCCGCCCGCTTCCAGGCCTTGAACTCGAACTTTTTTCAGTCGCAGGGAAACCGCCCCTCTATCTCGAGGACTCCCTCGGTTTCGAATCCGGAAATCTTGGATTCACGAGCGGAATAGAGATCCGGACAGACCTAGGGAAAACTTTGGTGATCTCAAGTTGTGCGCAAATTGATCAAAAGTTGTTACAGAGGATCGGAGCAGCTGACCACCTACTGTTTGACGGGACCGTTTATGAAGACGACGAAATGCCTCGACTGGGAATGGGCTTCAAAACTGGTCGACGTATGGGTCATCTGCCAATTTCTGGGACAGATGGACCCATCACCAGACTCGCCAAGTGTGAGTTGAAGACGAAGCTTTTTTTTCATATTAACAATTCAAATCCCATCTGGGACAAAACCTCGGAGGCGTATAGAGCAATTCAAAACGCAAGCTGGGATATCTGTCACGATGGGCTGGTACTAAAGATATGACTACAAAACTCTCCCGCGACGAATTCGAAGCGGAGCTTCATTCGATAGGCGAAGCGCAATATCACAACAATCATCCTTATCACCACAGGATGCATCAAGGTCTCTGCTCCATTGATGAAATTCGAGCTTGGGCTCTCAATCGCTTTTGCTATCAGCGGATCATTCCTGTCAAAGATGCATTGGTCATGGCGCGACTCGACAATGTCGAAGACCGCCGCGAGTGGAGGCAGCGGATCGTCGATCATGATGGAGAGATCGATGACCACCCAGAGGGTGGATTACGTCGTTGGCTCGCGTTGACGACTCAACTTGGCTTCTCTAAAGACTACGTCGTATCAATGCAAGGCGCCCTACCTGCAACTCAATTCGCTTCCAATGCTTACCTCACTTTCGTTCGCGAGCGCACCGTACTTGAAGCGGTCGCATCATCGCTGACGGAACTCTTTTCACCGAACATAATTGCGGAACGTGTCCAAGGTATGCTCCAAAACTATGACTTTATTACCGAGGACAGCCTTACTTATTTTTCATATCGAAAATCTCAGGCTAATAGGGATTCAAACTGGACCCTCGACTTCATTGACCGACATGCAAGTACGAGAGAGGAACAAGACCGTTGTCTAAATGCACTCAGATTTAAGTGCAGTATGCTATGGGCAATGCTTGATGCACTCGCATCCGCTTATCATCTTGGCGGGACAATTCCACCTGGTGTATGGGACCCTCAAACTCAAAATGGGCTCCTTGGGAAAAGCACATGACTCTCGAGCTGATCCCATTAAATGCCACCCCTAAGTTTGACGATGGCGTGCGGTTGAAACACGACAGGGTGCGAGAACGCTTTGTGGTACTGGGACCGGAGATGTTGATTGAACTAAATCAAACTGGCACCGCGATCATAAATGAGGTCGACGGCCAATCGACAGTCACAGAAATTGTGTCGCGGCTTGCAGCTCGCTTTGAAGTCAGTCCGGATAACATAACCCAGGATGTCATCGAATTCTGCACATCTATGGTGATGAGGCGGGTTCTTCGAGTATGAAAGGTATGACAATTCCAGCGCCACAGGTCCTCCTAGCAGAAATTACTCACCGATGTCCGTTGCAGTGTCCATATTGCTCAAATCCAACGGAGCTCATTAAAAAAGATTTGGAAATATCAACTGCTACGTGGGCTCGAGTATTCAATGAAGCAGCAGAACTCGGTGTGCTCCAGGTAAGCATATCTGGTGGCGAACCGGCGGCTCGGCGCGATTTGACCAAGCTTGTTCATTCGGCAAGAGAAGCAGATTTATATGTCAACTTAATTACCTCTGGCATTGGCATCACTCAGGATCGATTAGATGATCTAGTGGCCGCTGGCTGTGACCATATCCAGTTATCTTTGCAGGATGTGGACTCAGATGGTGCGAAACTAATCAGCAACATGAATAAAAGTCTAGAAAAAAAGCTTGAGTTCGCAAGCTGGGTGACCGCGAGATCGCTGCCTTTAACAGTTAACGCGGTGATGCATCGTTTGAACTTGGATAGGCTTCCTGAAACCATCGAACTTGCTTCGGATATAGGAGCGAGGCGACTTGAAATAGCAAACGTTCAGTATCACGGGTGGGCGGCTCTTAATAAACAAGTACTGATGCCAACACTCGATCAGTCATCCCAAGCAAATCGCATTGTGGCAGAAGCGAGAGAGTCGCTTAAAGGGCAATTACTTATCGACTATGTGCCTGTCGATCACTATGCAGAGTACCCTAAAGCATGCATGAATGGCTGGGGTCGCGTGGCTGTGATTATTGCTCCGGATGGCTCTGTGCTCCCTTGCCATAACGCGACGACACTCGAGCATCTCTCATTCCCAAAAGTACACAACCAATCATTAAAAACCATCTGGTACGAGTCACCCGCGTTTAATGCCTATAGAGGTGATGCCTGGATGCCTGAAATTTGTAGATCCTGTGATCGTAAAGAGGTCGACTTCGGAGGGTGTCGTTGCCAAGCGCTTGCAATTCTTGGGGACGCGGCAGCCGCGGACCCTGTTTGCTCACGCGCTCACCCCCACCCACTTGTAATCACAACTGATAATGACATCCTCTCGGGCGCACTAGCCATGGATGAGCAAATAACATATCGACCAAATAGTTGACGGTCTCTAGATCATTTTGAAAAAAGCTCTCCGGAACATTTTCGGAGACGTAACAAAGCAATCGCCTTCGCCCAGTTGCTTGGGATCACGTTATGCTTTATCTCAATGCTGGACTAATCTCAGCCGGTCGGCTAGCTAACTCATAATACGCCGGATCGAGTTCAGAAAAGTGTGACGGGTTATGGGTCACCACAACAATCGGCACCTGTGACTCAGCGCTCGCCGCTTGAATATTAACAATTAGCCGCTCTACATTCACAGGATCGAGCGACGCCGAAGGCTCGTCGAGCAACAATAAACCTGGCTTAGCAAGAATACCTCGAATAATCGCAATTCTGCGCTGCATGCCAAGAGACAGCTGGCCAGGACGAAGGCCCTCGACTTCTGGCAAACCGAATAAGTCTAGCCACTTTGCGTGCAGCATTTCATCCTCGCAAACGATCCTTAAATTCTCCGCCACCGAAAGCCACGGTAACAATGTTGGCTCCTGAAAAACCAAACGCGGATTCAGAGACTCGTTATGCTTACAGATGCCTCGCAATAACGTCGTTTTCCCCACGCCAGAATGCCCACTGATCACTGACACAGGAGAGTCTGACGACAGACTACCCGCTCGAACAACCAATTGATTGGCAAACCAACAATCAGGCCAGCTGACCATCTTTCCGCCACTGTTGCACGCGACGCTCGAGTGGCCTTACTGCGGCCACCTCAATCAACTGCATCGCGATCATAAAACTCAACGCGTAAGCCAGAATCATATCGACCTCAAAAAGCTGGAAATAAAGATGAACCTGAAAACCAATACCAGATGACCGACCCAACAACTCAACTACAAGAATAATCTTCCAGGTCAGTGACAACCCGGTCCTCAATGCGGTAAACAAAAAAGGTTCTAGCTGCGGGATCCAGATTAAACGGACCTTTTGGGTCCAAGATAGCCGATAGATCGAAGCAAACTCATCATATCTCGTCTCAAACTGTCTTACACCGTCACGAACATTAGTCGCTATGAGAGGCGCCTTGTTGATAACAACAGCCAATACCGCAGCCAATTCACTCATTCCCAAACCCAGATAGCAGATAACAATAATGACTAGCGCCGGCATATTAAGAAATGTGTTAACCCACGGCCAAAACCAGAGATCTAGCGTATCTGATCGACCGAGAGCGGCACCGATAATAATCCCGGCAGCCCAAGCAAGACCGAATGCCAATAGCACCCTACCGAATGTGGCACCCAAGTGAATCCACAGCTCACCACTCATACTCTCCTGAAGAATTTTCAAGCCAACCACAATAGGACCCGGAAACGCATCAGACTGAGCCAAGTGGCTCGCGAACGCCCAGGTGATCACGAGCATAACTAGTGAGATTGAGGTGGGAAATCGCATGCTAGTTGGTTTCGTTAGATGCGAAGAACGCCCCTGTATCCAAAACAGTGTTGGGCTTAATCAGCTTGCCATCCCCATATGATCTCATCAGCTCAAACATTGCCTGCGCTGATTCGAAATCGAACGAATCACCAGGAGCGCCCTGCCTCCAGCCCAGGCGAAGAGCTTCAAACTCCTTATCTGATTTCGCTTTTATCAGACCTTTCAATGGCTCCCAGGCACCATCGTTTGACATCAAAACTGCTTTAGCCTCACGGGACGCTCGTCGCAGCCCCTCAGCAAGTTTTGGATTCTTGGAAGCCCAAGATTCCTTAAATACATAGCCGAGCAAAGGCGTTTCAGCAGACAAGCCGAGCTCAGCTGCAGCGTCCTGAACATCCACAATGCGTTTGAAGCCCTTTGCTTCAAGCTTAGCCAAAAAGTGCCAGAAATTAATGACCGCATCGATATCACCCGATAGAGCCTGCTTAAATAAAAGCGGTGGCGCACCAAAAACCAGTTCGTTTTGTGAAGCCAATTCAATACCGTAACGCTTCTTTGCAATAGCCTGAATCACAATCCAACTCTTATCTACCGGGCCGCCTGCGATACCAATTCGCATCCCTTTCAAATCTTTCAGACTACTAATAGAACTCTTTGGACCTACCATCAGACTGCCCACAGCTTTTGAGTACGGAGTAAATTGATAGTCCTTCCCCTCGCTTCGTTGATTGGCTACCCAAATCCAGTCTGTAACTATGACGTCAACAGCATCATTCTGTATGGAAAGGGTAGACGCTTGTTTCCCTGCTACATCCACGACCATGAGATTGAAACCATTCTTTTTATCGAGCTCTAGACGTTTGATAGTCTCCAGCTCCCACTTTACGGTTCCAAACTTTAGAGCAGCAAGCTTCACGGCAGGGAGAGTATTTGCGACGCTTGATGCCGCATAGAAAAATACCACGCAAGCGAAAAGCTTTTGTAATAACTTCATTGGGGAAACTCCTTCGGTTCTCAGTTGGCTTTGTTTATTCGATAATTCCTACATTATCGATTTTTTAAGTTTTACTGTAGTAACGGGTTGTTTCGACCAAAAAAATCGGCAGTTAATCTCAACCCCTGTTATAACGTTGGGGAGAAGTTCCTAAAAACAACCATTTTACCAATTACGCGTCAACGATGGTTTGCGAAGCCTTGCAGATTTGAACCACCAAGAACTGCAACTCCCTACAATTAATCCAGCTTGTAATTACAAGTTTTTTAGCGCTTTTATTCTTTCTATCAAACAGGTAATCACTCACCCACTGAAACAAAAACATACAAAATGGTGCTTTCATATCTGAAACCATTTCGACGAGTGAACTCAATCAAAGAGCAAATTTCTCCCAAGGCAAAGGTCGATATTTCAACCTTTGGGGGAGCGGCAACAAGATCAAATTTCTCGCCCAATGTTGAAGCCAAAATCAATTCATAGATTTATATGATGACAGCGGATAACCAAATTTATGGATATCCAATAGCTTACATGCTAATTAATTTATTGTATTTATTGATAAAAATAAAAGTGCGCTACAGACTTTGCACCGAATTCATCTTCACCTAACAAATTTCTCAAACGTTACTTATTTTCATCAGCCTTCCCATCATTAATTACAATCCTCCTGTTAAAAATTATCTTAGGATCGCGTGATTACCGCAGACATCGTATACAAGTAGTAATGCTCTACTACCCATGCTGCCCTCAAAATCAGCAGACTATGCTTACTAAAAACCTTGTTTTTTGAGGCCTTCATGCGACGTCCACTCGTTAATTCCATTTCCGTTGTTTCGATTAATTTGCCTCTGCAACGACCAATCGTATCAGCGGTCGGTCACTACACTAAATGGCCGTTCATCATTACAAAAATAATGTTCGACAACGGTGTCGTGGGCAACAGTTACATATGCCCGTATCTCGTCAATTACACGCAAGCAATCGAAAGCGTGATCCTCGAGTTATTCAAAATCTTCGAAAATAAACCACTAGCACCAAAGGAGTTTTACGAAACCGGTATGCGCCAATTGAGTCTCCTTGGTCGTTCTGGAATCGGAATGTATGCGCTGGCAGCCCTCGATGTCGCGTTCTGGGACGCGAGCGCTAAGGATGCCGATCTGCCTTTATGCGAACATTTGGGTGGCTCTATTGCTGATGTAAAGGCCTATAATTCTGGAGGGCTCTGGTTACTCAACCCCGATCAACTCGCAGAAGAAGCCCAAGAATTAAAAAAAGAAGGCGACTTTTCTTCTCTCAAAATCCGGCTGGGACGAGCAACAGTGGATCAAGATTTGAAGGCCATTGAAGCCGTTCGAAACCAAATGAGCTCAGACGATGACCTTCTTTGTGACTTCAACCAAGTGCTGAGTTTTACTGAGTCGCTTCAGCGATTAAAAAGATTAGATGATCAGGGCCTTTACTGGTTCGAGGAACCAATTCCCTATTACGAATTTCGAAACTACGCTGAACTTTGTCAAAATGTTGCTACACCTCTAATCCTCGGAGAAAACTTTCATGGAATAGACCATGCCACGCTGAGTCTTGAGCTAGGATCAGGGGATGCCATTATGCCAGACCTAATGCGAATAGGCGGTATATCTGGATGGCTAAAAACAGCAGCGTTAGCAGAAGCTTATAGAAAACCCTTGTCCTCACACCTCTACCACGAGGTATCAGCCCATCTTATGCGTGTTACTCCTACTGCTGATTATTTAGAATGGATGAACTGGGTCGATCCTCTACTGGAGGAACCTTATCAGATTAGAGATGGATGTCTTTTGATACCTGAACGGCCTGGTGTCGGACTCGAATTCAAACAAGACATCATTGATAAATATCGAATTCGCTAACGGGATTTTTCTCTATTGAATAAAGCTCCCAGCCTAAAGAATAAAAACCCCACTTTTTATTCATTTAAAGGTAGAGGCGCGGACCGGAATCGAACCGATGCCCACGGATTTGCGCTAGCTTACATAACAAATGAGTCGTCATTTCTGATGATAAAAACAAAAGCGTGCTATCAATTTCATCAGAACTCACACTGCCAAACTTACACGCACTCGACTTGTCAATACACTCCGGAGGCAAGGGTCAGAAATTCGAATCCTCTCGGGCGCGCCATTTAATGCCAATAAAATCAGCATCTCCAAAAACTCACAAGCCTATGTCACTACCCCATCTAAATCGGCCACCAATTGGTTAAGTTCGAACTTAGTGCGCGACAAGTTGTTGATTCGTGACAACTCGCTTTTCTCCCTGAAGAAGCCGGAGAGATTGATCGGCTAGATCTACCAGAAGCTATTTTTGATTTTTACAGATTTTCGTTCGGGCAATACTGCGCAACTGTGATATCTGAGAAAACACCATAAAAAGCCATCAAAAATTATAAAACTTAGCGCAATTTACTTAACGGACAAATTGCAATAATATTGCAAAAAAGCAACTTCATTGTGAGAAATAAATATGCGACAAATTCCAACATCTCTAGCGATCATCCTGGTTTCAGGCTTCGCTTTGGCAGAGCAGCGCCACGCCGGCTCTCATGTTCACGGGTTAAATCATGCGACAATCGTTCTCGAAGGCAATAGTTTACAAATTGCGTATGAATTTCCCGCAGAACAACTCTCCGAGCACAAGCACGACGAGCACAAGCACGACGAGCACAAGCACGACGAGCACAAGCACGACGAGCACAAGCACGACGAGCAAAGTTACAAAACCCATGCTTTATCAGAGAAACTTGAAGTAATCGAGTCTGTCTTCGCAATGGTTCGCCTTCCTAAAAATGCACAATGCACAGAAACCAAAGTCATACACTCAGTGACTCAAGTCGGCGGTAATGACAAAGAAGATGAAGGCCACTTTGACGCATTGATTGAGGCAATACTTGAGTGTAGTGCGCCAAACAATCTGACTAACGTTTCATTCGCACCCGCTTTTGAACGATTTGATGATTTGGAAAAAATAGAAGTTGAAGGTGTGCTCGGAACTAGGGCATTGTCTGAGACGTTAACGGCAACATCTTCATCGCTGGCACTTTGATCTTAGAAACACAGCAACTGACATATCAATACGCGTCCGGGAAGACACTGTGCTTTCCGGATATTCAGTTGCATGCCGGTGAAAAAATTCTAATTGTCGGTCCGTCTGGAAGCGGTAAATCCACATGTTTAAACTTGCTTTCAGGCGTACTGCCGAGTCAAACAGGCACAATCACACTTAATGGCCAAAACTATACAACTCAAACCCGACACCAACTCGACCAATTAAGAGCAGATCACATTGGGATCATTTTCCAATCGTTAAATCTCATTCCGTATTTAAGTGGATTCGAGAACGTGGCACTCAGCCTTCAGTTTTCACAACAACGCCGAGCGAACGTTTCTAATATCAACATATCCATTAACCAGCTGGCGGAAGGTCTCGGCCTGACATCAGATATCTTGATCAAACAACCCAAGGCGATGAGTATCGGCCAGCAACAGCGGATTGCTGTGATTCGAGCCATGCTTGGAAAACCTGCATTGATATTGGCAGACGAACCGACTTCCGCACTCGATCCTATGGCGACAGAACAATTCATGACAGAACTCACGCGTTCGATCGACCCGGCCGAACA
>ENA-OUOG01003785-OUOG01003785.1-marine-metagenome-genome-assembly--contig:-NODE-3785-length-13718-cov-5.035848_pt1 | contig 13718 bp, 14 predicted proteins | sample MGYA00248635_ERZ508505 | MGnify/ENA primary metagenome ERZ508505 (study PRJEB26176, sample SAMN06267871) | marine metagenome | isolation source: Saanich Inlet, British Columbia, Canada | place: Pacific...
CCGATATTACCCGCAACGATGGAAAACGCGTTGCGCAGGTAACACAAACACAGATTTATCTCTAAAATAAATCTATTAACAAAGGAGAAAATTGTGCAGGTATTTTTATATGTGACCATAACCATTGGCGTTATCATACTGTTCCTTTTCACCAGCCAGATGTTGAGAAATAGCTCAATTCCAGAATTAACCAATGAAGCAAAATCGCTTGCGCCTTATAATCATGTTGAGCTTAGCCACGGCGCCATCCATTATGAGCTTAAGGGCCCGGAGGACGGACCTGTTGCTGTGCTTGTTCATGGTTTCTCAACCCCTTTATTCATTTATGAACAAAATATGGGTGCCCTGATCGAGGCTGGTTTTCGCGTTTTACGCTTTGACCACTATGGCCGCGGATGGTCAGACCGCCCCAAAACAGATTACGATGCCGACTTATATGATCGCACCCTCATCGAATTATTGGATGCTTTGCAAATCACCCAGCCCGTTCATCTGGTTGGCCTATCCATGGGGGGAATTATTTCGGCGGAATTCACTGTTCGTCACCCAGAGCGCGTAAACAAACTTGTGCTTCTGGTTCCGGCGGGCTTAACGCTTGCCGACCAAGGGCTGCGCGGTAAATTGCTCCACATTCCCTTGATCGGCGACTATATTTGGGACCGCTTTGCCGTATCTGGGATTGCCAATGGGTATGACGAAAGCGGATTTGAACCCCAACATCGTCTTCAAGGCAAAATTAACGAGCAATTTAAATATCGTGGGGTAAGCGCCGCGCTTTTGTCGACATTTCGCAATCTTCCCATGGCCAATTGTGACAGCACATACACCCAGCTCGAAGCCACGAAAGTGCCGACCATGGCCATATTTGGCACAGATGATGAGACAGTGCTTATTGAAAGCTCTGCGCGCTTACGCGCACTTGCGCCAAGCGCCAAAATTATTGACATTAAAGGTGCAGGGCATGGGCTGAACTTCCAAAATTTTGAGACGGTGAACCCATTGCTTGTCGAATTTCTAACGCAACGGTAAAGGCGATATTATGACAGATTTAATTTTACAATCCTTAGATGACAATGGTGTTCTTACCATTACGCTCAATCGCCCTAATGTCTTGAACAGCCTTAACCGCCCGATTATTGAAGACCTTATCAAAGCATTTAATGATGCCAGCACAAATTCAGAGGTTCGTGTCGTTGTTTTAACTGGATCGGGCCGCGGCTTTTGTGCCGGCGCCGATCTCTTAGATGGACAATGGCCGCGCGAACCAGGCTGGTCCGCAGGGCAAGGCACGGCCTATGCCATGAAGGTTGGATTTAACCCCCTCGTGCGCGCCATTACGGGCTGCGATAAGCCTGTTTTAACCGCAATTAACGGCATGGCCGCAGGTGGTGGTGTTGGCTTAGCCTTATGTGGCGACCTTGTGATTGCCGCGCAAAGCGCAAAATTTAAACTCGTTTTTGGCCCTCAATTGGGCATTATTCCTGACGTTGGCGCCTCATGGCTGGTCCCTCGCTTAATCGGACGTAGCCGCGCCAACGGGCTTGGTTTATTGGGTGATAATCTAGATGCCGAAACAGCCGCCGACTGGGGTATGGTCTGGGAATGCGTCAGTGATGAAAACTTAATGCCACGCGCCCAAGAGCTTGCCATGCGCATGGCAGATAGTGCGATTTCTGGTTTAAAAGCGGTCAGCCGCGCCCATGATCATGCATTGGATGTGAGCCTTGATGAACAGCTCGATTATGAAGTTGAGAAACAAGAATTCTATTGCGACCAACCTGAATTTGCAGAAGGCGTTAAAGCTTTCGCATCAAAGCGCAAACCCGATTTCCGTGGACTCAAAAAATAGAGCGGCTCATCCGAATTCAAATCTGAATTTGCAGATTTGAATTCACAAAGAAACTAAGGTTTTTAAATATGACAAATACGCGCTGTATAACACGCGGCTCGTCAGTGCGGCTTATCGGGCGACACATTAGCGAGGAACAAAAGCTAGATCATCGCAAAGCAAGCACGCAGATCCTCAGCTAGAACCATAGGTTTTTCAAAAGCCGCGAAATGCCCACCTCGATCTGGTTCATTCCAAAAAATAATATTTTTATATTGAGCAGAGGCCCAGCGCCGCGAGGGTTTCATAATATCAATCGGAAAAACAGTGGCGCCCATAGGCAAATCAAATGGGTCGGCATTAATTGAATTATAGCTTTCCCAATATAACCGCGCTGACGAACCACCACTTGCAGTCAGCCAATACATCATCACGTTATCTAATAGTTCAGTCCGCGTGAAAATATTTTCTGGGTGACCATCGCAGTCGGTCCATTCATAAAATTTTTCAAGAATCCAAGCTGCCTGACCAATAGGACTATCGACCAATGCATAACCAAGCGTTTGTGGCCGCGTCGATTGTTGCTTGGCATAGCCCGTCCCCCATTCCTGATGTTTCATAAAATCGGCCAATGATTTTTGCTCTGCCTGTGTTGGGTCCGCCATCACGTCCTCACTTGGCATCGCAATCACCATATTCACATGTACACCCGCACAATGCACGGGGTCAGCGCGTCCAATAGCAATCGTTACCGCAGAACCCCAATCACCGCCTTGAGCGAAGTAGCGCGTATAGCCAAGCCGAGCCATTAGCTCTGCCCATGCCGCACCAATATGATCGATCGTCCAACCCGTCGTTTTAGGCTTACCCGAAAAGCCATAGCCAGGCATGGTTGGCATGACGAGATGAAATGCATCCTCTGCCTTGCCGCCGTGTTTTTCAGGCTCAATTAACATGGGAATAATTTTCATGAATTCCAAAACAGATCCAGGCCAGCCATGTGTCATAATCAGTGGGCGGGCATGCTCGTGCGGTGAGCGTACATGCAGGAAGTGAATATCAACATCATCAATTTCTGTCACAAAGCTGCCAAGCGCATTAAGGCGCGCTTCAACCGGCCGCCAATCATATTCATTTAACCAGCTGTTATGGATTTCTTTCATATAAGATAATGGAATGCCTTGACTCCAATCATCGGGAGTTTCTTTTTCCACCCATCGCGTGAGTGCCAAACGTTGCTTCAAATCATCGAGCGCCGACTGATCGACATGTATGGGAAAAGGTCTAATGGTCATGGCATCACTCCTATTGTCATGGCAGTCAATCGTTCGTAGTCAATCATCACTCTAATGGTTGGTCAAATTTTCTAGGCGACGCCGCTTGAAAGCTCGAACAGCAAGCCAAACCGCCAAACCCAACACACTGAAAAAGCCAAAGATAAAGGCATATAAAACAGGCTGAGACACACCAAACCGTTTCAACGTAGTGTTGCGACTTATTTCCGCAATCGCGTTATAATTCGCCGGCATAGGCTGAACGCCCAAACGTGCCTCATAGGCAACATAATCTTGCGACAATTCCTCAAATTTTTCTATTTCTATTGTCCGAATATCAGTTGTCTCACCCGGGTCTAATGAGAGATTATACAAACGCCATTGGCCATCGCCATGAGGCGGCATATTACGCACCAATTTATAATCGCCTTTAAAGAGTGCAGAGTTACCAGACACTTCAATACCAATTGGTTCTTCATCGCCATAGACTGAAGTTTGAACGCCACGAATGACCGGCATTAAACTGCGGCCGGTCATAATATCAGCCTGATCATGAAGCCCCAGCAGGTCAAGCAATGTAGGTGCCACATCATAAACCCAGCTTGTGGCTGGCACGCGATTATTGGCTGGCACATTTGCACCGGAGATAATTAAAGGCACCCTCAAACCACCTTCTGCGGCAGTAAATTTATAAAGATGCCCCCCGCCTGTAGAGGACGCCCAGTCGCGCCCAATAAAGCCATAATTGTTCGGTCCCCCCAAATCATCAAGACCCGCTTCATATCCCTCCAACCACATCCAGGCACGCATTCGATTATCATCCAGGGGGTTTGAAGGTTCCGGGCCATTATCCGATGTCACAACAAAAATCGTATTTTCGCGCAACCCATGTTCCTCGAGGTAAGCCAGCAGCCGACCAATATGGATATCCATCGCCTCTAACATGGCCGCATTGACAGCCATACGCGCAGCATAAAGCTCTTGATCCTCAGCAGAAAGATCTGACCAAGCTTGTCTTTGCGAATTGGGTGCTGGCGGGGCTACATTGGCGGGCATTAGACCAAGAGATTGCGCGTTCTCAAACCGTTTTGCAGCAATATCATCCCAACCTTTTGCATAAATATCTCTATAAGGTGCAATGAGTTCGGCGGGTGCTTGAACGGGAATATGAACCGCCTGAAATCCAAGAAATGCAAAAAATGGCTTTGTCTTTTCGCGCTCCCCAATATAGTCCAACATTTGATCAACAATAAATGCAGATGAGTAAAACTCCTCGGGCAAGTCAGCAGGCATATCACCATCATACCAAGGGGCTGTTTCGTAATAGGGGATATAAGACCGCTTCGACCAATTATCTGCACCCGATGCATCTAGGGCAAAGGAGCGCTCAAAGCCATGATGGACCGGCAGGTTCTTGCCGCCATGGCCTAAATGCCACTTACCGGTCATAAATGTTTGATATCCATCGCGACCAAGAATTTGCGCAAGTGTTTCAACACCCGGCTCCAAATGCATCGAATAGCCTTTATGGCCGGCCTGACTTTGGGTGAGCACTTCAGGAATAGTGGCAATGCCCGTCAGGTGATTATCAAGTCCGGTTAAAAGCATCGCCCGCGATGGTGCGCAGAGTGGAGATGTTCGATATTGCGTGAACAAAGTGCCTTGGCGCGCCAATTGATCAATATGCGGCGTCTTAGCTTCGCCACCATAAATACCAAGATCAGTCAAAGCTGCATCATCAATTACCATCATAATGACATTTGGCCGTGAATTATCTGATCGCGACGGCGCAGAAGGCACAAGAAGAAGTGCGGCCATACCCAAAGGCATTGCCGTCAAGAACAGCCGACGGGTGAAATGCATTAGGATAAAACGTCTAGAATTTGCGTCTCTTTGAGCCATTTGTCTAATTTCGCCTTACTGTCCGTCGATAAATTTTTATAATAGTCGCGCGTCCACGCTAAACATTTTGCCTGATAAGTAAAAGGCGCCTGCTCCCAAGATTGCCCATCGATTGTGGTCGACATTTTCTCGGCTCCTGAGGCCACAGCTGCAGCATTGGCGACAAGATAAGGCATGTAGATTTTTCCAATTTCAGACAAGAGCGCCGTCAGTGTTGGGCTTGGCGCATCCTTCACCCAATCGGCCTCATCAGCATCAAGACCCGACAGATCTTCCATAACTTCAACCCACGCATAAATACGAGGATAGCGCGAGACAATCATCGCTTGAGGCGTTGGATCAAACAGAGCCAAACAGGTTAACTGGCCATAAATCGCAAAATCTGCTGAAGATGGGCGCTGACCGAAGAGATAAGGACTTGTCGTTAAATGCGCGTTTAAAAGCCCCAAAAAGGTTTCAAACCCGCCCTCAATGACAGGTTTTGTGGTCGCATTAGATCCCACATAAGACAAACGCTCGATTTGCCGCTCCCGCACAAAGGCGCTGATGGGGGCAACATCTTCATCCGAAGTCGTAATGCCGCCAAAGCGCGGCAAGATAGCGCTGGCTTTTTCAATATCATCCGCATAATGCCAACGATAATGAAACATCGCCTTGGTTAACCACTCATCTGCATAATCTTCGATCAACCAATTCAAAAAAGCATAGGATTCATCCGACGGAATGGTGGCGCGAGATTCATAATCTTGCTCGAGCTTACGTATAATCGGCGTGGAATCCGTTATCGGGTCCAATGTGCCGGCCTCATTAGGGAAATAGAATGTCGGCAATAAAGGAACTTTAGGCTGAGGAAAAGAAGATTTTGTGACCCCGCCCGAACGCACGCTCTGCCAGTGAACACGATAAGGAATATGTCGGTAACGCATTAGAGCAAGCATTTTGCGCGTATATGGAGAACCAGGGGCACCAACCAAATCGATCATGACAGATTAACTCTCTTTTTATATGACTTAGTCCAGCCAAATATATAAAACGACTTTGTCTAAAGCGCGAAGTGAGGGACCACAGGCCGCGCAAAATTAGGCATATGCTACGTAGTGATATAATCTATGTCAATCAAGCTGTGATCACCAAGGAGTTACAAATGTTGCCAGAAATATGGTTCACGATTAGCCTTATTTATGCGGTTTTTATTTTTTGGTATTACAATTGGAAGGGCCCGCTCACACGCTCTGAGATAGACCGCTATACTCTATTGCTCAAGCAACAAATCAGTGACCCTGAAATCTATAATGCAATCGAGGATTTTATGCATAAAGATGATGGCAAAGGCTTTGTCATGCTCAATATGATTGTCTTTCAAAAGGGTCTTATAAATCACCCAGTCACATCAGAACCTTTGAAAAGTCAGGCCCTGCTCTTGGAATATTTCAAACCCTTTTCAAGTCAAATTTTGCGGCGTGCAGGCCACCCGGTGTTGCAGGCCACTCTTCGTGCCGGATATATCGAGGCTTGGGGGGTTGAGCCTAATCCGGGTTGGCAATTGGTTGGTCTCATTCGTTATCGCAGTCGCCGCGACATGCTTGACTTAATCACCGCAGACGCTTTCCACGCTGTGCATGGTTATAAAAAAGCAGCCATACTCAAGACACTGGCTATGCCCATGCAAATTCGATCCAGTCTTTTTGCCTCACCTCCTGTTTGGGGCGCTATGCTGCTTTTCATATTGGGCCAAATAATAACAATCTTAAATTTAATGCCTTAACCTTAACGAGGCATTATGTTTCAAATATTACAACCTGCTCAAGAGCTTGATTACTCAAAGCCTATTAATCACTTTTCTATTAACCCAATGCAAAGATGAGACCCATTGATATCCATCGCAACAGACCTCACCATATTGTTTGCAGCAGCATGTCTTGCCGCAACAATTTTGCCGGCCCAATCCGAGGCAGTGCTTAGTGGATTATACTTAAGCGGGCACCATAGTGCGGTCATGCTTGTCATTGTCGCAACTGCCGGTAATGTTTTGGGTGCATGTATTAATTGGCTGATCGGCCGCTACCTATTAATATTCCAAGACCGATCCTGGTTCCCTGTCTCAGCGCAAGCCCTTGATCGCGCAACCCAACACTATCAACGTTATGGTGTTTGGACATTGCTTCTGGCTTGGGTGCCCATTATCGGTGACCCGCTCACCCTGATTGCAGGTGTGATGCGCACCCATATTGGTTTATTCTTTCTGCTTGTTACAATTGGCAAGGCCGGACGATATATTGCACTTGTATTTGCATTATCTTCTCTTTAGAGGCGCACCGAGGGATCAATATGATTATGTTCTTTCTTAAAATTGGTATTGCGGCAACGGTCATTGGCTTTTCATCCTGGCTTGCAGGAAAAAAGCCTGAGCTTGCAGGCTTTATTATTGCCCTTCCCCTTGCCTCTTTGATTGCGCTCGCTTTTGTTCAGATTGAACATAAAGATACCGAGACCTCGATTACATTTGCCAAGAGCATTTTAATCGGCGTTCCCGTGTCCTGGCTATTTTTTGCACCCTTCTTCTTTGCCGACAAATTGGGCAATAGTTTCTGGCTCTCTTACCTTATTGGATTGGGTTTGCTGATCGCTGGCTTTTTTATTCATCGTTATCTCACCAGCCTTCTCTAGCCAGCATCGGTCTAAAACCAGACGCGTCCCATAGATAGAAGAGGCCTAGTTGTTAGCCTAAATTTTTACCAAAATAAGCGATAATATCGTCGGATTCATAGAGCCAAGATTCAGTGCCCGACTTAGCCTGAATGCGCAAGCAAGGCACTTGATGCCGTCCGCCGCCTGCTATTAAGGCGTCTCGACTTTTAATTTCTTTAGCCGCATCACGCAGTGTTATATGAATATTATGCTCGTGCATGTAGCGCAAAACTTTAATGCAAAATGGGCAGTCAGCAAAATGATAGAGCTCAAGGCTCTCACAAGCCGCATCAATTTTAGTTTGCTCGACCGCAGAACGAACGATTGGAGGCTTGCGCGTTAAATAGTTTATGCCACGCAAGATATTTCCAACCAAGAGACGACCAATATAATATCGGAAAAATTTATTCATGACATAATCTCTCAGATTAAACGGCCGGCCAATTAACGAGCCCTAAGCTTACAAGCGATGCAATAACAATAATCGTTGCATGCACCCTCAGTCGGTAAAACCAATCGGGTAAAATATCCAATTTAAACAATTTATGATCAAGCAATAATAACCAAGAAAAGCATAAGATCAGAAGAAGAAAGGCCCCCCAATGGGGGTAAACAAGCAAACTCAGCCACCCTAAAAGGGCTGCAATATTACTCGTGATGAAAAGGTTTTGAGGGCAGGATGCGGATGTGAATAAATAAACACCCCAATGAATGCCCGCAAGGAAAGACAAAATAATGGCGCCGTATGAGATGCCATACCATCGCGCGTCGAAAATATCCCACCCAATCACGCTAAGACAGACACAAGCTATAAATGGTAAAGCCCCACTATATACAAGGAACTGTGCTAAACGCTGGTTACGCTGCGCCATATTATCTTACCTCAAACATAACTTCATTCCGTCGCATGATCGGTAATGTCCATGGCGGGTTATAAAAAGCATAATTCGGACCAGAAATAATCTCGCGTTGGCTTTGCGCTAAATAGGCACGCAGCTTTTTTTCATGCTTCATCATATTCTCGTTGGTGCCTGACCCTGAAAAGCGAATGGCGGCTTGCTTTTGCGAGCCAATCTGCTCGATCTGAACTTGATTATTAACAGGCTCGGGTAGCGTCTCGCGTGTATATTCCGCCGGCATAACAAACTGCACGCGCCAGCCATCGCGCGACTCGGTTTGTTGAACTGGTGCTGTCATTGCTATTTTAACTTGTTCATTCTGCGCAGTCCGCTGCGCTTGCTGCACCGGAGCTGTCATTGCTATTTTTGCGGCAGCTTTGTTATTACCAAAAATATAATCAGCCAATAATGAGAAACCATCGCCGATTGCATCTTCGCGGGCTCCAGGCACCGTCACATATGCCACCAAACGAGGTGCGTATTGGCGTATTTCAATCGCGCCATCAGATTGCATCACGTCATAAGCCGGCTGTTCGACATTACTCATAATCGGCCCCGCAAAGACAAGTCCCAACAAAAACACAGCAACCAGTGACATTAATATCATCCATTTCTTACGCATTTGACTCACTTATCATCACCTTGTGGCCATAGGCCATATTAAGCTTTAACATATATAACACTCATGCATGAGAGCCGTAAGGTATCAAACCCGCCAAAAACTCTGCAGCATCATGCTCAATCAACCCTTTTTTATCATCACTCATGCGGTCATAGGTTTTATACATCATCGCAACCCGATGATTATGGCCGAGCTTATCGCGGTTTCGCGCCAAGAAGTCCCAGTAAAGATAATTAAATGGGCAGGCGTGAGCGCCATTTTTGTCAGTCACTTTATAGTCGCAACTTTTGCAATAATTGGACATTTTATTAATATAGCTGCCACCCGCCGCATAAGGCTTACTTGCAAGATAGCCACCATCTGCAAATAAGATCATACCCGTTACATTTGGTAACTCCACCCATTCATAGGCATCAGCATAAACGCTGAGAAACCATGCATTAACCTGATCTGGCGCAAGGCCAGCAATCAAGGCAAAATTGCCTAAGACCATGAGTCGTTGAATATGATGGGCATAGGCGTTTTCTTTTGTCTCTCGCACGCATTGCTTGAGACAATTCATTTTTGTGTCACCCGTCCAATAAAAATCGGGCAAATCCCGCTTCGCTTCAAAGAAATTCTCATCCGCATATTCGGGCATTTTTAGCCAATAAATCCCGCGTACATATTCACGCCAACCCAAGATTTGACGAATAAAGCCCTCGACTGCATTTAACGGAGCCTGCTGATCTTCATATGCTTTTTGGGCGGCGACAATGCACTCAAGCGGTCCCAGCAAACCACAATTTAAATATAGGCCAATATGGGCATGATACATCCAAGGCTCACCCTCGATCATCGCATCTTGATAATCGCCAAAATGGATCAGCCGTTCATCAATAAATTGCCGAAGCGCAAGCAAAGCCCCTGCCCGCGTGACAGCAAAATGAAATGGCTCACAATCCCCAAAATGATTTGAGAAGTGAACCGCGACAACAGACATAACCTCGCGTGTGATCTCGTCCGGTGTCGATATATAAGTTGGCGGAACCTGCAACCCTGATTTGGGCGGTTTTCGATTATCAGCATCATAGTTCCACTGCCCGCCGACGGGTGCACCATCGGACATAAGAATATTATATTTCTTACGCATATCTCTATAAAAATATTCCATCCGTAATTGTTTGCGCTCTTGGGCCCAAACACGGAAAGCATCAACCGTACAGAGAAAGCGATCATCAGAATGAATATCAACGGGCAACCCCAGTGTTGTCGACCACGCGTTCATCATCATCAGAACCCGATACTCTCCAGGTTCTGTCACAACAATGCGCTGAGGCTTTAGGTCTGCGACTGCGCGCGCCAGTTCACCATTAAAGCTACCCGTATTAGCAGGGTCATCGATGCGAATATATCGTACATGATAACCTTTGGCTTCAAGCTCATTGGCAAAGTGGCGCATGGCTGAAAACAAAAAGATAATTTTCTTCTTATGGTGCTCGACATAGGTTGCCTCTTCAAGCACCTCCACCATTAAGATCGCATCTTTGGCGGGATCTAAACCATGAAGTGATGAAACGTCATGGGAAAGCTGATCGGCGAGAATAAAGCACAATTTACGCATAGACACGCCTCTCGTCCGTTCAACGCTTTAGACTGAAAGCGAAGCTTATGATACCGGAGTGGTATTGAGCTCACCATAGTCTAATATAGGGGCAGCATCAATTTGTTCTGCATCGAGCATTGTCGCAACCCGCTGCATCGCCGACACAATATAGGATTGTTCCCAATCCTCTAGCTTTTGAAAATTCCGCTGGAATTGAATCTGTAATATATCCGGTGCCGTTGCAATTGTTTGGCGCCCAAGGTCTGAGACCCGCAAATACAAACGCCGCTTATCCGTCTCATCACGTTGACGGGTGATGAGCTCGCGTCGCTCAAGCTTATCCAGGACTGTTGTAATTGTTGCCTGACTGATTGTGGTTTTATGCGACACAAAACTCGGCGTCGCATTCTCAACGCTGGCTATAACCTGCAGAACAATCAATTGCGTTGGAGAAAGGTTTGACTTTTTCGCCAGCGCTAAAGAACTGAGCTCTGTTGCACGCATGATGCGACGAATAGCAATAAGAGCATCATCTATTCTGGTTTGGCTCATAATTCACCTTTTAATTTTAGTCGCGATTGAGCTCGCGCAAATGAAAGGCCTCAAGATAAAGACCACGCAATAAACTAACCGAAGCAAAGAGCATAATAAAAGTAAATGGCAGAGCTGTCGATATTGCACCAGCCTGCAAAGCACTCAAGGCCGCATTGCCACCACCGACAAGCAACACGGTAGCCAATACACCCTCAACAATGGCCCAAAAAACACGCTGCATCGTAAGATCATGTATTTTGCCGCCAGATGTAATATTATCAATCACCAAGGCGCCGGAATCAAATGACGTAATAAAGAAAATAACCAGAACCATTAAAGCAAAAACGCTGGAAACGACTGGGATGACCAAATTTTCTAAAACCTGAAACAAAACTAATGAAAAGTCAGTAATTCCGTCAGGCAAGCTCCCAATCCCATTTTTATATTGGAAAATGGCTGTTTCACCAAAGGCGGTAAACCACACCAAGGCAATGATAAGCGGCGCACTCATGACGACAATTAGAAACTCGCGGATAGTGCGGCCGCGCGATATGCGCGCAATAAACATGCCCACAAATGGTGACCACGACACCCACCAAGCCCAATAGAATATTGTCCAGCCATGGAACCATTCGCGATCTGGTCGATTTTGGAATGCACTTAAAGGAATCAAATCGCGGAAATAATTTATTAGATTAGGACCAAATGCCGACAGAATGTCCATTGTTGGACCCATGAGAACCACAAAACCGAAAAGAACAGCGGCCATAGCAATATTAATATTGCTTAAAATACGCACACCGCGATCAAGCCCACGGACAACCGAAATAATAGCCAAGAGCGTAATTACGGCAATGATAATCGCTTGCAGAGATAAGGACTTTTCAAACCCAAAAAGAAAGCTAAGCCCCGCAGATGTTTGATTGGCTCCAATACCCAAAGAGGTCGCAAGCCCAAAGAGCGTGGCCACAACCGCGATTAAATCAATCAAGTGCCCTGGCCATCCCCAAACGCGCTCACCCAAAAGGGGGTAAAAAATAGATCGGACAGTAAGCGGCAATTTCCAGTTAAAGCTGAAAAAAGCAATAGACAAACCCATAAGCGCGTAAACAGACCAGGCACCAATCCCCCAATGAAACAATGTTGCACTAAATGCGAGCTCATAGGCTTCTTTAGTTTCAGGCGTCACGCCCAAGGGGGTGCCATAAACACCCGTATAATAAGCAAGCGGCTCGGCAGCGCCATAGAAGGTCATTCCAATGCCAACCCCGGCGGCAAATAACATGCACACCCAAGATATAAAACCGAATTCTGGGCGCGCCTCTTCCCCGCCCAAACGTATTTTCCCAAGGCGCGAGGCGCCAATTAAAATGATAAGAATAATAAAATAGGATACCGATAAAGAGAAAAAAGCATCAAATGTATCGAGTATCCAACCCTTCACCCCCATCAAAGTCGTATTCGAAGCTTCCGGAAATAAAAGCACTAAAGCCGAAAAAAGAAGCGTAAGCCCAGCACTGGCAGCAAAGACTGGATTATGAATATCCATTCCTAGAACTTCAACATTATCCTGCCCAACCTCATAGTCCGTATCCACGGGGACAATGGGATCATATTCTTGCTCATCAATATCAGACATAACCTAACCTTTTTCTTCCATTATTAATTTATAATCGTCTGTTGAAATCAAATCGGGGCCAAGCGCTTTAGCGAGCGGCTGAAGATGCGCGATAAATGGCCGCCAGCGTCCCACGCCATCGCGATTAATCGGCCGCCGCACCTGCTCTGAGCTGGCTGTGCGCACCGCGCGTTTGGTTTCATGAAAGCGAACACAGTTTTCTTCGAAAGGAAGACCCAAATAATCCAGCAGACGCCGCACCTGTCCTTGCGTGTCTTCAAGAACATCTTCGTGCTGAACACGCAATATTTTGCCTGGCAAAACATTGTCCCAATGTTCCATAAGCCGAACATAATCAGCATAATAGCGACCAATCTCCGTGAGTCCATAAGTGAACTCTTGGCCTTGGGCAAATAATTGCTTAAAGCCACTAAAACAGCAATCAAGCGCATTACGGCGGGCATCAATAATCTTGGCGTTTGGGAGAATGAGATGTATCAACCCAATATGGCGAAAATTATTCGGCATTTTATCTGTAAAGAACGGCGCGCCTTTACGGTGAATACGCGTATCTTCCATAAAAGCTTCACCAAGCGCTTTGCATTTATCATCGGTGAGGGTTTTAAGTATTTCAGGATAAGCACTTTCGCCGGTTATGCGCTGACGACCCCGCAAAGACTGCGCCGTCGCTAAAATATTAGGCAATTCTAAGGTACCATCGACCATGCTATGCGAGGCGAGAATTTGCTCGATCAAGGTCGAACCGGC
>ENA-OUOG01003789-OUOG01003789.1-marine-metagenome-genome-assembly--contig:-NODE-3789-length-13704-cov-5.697732_pt1 | contig 13704 bp, 8 predicted proteins | sample MGYA00248635_ERZ508505 | MGnify/ENA primary metagenome ERZ508505 (study PRJEB26176, sample SAMN06267871) | marine metagenome | isolation source: Saanich Inlet, British Columbia, Canada | place: Pacific...
GCCATGCGGGCAGCCCTTGCAGTCCACGCACTTGCCTTTCAGCTTGCCATGCGGGCAGCCGCTGCAGTCCACGCAGCTGCCTTTCACCTTGCCATGCGGACAGGGGTTGCACTCTGCGCAGTTGCTTTTCAGCTTGCCATGCGGGCAGCCCTTGCATTCCGCGCACATGCTTTTTCGCTTCCCATGCGGGCAGCCGCTGCAGTCCGCGCAGTTGCTTTTCAGCTTGCCATGCGGGCAGCCGCTGCAGTCCACGCAGCTGCTTTTCACCTTGCCATGCGGGCACGGGTTGCAGGCCGCGCAGCTGCTTTTCACCTTGTCATGCGGGCACAGGTTGCAGGCCGCGCAGCGGTGCTTCAGCTTGCCATGCGGGCAGCCCTTGCAGTCCACGCAGTCGTACTTTCGCTTGCCATGCGGGCACGGGTTGCAGTCCGCGCACATGCGTTTCACCTTGCCATGCGGGCAGGGGTTGCAGGCCGCGCAGTGGTGTTTCACCTTGCCGTGCGAACACCGCTTCCTTCCCATCGCTCGAGGTCGATCGCGTGGCCACCTTCCCTCCGCGCGTGCGCCTCCTCCGCGCGCCGCGACGTGTGGTCGAAGGGAAAACCCGTCGTGGCTTTTTCGTCACGCCCGAGAGAGCGAAAAAAAAAAGGTCGAAGGTCGAAACGAGAGGGGTCGCACGTGGTCTCATACCCCGAAGCGCTTGTCGCCTCGCTCGAGCTTCCACGATGGCTTCGACCGCCGCGACCGCGGTCTTCGCGCGCCCCGCGCCCCTTTTCGCCGCGCGCCGCGTCGCGCGTCCCCGACCGGTCGCGATCCGCGCGCGGTTCGACCCCCACGAGGACTACGTGGACGAGTTGCGTCTGCTCGAGGGCGCAGCACGTGGGGACGAAGCGCGGGAACCGGGCGACCCCTTGCGGAGCGCTTCGCCCGGCTCCGCGACGATCGTGCGAGACAAGTCAGGCCGAGCCGAGATGGTGTACGACGTCGAGCTCCCCGCGATCGACATGGGGGTCGTGTTCCGCGAGGCGCCGTCGCACACGGTCGCGGTGGTCGAAAAGGTTGTTCCCGAAAGCGCCGCCGCCGAGGCGCGGTGCATCGAACCCGGGGACGTGCTCTTGCGATGCACGGCGACGGTGTTCGCCACCGAGGAGAGCGACGAAGCCGGCGGCGGTGAAGCGTCAAACGAACGGTCCTCTTCGCGGCGCGTGAAGCCCGCGCTCGTCACCGTGGGCGGCCACGAGGAGGATTGGATCGGCACGCGGTACGAGACCGTCTCCTTCGAGTGTCTCGGCAAGCCGTTCGACGCGCAGATGAACGCCGTCCGATCCACCGGCATCGTCGACGCCGGGTTCGCGAAGAGGAAGGTCAGGCTCGAGTTCATGCGGGCGCTCGATGACGAAGGCGACGAAGCGTTCGGCCGTCTGAACCCTTCCGGGCATCCGCCGCGCCCGGTCGATTACGATCTGCGAGGCTATCCGCCCGCCGAGTGAAGCGCGTCGAGCGACGACGACGACGACTTCTTTCTTTCTTTCTTTCTTTCTTTCTACGGGACTTTCGACAGACGACGCGCCCGCCGGGCCACGAACGCGCAGAGACGTTTACGACAGCGCGAGAGCGAGCTAAAAGCCAAAAGTGTCTTTCCATAGATTTTCGTCACGTTACAGCGTCGTTCTCGCCTCCGTCTCTCTACGCGTCCGTCGTCCGTTTCGCCTCGCGCCACGCCGCGGCGAGCGCGGCGTCGTCCCCGTTCTCCGCGGCGCCGACGGCGGCGCGAACGGCTCGCCCGCGCGCCGCCGCGCGCTCGGCGTCGCCTCTGCGCCGCCGCGCGAGCGCCTCCGCCTCGAGCGCCGCGCTTCGCCGCGCCGCGGCGACCAGTACGTGTTCCGGCAGACCCGCCAGTCGCGCGACGTTCACCCCGTAGCTCTTCGGACACGAGCCCTTCTCCAGCGTGTACAGGAACGTGACGCGCTCGTACCCGTCGCTCCCGTCGCTCTCGTCGCCGCTGCCCTCCTGGCGCACGTCGCACCCCATGTGCGCCAGCGCGACCGTCTTCTTCTTCTCTTCTTCTTTTTCATCGCCCTCCGCCCCGAAAGTCTCCAGGCGCGCGTCTTCGGCGTCGCGCTCGTGCTCCTCGGCGAGCCGGTGGTAGTGCGTCGCGAACAGCGTCCGCGCGCCGACGCTCGCCAACGCGTCAACCACCGAGGACGCGATGGCGAAGCCGTCCGAGGTGCTCGTGCCGCGCCCGAGCTCGTCCAGCGCCACCAGGCTGTCGCGCGTGCACCGCCGCAGCATGCTCGCCGTCTCGGAGAGCTCCACCATGAACGTCGAGCGACCGCCGGCGACGTCGTCGCGCGCGCCCATGCGCACGTACACGGCGTCGCACGCCGACATCGTCAGCGACTTCGCCGGCACGTCCGCGCCGACGTGCGCCATCACCGCGGCGAGGCACACCTGGCGCAACAGCGTGCTCTTGCCGCCCATGTTCGGGCCGGTGAGCAGGGTGATCGGGGGAACGCCTTCTTGTGTGTCGTCGCCTCCGGCGGCTCGGCCGCCCAGCCGCACGTCGTTGGGCACGAACGCGTTCCCCGCGGCGAGCGCCGCGACGCAGGGGTGGCGCAGTCGCTCGGCGCGGAAGAAGGGCGGAGAGGAGTGGCACGTTTCGCGCACATCGGGCGTGCACGTGTCCGCGCACGTCGCTGCGAGTTCCTCGGCGGCCACCGCCAGCGAGCTCAGCGCGTCCAGCGCCGCCGCCGCGTCGGCGGCGCGGCGCCACCTCGGCCACTCCTCGCAAAACGACGCCGTGAGCGTTCGCAACACGCCCGCCAGCGCGAGCTCCCTCGCCTCCTCCGCAGACGCGCGTTCTGCCCGCAAAAGAGCCAGATCCGGCGCGTCGAAGCGCTCGAAGCCCTTGCGCTTGCCCTCTCTTGACCAGTCCGAGGGAACTCTAGATGCGAGGCGGTCGGGAACCTCCACCAGGTGCGTGTCTTTGTTGGCGGAGACAAACGAACAAGAGTCACGACCGCCGCCCAGGATAGAGCGCGCGTCTCGAAGCCACGTCTCAAGCGCGGCGTCCGCCAAAGACAGGCGCTCGTCCGCGGCGTCCACGGCGGGGTCCGCGCCCGGCTTGGGCTCGATGCGGCCTGAGGCGCGCGCCGCGTCCCAGTCGAAGGCGCGCTCGAAAAACGCGAGCGTCTCGTCGAGCGACGGCATCGAGACGCCGCCCGTCGCCGCGTCGCGCGCCGCCGAGCCGGCGTCGGTATCGCCGCCGCGCGCGTCGACGTCGCCGGTTACGGCGTCGGCGGCGAGATTCGCGCCGTCCAAGCCGTCGCCCTCCTGCGTGACCAGCCTTTTGAGCGCGGGCGATTTCAAACGCCCAAGAACGGGCTCGAACGCGTTCGCCGCCAAAGACGCGGTCTTCACGGCGTCGAGCGCGGCGAGGAAACCGCGCAGGCGTTCGCGCGCCGCGTCCTCGTACAACACGACGTGCGCGGCGTCGCGACCGCGCCCGCCCGCCACGCTCACGAGACGCGCCACCGCGCGCTCCATGTCCGGCGCTTTGCGCATCAGCGCGCGCGCCCTGCCCATCGCGTCCAAACCAGCGCCGCGCAGGTCCGCCACCGCCTCTTGGCGCGCCTTGATGGCGGCGGCGCTCCGCAGCGGGCGCGTGACCCACCGGCGCAGCAGTCGGCGTCCGCCCGCGCTGGCGCACCGGTCCAGTAAGTGCAGCAGCGAGCCGGCGACGCCGCCGCCGGAGTCCTCCAGGATCTCCAGGCCGGCGAGCGCGGCGGCGTCCAGGTGCACGAAGCCGCCGTGCGCCCAGCGCGCGGCGTCCTCCGGCCCGGGAAGCTGCTCGACGCGACCGAGAGGCACGAGGTCCTCGTCGAGCATGGCGTCTCTCAGGTAACGGGTCATCGCGCCGAACGCGCCCAGCGCGGCGTCGCGCGCCGCGGCGCGCGGATCCGCCGCGAACGCCGCCAAAACGGGAGGCATGCCGAGATTTGTGTGTCTCTTCTTTTCGGAAGGCGTCAAAGGTCTCGGGCTGCTCGTGTGCTCGACCTGGAAACGCGCATCGTTCGTCTTCGCGAAGTACCCGCCGACCCGGAAGAGCTCGAGCGCGCCGGCGGCGGTGTCGAGCTCTTCAACCGAGCCGTCGGAAGCGTCGCCCCGACGGCGGCGCACGGAGGCGTCCGGCGCGATGTCCCGGACGGCGGCGGCGCACGCCGCGCTGAGGCCGCCGGGGGGCGCCACGATCTCGACCGGTCTGAGCGCCGCCAGCGTCGCCCTCGCGCCGGTGAGCGCGGCGTCGTCGCGCCAGGCGCCCACCAGGAACCGCCCGGCGGCGCAGTCCGCCGCGCACGCGCCGATCCAGGGCCCGCCCGCGCGAGCGTCTCCGGATTCGCCGGCCTCGCCTCCGTCCTCGTCGATCGGAATCTCCACCAGCGCCACGACGTACGCGGCGTCCGGGCTCGCTTCCGTCATCGCCGCGTCCACCAGCGTGCCTCGCGTCAGCACGCCCACCTTCTCGCGCGCCACCACGGAATCCTTCGCGCCCGCCGCGCGCCGCGCCGCGAGCTGCGCGGGGGTCTCCACCTGCTCGACGACCACCACGCGGTGCCCCGCTCTTGCCAGCCGCTCGGCGTTGGCGGCGTAGTTCTTCTCCGGGAACCCGCAGTGCGGCTGCTCGCCCTTCATGTACGCCAACCCGAGGTCCTGCGCGCCGACGTGCGCGTCCATCTCGAAGAGCTCGTAGAACTTGCCCATCTTGAACATGATCACGCTGTCAAAGTGCTGCGCCTTGAAACGCCACCACTGCGCCTGCCCGGGGGAAACCGTGAAGGGCTTCCCATAGGAGTCGACGCACTTCGGGAACGAGTTAGGCAGCGCCAACGTCGACGGGTCGTACCCGTCGTCCGTTACCGTACGACCGCGCGCGTCTCGCCGACGCGAGACGTGCAGCCAGGGGAACAGCCTATGCTCGCGATCCGCGTACCGCGCGGGGCCGGCGAGGCCGGCGGTCAAGTCGCCGACGGCTCCCTCGCCCCCCGCCGGCGCATGGACGCCCACGTCCATGCGGTCCGCGAACGTCTTTGCCGCGCCGGCGACGCGCGCTTCGCCCGCCGCGGGCAGAGGCGCGGGCGCCACCGCGCGGCGCGAGCCGTCCGCGACGAGATTCTCGCCGGGTCGGGTCGGCGGCGAACCTTTTTTCGCGGCGCGACCCGTTTTTGAAGGCGCCGCGGCTCTCTTCTTCGGCTTCGCCTCAAACTCGCTCTCGCTCTCCTCCTCCTCCTCCTCCTCCTCCTCCGAGTCTTCCGACTCCACCTCGAACTCGCTCTCGCTCGCGCTCTCGCTCTCCTCCGCGCCGTCGAAGTCCTCGTCCGAGTCGCTCAGCACGACGGCGCGGCGCGGGCGCTTGGCGGCGGCGCGCGCGGGGCGGCGGCCCGCAACCTTCGCCAGCGCCGCCGCCGCCGCCGCGCCTCGCGCGGTGGTTCGCGAGCGCTTCTTGCCTCCGGAGCCCTCTCCTTGTTCCGACGCCGTGTCGGACTCGTCCTCCTCGGACTCGTCCTCCGGCTTCTCGGAGACGACGTCGTCGTCGTCCGACGCGAGCGCGGCGAACCTCTCGGCGGCGACGTCGTCGGCGCGCTCGTCCCAAACGCATCGCCTCTTGGAGAGATCGATCCACTCGTCGTCGCCGTCGTCGTAGCGCACGTGGTGCTTCGCGCGCTTCGCGTCCACGCCGGAGACGCGCGCGGGGTAGAACTTCTTCTCTTTGGGCCACCACACCGCGACCCTGCGCCCGACGTCGTCCTCCAGGGTCGCGGAGACGCCCGCGCCGGGCTCGATCTCGGCGGCATCCGGAAGCCGCCGAGTCGGCGGATCTTTCGCCTTCGGATCCTCTTCCGCGCCCGAGGTGGACCGCCGTCGCGGGTCCCTGAACCCGGAGGATTTTTTGGCGCTCGCCGTCGCGGGCGCGTCCGGGGACCGGTCTTCGGGCGACGCGTTTACGCTTGTCTTCCGCGCCGACCCGGGCGCGTCGCAAGTCTTGTCCGTCTTCGCAGCCTTCGAGGCGCGGTCCTCCTTCATCGGCGACGGCTTGCCGATCGGAGGCGCCTTCGCGCTCACGATGTTGGTCTTCGGCGCGAAGAAGCTGGATATCGCGCGCATACCCAGCGCGTCGCTCGAGTCGCGCTTGGGCGGCGCCATCGCGGGCGGCGATACGGCTCGGGGCGTGCGTCACCCGCGGCAGCCAAGGCGCGCGTTTGAATGGGAAAACAAACCACGACACTTTCCAGCTGTGTTTGAAAACTCGAGGCCTCACGACCATGACGACTTGCGGCAAAAAAGTTGACAACGCGTTGACGTTTTCGCGCGGGGGGCTCCGGAAAAGTCGAGACTGTTTGCGCCCGCGCCAAAAAGCGACTCGGTGACGTGTCGAAGAATCGTGAGCTGTCGCCGCGCGACACAACTCCGCGCGCGGAGGCGGGTCACGCGACATGGCGACGGAAACGCGGATAGAGCCCGAACGTGGAAGGTACGCGCCCGAAGGCCCTCGCGCGTCACGACCCGGTCCCCCGGTCACGGGGTGGCACAGTGGCGGTAATCCTCCGCATCCGACCCCTTCCTCGACCGTCTTTTTTCCCAACCTCGCGGACCGATCCGCGCCGCTCACGACGATCTCTCTCTCCTCCCACGGCACAGGACTCCGACGACGCGCAGCGTCTTCGGGAGCAGCGTGCTCGTGCCACTCTCGGAGGGTGCCGCGACCGTGCCGGGCGGCCTGCCGGCGCGCTTGGCGCACCTCCAGGGTCCGCGGGTGCTCGGCGCGGGCGCGGGCGAACCGCTCGACGTGGACGACCCGCTCGGGCGCTGGCGCGAAATCGATCGCGACTTTCCGGTGGCGACGAACGACTTTTTTGACGACGACGACGGCGTCGGCGAGACGAAAAGACTCGACGACGACGCGACACCGCTAAATCCCGTCGCGCCCGGCACGCCCCCCACCGACGCGCGCGAGTGCAACGCGCAGGTTTTGCGCGCGCCGGGCGGGTCTTTGCTGATGGGACCCTGGCGCGGCGCGTTCGGAAGAGCGGACGAGCCTTTCGCGGAGCGGTACTCGCCGCGACGAAGCGGCGAACCCGAGAAAAAGCAAAAGAGCCATCATAAAGAGAATGAAGACGACTTGTCGCAGGTGCGACGCTCTATGCACCTGCGCGACCTGGGCGTCGACGAATCGCACGCCGAGCACCTCGCCGAGCTCGCCTTTTGCGGCACGGACGATATGCGCCTGGACGAAGGTCGTTCTGTGTGTTTGGAGCTCGTGTCGGAAGACGCGATCGCCGGACGAAGCTCGCGGAGGCGAAGCGCGTTTACGTTCCAAGCGCGCGACGCAGGAGGCGCGCGCGAGAGGGTGCGCAGCGCGCCCGCGGCGCCCACCAGGAAGGTGGGCGCGCAGCGTGTCGCGACCAGGCGTCGGCCGTCGGCTTCGTTCGTGCGCGCGCGTCGCGAGGCGGGAAGGAGCAAAGAGGGCGAGACGAAAAAAGGGCGCGGCGACGTTTTCGTCGGGAAGGGCGAAAAAGGGTTTGATTCGCGCGGGACCCGCGCGCGCGGCGCGGGCGCGCGCAGCGCGCTTTTGGGCGCGAGGCTCATGCGACCGCGAGCCTCCGGATCCGGAGGTGCGTAGGTCGTGTTTCGTGTTCCCGGCGACGCGCGAAGCGGATGGCATCTCGCGCGCGTTGGTTGTTTTTGTTGTATCTCTCTACCGTGTACGTCGTCGCTCAAGAAACGCGACCGACTCTTTGATGGCTGAAAACGACGAGACGACGCTCGGCGTCGTCCCGTTTGTATCACAACGAGCTTTGAACTCCGCCTTTTCGTCGCCGCCAAAAAAGTCGTCGTCACTCCCATACCCTCTTCTCCTCTCTTCTCCTCACTCCCTGTAGCAGACGCGCTTGGCGACGCGCACGATGTCGCTCACCTGCGGCAGCGCGAGCTTCTCCAGGTTGGCGGCGTACGGCATGGGGATGTCCACGCCGGTGATTCTTTCAACGGGCGCGTCCAGGTGGTCGAAGGCGTCCTCGTTCACCATGGCGCTGATCTCCGCCCCGACGCCGGCTTGCGGCCACCCCTCCTCCACCACCACCACGCGGTTGGTCTTGCGCGCGCTCGCCGCGATGGCGTCGCGGTCCAGCGGCCTGAGCGACCGAAGGTTGATCACCTCCGCGTCAATGCCCTCCTTCGCCAGCTCCTCCGCCGCCTTGACGCAAAAACCGACCATCTTGGAAAACGACACGAGCGTCACGTCTTTACCGGGGCGCATCACCAGCGCTTTGCCGATGGGCGCGACGTAGTCCACGCTCAGCGCCTCTTTTGAAACAGGGAAGGACTCGCCGTATAAAAGCTCGTTCTCCAGGAACACCACTGGGTCGGGATCACGGATCGCGGCTTTCAACAAACCGCGCGCGTCTTCAGAGTCGTACGGAGCGACGACTTTTAACCCAGGAATAGACATGTACCACGCCGCGAAGCACTGCGAGTGCTGCGCGCCGACTCCCGCCGCCGCGCCGTTCGGGCCGCGGAACACGATGGGGCACGAGATGGTTCCGGATGACATGTACAGCGTCTTGGCGGCGGTGTTCACGATGTGGTCGATGGCCTGCATGGAGAAGTTGAACGTCATGAACTCCACGATGGGCTTGAGGCCCATGAACGCGGCGCCGCACGCCAAGCCGGTGAACCCGGCTTCGGTGATGGGCGTGTCGCGCACGCGAGACGCGCCGAAACGCTGGATCAGGCCTTTGGTGATCTTGTACGCGCCCTGGTAGTCGCCAACCTCCTCGCCCATCACGAACACCTTCTCGTCGCGCTCCATCTCCTCCGCCATCGCGGAGTTCAAGGCGTCCCGCACGGTCATCGTGGGCGCGTTCGCGTCGAACGGCCGCGCGACGTCGGCGGCGCCCGCGTCGACGTCGACGTCGCGCCCCGCCGCGCGCGAGCCGGTGAGCGGCACGCCTCGCTCGCCGATGGGGCGGTAATCCGGGCGCTCCAGGATGGCGCGCGCGGGCTCGCTTCCGGTGGAAGAGCTTATGTCGGGGTCGCCGGAAGCGCTTCCCGCTTCAGAGACCGCGTCTTTGGCTTCGAAGGAGGCGAAAGCGGCGATGTCTCCCTCCTCCTCGCACAGCACCGCCACCGGGCGCCCGACCGGGATATCCTCCGTCCCCTCCGCCACGAGGATCTTCGCCACGAACCCATCCTCCATGGACTCCATCTCCATCGTCGCCTTGTCCGTCTGGATCTCCGCCAAAATGTCACCAGCCGCGACGAACTCGCCCTCCTTCTTCTTCCAGCTCGCGATGCCGCCGTGCGTCATCGTCGGCGACAGGCTGGGGAAAGGCACCACCTGGTGCGCCGGGAACCCCGCCGCGTCCGCGGCGAACCCGCGCGAAGGCGAAGAAACGCGCGCGTCGCCATCTGAAACGCCCGCGCGGCGGTGCGACAAGAAAGGCGCGCATCTGCGTGACAGTTATGAGTTCGTGCGTCATCGAGGTCAGTCGTCATCGTGACGTCATCGTGACGGCGAGTGACTAAAGTCGTTTCGGGTCGGAGTAGAAGCGATCGCTCGCGACGAAAGCGGGTCGGAAAAGAAAAAAAGCACACGTATCGACGTTTCGGTGCCCTTTCGCAACCCGTTCCAACTCGCCCAGGCGGCGTTCGGGAAAAGGGCGGGACGCCCGTGTGGCGAAACGAAAGAACAAAAAAAGATTGCCCCGATCGTCGGCGCGGGATCGGCTCGAGGCGCAGCCCGCGCGGTGTCGGACCGCGCGATCGTCCGCGCGTCTCCACCTCCCGACTTTGGCGGTCGCTTCCGACGCGCGGCGCGGCATATGGGTCACGCGCGCGCGGGTCCGCCTCCGAACGGTCGCGCGCGACGTCGGTGTTGGCGGGCTCGATGCGTTCCGCTCTGCTGTGTCCTTTGTCACGCAGGCGCGTCGTACCTGTTCGCGGTGACTCCGCCCTGGCGCGCGAGCGCGTTGCCGGTGGCGAGGCCGCGCGTCGCCTCGGCGAACGCCGCGATCCCGCGTCTCAGGGCCGACCTCGACGCCATCGCGACGGGCGGGAGGGCTCGAACCGCGACCGAAGCGCGGCGGGCAATGAGGGTGCCCCTTGGCGTGCAGGAAAAATATCTCTGCCGCGAGGCGCGAGGTTTGAAGTCCCTTGTTGGTCTGTGGACGGTCTGGAATTCGAGACTGGAGTCTGGAGACGGCTTCGAGCGCGCGCTCCCGGCCCGATTCTCCGACGCGAAAAGCGACCGAGCCGCGGGACGCGCGCGACAGAAAACCATCCTCCGCGCTCTCGACACCGCCACTCGGTTCGCGCGCGTGCGCGTCCACCGGTCACCATGGCGACGAGCGTCGAGACACTCTCGCAAGGTACGTCGAGAGTCGCGTCGTTCGCCGCTTTCCGCGAACGGCCGTCTCCCGCCGCGCCCGCGGCTTCCCCGTCTCGTTCGCGCGCCATCCCCGTCACGCCATCCTCGCGACACCGCCTGACGCTCGCGTCCCCCGCGCTGCCCCGCACGTCCCCACCAGGCGTGCAGCGCGTGCTCGCGCCCGCCGTGCGCGAGTGCGACAAGAACGTGGCGTCCTGCGCGGGCGCGCAGACCGACCTGACCGCGCACATCGACCGGCTGAGCCACGAGCTGGAGATCCTCGTCGCGTCCATGCCCGAGGTGTCCTCCGCCGCTAAACACGCGGCGAGGGTCACGGCCATCAAAGGCCGAGTCGAGCGTGTCGCGGCTCGCATCGCGAGCGCCAAGGAGCGAGTCAGAGCGCTGCACGAGGAGGCGTTCAAAATGCGCAGAGCGAACTTAGTAAAGGTCGCCGCGGAACCCATGGACGAGCTCCCCGAGAACCGCCAAGACATGTACAGGGGCGTGCCGGAACCGTCTCAGAGCGACGACGACGACGACGACGACGACGACGCGAAGCGGATAGACGGACCGACCGAAGCGCTTTTGCCGTAGACGACGCGCGGGTTAGTATGCGTATAATCGCACGTAGCTTCTAGCTAGTTATCACTGTGGTGGTCATTCGAGACGTAACGGCCTAGCTATCTTTAGCGGTAGGAGTCGTTCGCGCGAAGGTTCTACTCGCGTCGGCGTAAAAAGCTTTTTCGCTTCGTTTTCACGCGAGAACATCGCGCCGCGCCGACAGAACGTCGCCTTCGTCCTCGCCCGTCTCGCGCCGGATGATCCCACGCCATCCGCGTCGACTCGTCCCCCGTCGCGATATATATCGCTTCATCCTTCACCGTTTCGCGCCCGGCCCGTACCCGGGCGTCTTGTCCATCCCCAGCTTCACCTCCATCGCCGCGTGCAAGTCGCGTCGCGGCGCGTCTGTGCGGTCGGCGGGGTTGTCCAGGTACGACTCGAACCCGAACCTGTCCACGTCGTTGCTCAAGATCTCGGCGCCGAAGTTGCTCGAGGGCAGCCCCGGCAGACGCTTCTGCCTCCCCAGGATTTGCGCCTCGATGTCCATGCGCGCGGGCATCGCGATGCCGTACGTGTTCGCGAGCATCGCGCGCTTCTCCAGCGCGCTCGCCGCGGGGCCCTGTTCCTGGATGATCTGCACGGGATGCTTCCCCAGATGCGTCACGCCAGCCTTCGCGCCGGGCAGACCCTCGCGCATGGTGTCGTGGGGGACGCGCATGAAGGGGAGCTGGCCGTCCATCGCCATCGTCGTGGCGTGCGCGGCGGTGCCGACCTGCGCGCGTGGCTGTGCGCGTGAGCCCTCAGATCTGACGGACACCGAGGGCGCTCCAAAAGCAGCGAACGGGGCGAACCGGGTTCAAAATCACGGCGGTGCGACGTCTGCGCCAGCGCACACGCGCTCAGTCCGGACTCGACGCTTTCGTGGACTAAAACCGACGCGTCGTCGCCGCTACGTCTATCTACGCCTATTCCGCTCCGCTCCGCCGAAACAAACTACACCAACCCCGGGACCATGGCCCACCTGTTTTTCGGGTACTCCGGGAACGTCTCGAGGTACCACGCGTGCGTCCGCCTCGCCGCGAGCGCGAGGTTGGCGACGATCGCCGCCAGCATGGGCGCGATTCGCGAAAATAAACGCGCGCCGGCGACGAGCGCCAAACCGGCGTACAACAAACACTCCGCTGTGTAATGCGGCGACGACACCGACTCGAACCAATCGCCGCGAGGCACGGCGTAGTGGGATCTACTGGATGAGTCTCCTCTCGGTGCGTTTAATGGTTCGAGTCGGTGTGTCGACAGGGACGCCTTGTCGTCTCCGTTCTGTTTCCGCGTCGGAGCGTTTAGACGAGACGTTCTCAAAGGCGTCTCCCGCAACTTTGCCAGAATCAGATGGCACCGCGCTTGTTTAACCGACCCGAAGAGAAACAAAATTGTGCCGACCGCGACGCGCGAGACGCGCGCGACGGACACGGGGGAGACCAGCTGTTTCGCGAGCGAGACCAGCGCGCGCGCGAGCTCAAACGGCCGCGTCTCCGGGGATCGAAACGAGATCGACGCGAGCGGAGGCGCTTCGAGAGCTTTCCGCGACCGCGCGAACGGCGAGTCTCCCGCGACGGCGTTCGCGAGCGCGACTCTAAATGTCGCGCACACCGCGCGCGTGGTCTGTGGCGTCGCGAGCGTCATCGGCGCGGCGACGTAGTAGACGACGCCGACGAGGTACCCAAAGATGTGCATGCGCGCGCCGGCGCGGTGCCTGGCGACGAACGCCGTCTCAAGGAAACGCCTGATGACGTGCGCTTGGAAGAGGCACGACGCGAGCGTCGCGGCCGCGTGTTCCGCCGAGAAGGGCTCCGCCAGCGCGTGCGCGAGCACGAACGCGTTGCACGCGATGCCGACGACGTAGAAGTGCGCGAACCAGGCGTGCGGGACCCACCACCGAGCCTCCGCCCTTAGCCCGGCGGGTGCTGACGGGGATGACGGTTCCGCGTCCGCCTGCTTGCCTCGCGCCGCGAACGCGCGCAGGCGCGCGGACACCCCGGGGAGCAGGTCGAGGTCGGCCACGACGCTCGCCGCGAAGAAAAGGGTCCAGAACGTGCCCAGCGCCTTCGCCGCGAACTCCGCCGCCGCGGCGTCGAGCGACGCCATCCCCGCCCTCGCGCGGGGCGGACTGAGGATGCGAACCGTGTCTCGTTCGCGCACAGAGTTTCTGCTTCTGCCGAGAAAAAAAGGTCGACGATCGAGGATCGACACAGCAAGCGCAGTCTCTGAAATGCGAAATTTCGCTCCGCGCTCAGCCACGGAATTTCACGCGAAGCTGCCAAGTGTCGGCGGTGGCGATTTTTGCATCACTCCTCTCAATCTTCTGCCTCACACAACGACGCGTCGTTCCAGATGGCGCATCTCGTCTCGACCCAGTTCGCCGCCGTCGCGCCTCTCCGGGCGCGTCGGTCGACGGTGCGTGTCTCTTCCGCGACGCGCCTCGTCACCGCGCGCGCGCGTTCCCAGATGCGTCGGACGAATGGATATCGATAATCCGCGCATCCGCCACCTCGCCGCGCGGAATCTCACGACACCGTCGCTGACCACGCCGCGCGTCCCCACCCCACGCCAGGCTCGCAAACACGCCGCGGGTACCCCCACATCGACGCGAGATCGGAAGAGCACACGTCTGAACTCCAGTCACGGCTACATCTCGTATGCCGTCTTCTGCTTGAAAAAAA
>ENA-OUOG01003790-OUOG01003790.1-marine-metagenome-genome-assembly--contig:-NODE-3790-length-13703-cov-5.193747_pt1 | contig 13703 bp, 14 predicted proteins | sample MGYA00248635_ERZ508505 | MGnify/ENA primary metagenome ERZ508505 (study PRJEB26176, sample SAMN06267871) | marine metagenome | isolation source: Saanich Inlet, British Columbia, Canada | place: Pacific...
ACGTCTTGCTGGTATTCTCAACGATCTTGCCAGCTACGACCGATCCATCGACACCAGCATTTTCGGCAATCTGGCGTAGAGGCGCTTGGAGCGCCTTGCGAATGATCGCGATACCAGCCGCCTGATCCGCGTTGTCTCCTTTGAGACCTTCGAGGACTTTACCAGCATGCACCAGCGCGACGCCGCCGCCCGGTACAACACCTTCTTCGACAGCGGCCCGTGTTGCGTTCAGCGCGTCATCCACACGGTCTTTCCGCTCTTTCACTTCGATCTCAGTTGCGCCACCAACCTTGATCACAGCAACGCCACCCGCAAGTTTTGCGAGGCGTTCTTGCAGTTTTTCTTTGTCATAGTCAGATGTGGTTTCTTCGATTTGCGCACGTGTCTGAGTAACACGCGCAGCAATTGCGTCCTTGTCACCCGCCCCGTCGATCACAGTTGTTGTGTCTTTGGTAATTGTGATCTTCTTCGCGTCGCCAAGCATGTCCATCGTGACACTCTCTAGCTTGATCCCCAATTCCTCAGAAATCACTTGGCCACCTGTCAAGATTGCAAGATCTTCCAACATTGCTTTGCGACGATCCCCAAACCCAGGCGCTTTGACACCGGCTACTTTGAGGCCACCCCGGAGTTTGTTCACCACAAGCGTCGCGAGTGCTTCGCCATCAATGTCTTCAGCGATAACCAAAAGCTGCTTATCTGCCTGCATAACAGCCTCAAGCAAAGGAACCATAGGAGCCAATGATGTCAGCTTTTTCTCATGAAGCAGAATGACGCAATCTTCCAGGTTTGCGGTCATCTTGGTTGGGTCCGTAACGAAGTACGGGCTGAGGTAGCCACGATCAAACTGCATGCCCTCGACCACTTCGGTCTCAGTGTCGAGACCCTTGTTCTCTTCGACGGTAATGACGCCTTCGTTACCGACCTTTCCCATCGCGTCCGCGATCTGTTGACCGATAGCCGCTTCGCCATTGGCGGAAATGGTGCCGACTTTGGCGATCTCGGCGGTGTCGCCGACAGGGCGGGACATGGTTTTGACTTCGGCAACAACGGCTGTAACCGCTTTGTCGATGCCGCGCTTCAGGTCCATCGGGTTCATACCCGCAGCTACTGACTTCATGCCTTCTTTGACAATGGCCTGCGCAAGAACGGTTGCAGTCGTTGTGCCGTCACCGGCTTCGTCATTGGTGCGGGAAGCAACATCTTTGACCAATTGTGCGCCCATGTTCTCAAACGGGTCGGACAGTTGGATTTCCTTAGCGACTGTGACGCCGTCTTTGGTGATACGTGGTGCACCAAAGGATTTGTCGATCACTACATTGCGCCCTTTGGGGCCAAGAGTGACTTTTACAGCGTTGGCGAGCGTGTTGACGCCCCGGAGCATGCGGTCACGGGAGTCCGTGCCAAATTTTACATCTTTTGCAGACATATCGGTATTCCTAATTGAAAATTATGTGAAAGTTGCAGCGTCGTTCAGGCCATAATGCCGAGAATGTCGCTCTCCTTCATGATCATCAGTTCTTCACCGTCGATTTTGATTTCTGTACCGGACCACTTGCCGAACAAAATCTTGTCGCCAGCTTTGACGTCCATGTCGATCCGTGCGCCAGCATCGTCCTTTGCACCTGCGCCAACAGATACCACTTCGCCTTCTTGTGGTTTTTCCTTGGCGGTGTCGGGAATAATCAGACCGCCTGATGTCTTTTCTTCACTTTCAATGCGACAAACCAGAACGCGGTCGTGGAGCGGAGTAAACAACATAGGTATGCTGCCTTTCAAGATTTACGGGGGTGGATGGCGTGCTTAGAAACCCATTGGCACTCGCCACACCAGAGTGCCAATACGACTGAGATGGATATCGTTGAGGTTGGTTACAATAGACTAGTCGTAAGTATTTTAGAGCCTAGCAGAGAATTGGGCGCGCCCGAACATTGATCTCTGCAGCCGCTCCAGACCGGCGTCACCTCTTCAGCCGCCAGCAATCTCTACCCACTCAAAGAGTAGGGTACTGCTTTGGATTTAGGTCGTATCCCCGCGCTTTGGTCGAAAATGGATAAGCATGGCGTGCAAAATGACCTGCATTGTCGAGTACAATTCAGGACAAGGGACTTAGCAGGTGAACGTACATTCTATTGACGATGGATTTACGCCTGCCGAATGCAGCGCAATCGTCAACGCCGTGGCATCAGCTCCAGCGAGAGAAGCTTTGCTTGTCGGCCAGAACCGGGATCATAATCTGCGCCGCGCTCAGCTCGTTTGGCTGGATGAGATAGACGGCATGGCATGGGTCATGTAGCGACTTATCGACGTTGTGAGAACCTCAAACCGAAACTGGTTCGACTTTGATCTCAGAGAATTTGCCGAGAGCCCACAGGTTGCCAGCTACGATGCCACGGATGGCGGTCATTTTACATGGCATTCCGACATCGGTGATGGCCCAATGGCACAAAAACGAAAACTGACGTTGGTCGCGCAGCTTTCCAAGCCCGGAAGCTATGATGGCGGTGATCTGGAAGTTATGCCGGGCGCGCATATCATCGCCGCAAACCGGACGCAGGGCTCCATCACTATTTTCCCAAGTTTTCATCTGCATCAAGTGACGCCAGTGACACGCGGGACCCGCAATTCTCTGACTGTCTGGGCGCACGGCCCCAAGTTTCGGTAAATAGAAGAACGTAGGGTTACGCTTCGCGCTCTAGTTTTTTCCGCGCCAGTTTGCGGGCACGACGGATTGCTTCAGCTTTCTCCCGTGCCTTTTTTTCAGAAGGTTTTTCGAAGTGTTGCTTCAGCTTCATTTGCTGGAAAACACCTTCGCTCTGAAGCTTCTTTTTCAAGACCCTGAGTGCTTGATCGACGTTGTTGTCGCGAACACTAACCTGCATTTGGCTTTCTCTACCTTTGAGTATTTACTCGAATGACAGTCTCTAGAACCCGCATCTTGTCAAGATAATTTCGGCGTTATCACACGTTTCAGGATCGGCGTTCCGCGAGCCTCGCCGTTTTTGAGCCTGCGACAAGGGAAGTCGAGGGGAGCGATTCCGCTAGCATCAGGAAACGGGCACAATTGGCGACCGGCCTCAAGTCTCATGAAAAAGGATCCGCTGCTCTTTTTGCAATGGTTTCACTGGCTTCATACGGTTTTCGCCCAAGCGCGGATGCAGCCGCCCGGCAATCCCCCAAGCTAGCAAGCTTGCCACACCTGCAGCAGCAAAAATGCCTGATATCGGGGCGGACAATAGGATCAGCCATGCCGCGCCTGGTGTCAGGATGCCGGAGACATCCCGATAGGATGAGTAAACGGCCGACATTTCGGTGCGTTCCGACGGTTTGACGGCCATCAGGAACGGCAGTCCGGCACAGATATCCAATAGGATCAGAAAGAAACTGCCGATAAAGAGCAAGCCGACTGTTGCAGTCGGGCTGATGAAACCAAACTGGCGGGATCGAGCTTTGGGGCGGCGAGCCGTTCGTCTATTGGGCAAAACTGAAGCGCCTCATTCCTGCACTGGCCGAGCGCTTCCCAGAAGCTCGGTTCCTGATCATCACCAATGGTTCGCTTCTGACCCGCGAAAAGCTTGAACTAATCGCGAAGTATGACATCGACATTGGTCTCAGTCATGATGGACCGGGGCAGGGGCAGCGCGGGCCTGATCCACTGGAAGATCCCGAGCAACGGCGCTGGATCGAAGCGATGCTGGCTGAACGCAAGGGCCATGTCAGCATCAACACGGTGCTCACCATGCAAAACCATGACCTGGAAGCAATCAAGGCCTGGTTCCAGAAGCGGTTGGGGCTTGATGTGCCAATCTCCCTTGAGGGCGTGGTCAATGTCTATGACGCTGCCACGCTCTTAGGGGCAGGGCGGTTTGAGGAGGCCGACCTCCATGCCTTAAGGCGATCCGTGTTCGAAAGCCTCGTGCGTGATCCGGGAAACTTCGGGCTCGACAAACGGGTCCGCGACTTGATCCAGTCGCTTAAGGTCCGCCGACCCATTGAAGCTCTTGGTCAGAAGTGTGGCATGGATCGACCCGAGCACATTGCAGTCGATCTTCAGGGCAATGTCATGACTTGTCAGAACACCGGGGCGAAGGGTGAGCACAAGATCGGTCACGTCGATGACTTTGATGCGATCGCGCTCAACACTGCGACGCATTTTGCCTTCCGGGACGAATGTATGTCATGCCCCGTCGTCCAGCTCTGCAAGGGCTCCTGCATGTTCCTCGAGGGCGAGTTCTTTAAGCAGAGCTGTGCCAACGAGTTCGCCTTTAACATGGGGATCATGATGGCGGCGATGTGGCATTTGACGGGGATGGTGGTGGTTGGGGTGGAGGGCTCCGGCTCGCAGTCCTCGTAATCGCGACAAGTTGGCTGACCGGCTGCGGGACGGCGGGTTTTGAAGCGAACGGCGTGGCGGCATGTCCGCCGGTCGTGGAGTACAGCAGGGAGTTTCAGGCACTTGCGGTCGAAGAATTGGCGTTACTTCAGGAAGAGTTAACCGTCATCAAGATAATGAGCGATTATGCTGTTTTGTGGCAGCAGGCATTTTCATGCAGTGGCTCTTTCCAGAGGTAACCTGCTTTCGTTGGAGCCCCCAGAAGTGACTCATCACTTGACGATAGAGCGCGGCGTACCGACGAATTTAACTTGCAGGGATTTTTTGACCGCGAAACCGCTTGTGTCTGTTAACCAGACCAGACGAATATCGACAAAGTAGGCCCGAGTTACATTGAGAAATTTGTTGTTTCGCATTTTGAGGTGCTTAGGTTGGCCATTTGCTGGACACTCACCAAACCGTTATCAATATCAACTTCAAAGCGCAGTGTATCGGCTTCAGCTATGATGACGTTGTCTATTACGGAGGTGATGCGAAGTCTGCTGTTGCCGTTTGGTTGTGACAGTTGAACGTCAGACCCCAATGTCGCTTTGTTGATTATGAGTTCAAAGGGGCCAATCAGCGTATTTGAGCAAAGGAATGTTTTGTGCTCAAACCGTGTGAAGGCGCCACTCCCCAAAATTGTGATCAGCCCAGCAAACACCAGTGTGCCAATTGCTCCATATAACCATTTTATCATTTTTTATCCTGGTTATCTGAGTTGGCCTCGTCTTTAGACGGGGCCTCTTTGGTGTTTTGCTTGTCTTTGGCCGTGGCTTTTTTGGCCTCGCTTTCAGCCGCGTCTTCGGTGACGATCTCTGCTTTTTTGGCGTGCACCAGTTTCTGTGCATCCTCTGCATTTACTTTAACCACGAAGTCCTCAAAAAAACGCATACCGTTGACAACAGTTTCCTCTAATATTTTGACGGTCTCCCAAGCTTGATCTGCGTAGGCATTGGCCACATCTGTAGCGCCCGTTTGTTCTTGTGTGGGTGTCTTTGGCACAAAGTTGAGCTTTGAGCGCGCTGGCTCTAGCACCTCAAGACAATCTGCCACTTGTGGAACGTCATCAGAGGCAATGCTCAACAATCGTTGTCGAATAAGCCAGGTTTGCGCAGCCAATGACCCAAGCCGTGCGATCTCATCTTTTTCCTTTGTCAAGTTCAGCCGTAGCGTTTCCAAGGCTTGATCAAGGCTTTCTGACTTTACCGATTTTAAAAACTTCAGCCTGAGACGCTTCATTTGTGCAGATAGAGCAGCGAGGCCTGAGACTGTTACTTTAGGTGATTGAGAATATTTTGACATTTTTTTGTCTCGTGTTGGTTGGTTTGGCATTCAACTTGCAAATATCGCTCCAAGATTAGTGATTTTAACAAGAAAATTAAAATAGGCGAGATACAAATGGACGGTATCAGACAGCATTTTGGAATTCATGACGATGCTCTTGCACTGCGCTCAAAGCGCAATAGCATATTGGCCTCGAACATTGCCAATGCGGCTACCCCACACTTCAAGGCGCGCGATGTTGACTTTGAGGCAACCCTAGCCAAAGCTATGCCTGACGGTCCACTCGCGACAACAAACTCGCGCCATGTCTCTCGCGGTTCAAACCTGAACGCGGATCGGTTGCAATATCGTGATCCAGTTAATCCATCTCTGGATGGGAACACCGTCGAGCTTGCTGTTGAGCAGATGCAGTTTTCGGAAAACGTTGTGCGATATCAAACATCGCTCACCTTCCTGAACCGTAAGGTATCAGGGCTCTTGTCTGCGATTAAGGGGGAATAAATGTCAGGTATTGAAAACATTTTTGACGTCGCAAGCCGGGCGATGTCGTCACAGATGACTAGGCTAAACACGGTTGCAAGCAACATTGCCAACGCCCGCAGCGTTGCTGGCAGTCGCGAAGAAGCCTATCAGGCGATCAAGCCTTTGTTTGAAACTGAATATGCCAACAAAGTAAGTGAAAACGGAATATCGACAGTTAATGTGCGGGGTATCGTGACTGCTGACCGTGAGCCAAACAAAGTCTATCAACCCGATCACCCCAAGGCGGATGAGGAAGGCTATGTGTGGGGCGCTGCCGTCAATATTGAAGAAGAAATGGTGGAGATGCTGGAAGCGTCGCGCCAATACCAAAACAATTTGGAAGTCGTGTCGACCTTGCGCTCATTAATGATGCGCACAGTCAACATGGGCCGCTAAGCAAAGGAAACACCATGTCAACTGTAGACTCAACGGGCGCAGCGGCGCAGCAAGCCATTTTCGACAAATTGGGTATTAACACCCAGAAGTCGGCGACAGAACGTGCAAGCGGTGACAAGCTTGGCCAAGATGATTTTTTGCAACTCATGACCGCCCAGTTGCAAAACCAAGATCCGTTCGCGCCAATGGAGAATGGGGACTTTATTGCACAGATGGCGCAGTTTTCGACAGTTTCTGGGATTGAAGAAATTAACACAAACCTTAAAACTCTTTCAGGTGAGATGCAACAAACGCGGATCGCGACCGCCTCCACTTTGCTGGGCCACTCGGTGCTTGTGCCAGGCGCGATCGCGCGGCCAGATGACAACGGTGAAATTCATGGTGTTTTCGAGCTACCCCAGGCAGCAAGCGCCTCTCGCGTATCCTTTAGCGATGCCTCAACTGGCGAGTTGCTTCACAGTGAAGATCTAGGGCCACAAGGCACAGGCCTGGCTGGGTTTAGCTGGACAAATATCCCGACTGAATTGCGAGAGGGTAATAGAAAAATCAAAGTCGATATCGCTGCTGACACGGGCAAGGGCATGGAGACAATGGGTCCGTCAATTTACGCGCGGGTGCTTTCTGCTTCGTCCTATGGCGATGTTTCTGACAGCCCAATGCTTGATGTCGAAGATTATGGCACGATTGATGCAGGTTCGGTGAGCCGCATCCGCTAAGGCACAAAATACTTGAGGGCCGAGTTTTGCCCAAAACACGAGAGGAGAGGGTAACATATGTCATTTTACACCGCATTGACTGGCCTTAACGGCGCGCAGGCCGATATTTCGGCAACATCCAACAACATTGCCAACGTTGGGACAACGGGTTTTAAGAGAAGTCGCGCTGAATTTGGCGATATCTTCGCAACCTCACCTTTGCAAAATGCCTCCTCTTCAATCGGTTCGGGCACAATCCTCAAAGGGATCAAGCAACAGTTCACGCAGGGCAACATTGCCTCATCGCTCAACGCGCTTGATCTTGCTATTTCGGGGCAGGGCTTTTTTGCTTTGAAGCCCTCCCTGACCTCTACTCAAACGGTTTACACACGGAACGGATCGTTTAACGTGGATAACGACCGCTATGTGGTCGACAGTGCTGGCCAATACCTAATGACATATCCTGTCAACCTTGACGGCTCGGTGACAGCAAAAGACCTCGACAGTGCCGTGCCCTTGCAGCTGCCTGTCACTTCGGGTGAGCCAAAAGCCACAGGCAAAATCGACTTGGGCGTGAACGTACCCGCCGATGCGCCTGTAGTGACCGAACTTGAGCAGTTTGCCGATGGCTACCAATTTGATCCGAGTGATGCGAATAGCTACACCAACTCAACCTCGATCACCATCTTCGATGATTTGGGAAATCCGACAATTGCCACGATTTACTTCATCAAGACACAAAACGCTTCTGCCGAAGACCCTACAAACAAATACGACACACGTTTGGTCATCAATGATACGATCATTGACCCTGACCTTGTGAGCGCTGTTGATGACACGGGAAAGCAGCTTTTTATTGACCGCTTTGGCGCACAGACGACCGCGGTTCCTGATGACAACTACTTCCTCGAGGGGAAGGGTGCGCCGCTCTATAAAATGGATGACTTGAACCAACAGGTCAAGTCTCAACCCGCGACGCTCCAGGGTGAGCAGAGTAGCTTTGACTTTGGTGAAGAAGGCGACAAACTTGTCGAGATTGTAACAGACCCCTTATTGTTTAAAGCGACGCGAGAAGCGGGTAATGCGGACAGTGACATTTACTGGGGCAAAGACTTTTTGACTGTCAACGTAGACGACGGCGATGCGCCTGTTTCGATTAACCTGCGTCCCGGGAAATACAATGCCGAGCAACTCGCCTCCGAAGTGGAGCGGGCGATTAACGAGGCCTATGGCGACGATAAGAAGATCCAGATTTTCCAGAACATTGATGATAAACTGACAATTGATCTCTTTAAGTTATCAGCCGATGGTACACTGCAAGGGTTGGGCGACAACAAAATCGAAATCGATTTGCTCCAAGACAGCTCTGTTTCAACTTTGATGGGTATGGATGTTGAGGGCGCCTCTCCTGATTTCACGCGCGAAGAGTTCTTGGCGCATACCCAAGCTCGCCTTGTTGATGAGCTGAACGACTATATCTATGACCCCGATGGCTCCCTCGGCACCGGGGCTGCAACGCTTGGTGTTGAAGACCGCCTTTTTGTGCGCAGCATTGGTGCGGCTATGGATGGCCCCTATGACCAGCCAGAGGTTGTCACAATAACGCATACACAAGACACGGACGCTGGCGATACCGTGTCCCAGGATCGTTATTTGGCCCACTCCTATTATGGGAAGCGCCCCAGCTTGTCAGTCTATGATAAAAAAGCAGAGCTGTTGGAAGTTGATGCGGACGGAGCTATCCATGCGGATGGCAATGCTGTTGTCTATGATAACACCCAGAACACTCTGACGGTATATGTGCCAAATGATTTTGGAACGCCGACGTCGTCCTCAATTCGTCTTGTGGGGGCTTCGACAGATGCTGATTTCCAAAACCATCTCAATGGTCGTGAGCTTCGTGTATTTGAAAATGTAGCGACTGATAACTATCGGATGCTGCGCATTGACACCAGCGGGCTCAATCTTCCTGAAGCCGGGTTCAATTTGGACAGTGACAATATTTCTATCCTCTATGAGCCTTCACAGGATCTGGAAGCCTTTTTTGAAGGGGCAACTTCCACAATTGCAGGCGGTTTTGAAACGTTTAATTCAAAGCGGATTGTGGTGCGCGAAACGGGTGAAGCCGCGATGCGTGCATCAGACGAAAAATCGCTGAATGAAGCCATTATATTCGGGAGCACTTTGATCGACACGACGGGTGTGTCGCTTGCCAAGCTGGGGCTGCCCGCCTCAGGCACGCCTGTTGTGGCCACTGAGACTGTCGCTTCAAATGCCGCAGCTGTGGTCGCAACTGAGACGACAGCCGCAGACTCTACGACTGCGGAGGTGCATACGCTTGCTCTCGGGCTTACGGCGTTTGACAAGCGGCTGACCACCATCAACATTGGCAGTGACAGCATCACAGCGGATCTGCGCAAGCTTGACCATGCGGATATGGCTGCGGTTGTAACAACGCTGAATGCGCTGCCTGCCGCGACCGCCGCAGGGGTCACCTTTTCCACCACGGGGTCTGACTTGGTTGTGACTGCAAATGCCGTTAACACGGATTTGGGTGTGGTAAGTGTTGCGACTGCGGAGACGCATACCTTGTCTTTGGGCTTGGCGGCCTTCAGCGAAAAATTCAACAACATCAGCATTGGCGACAAAACAATCAGTGCTGATTTTCGAGCGCTTGATCATGATGACATGGCGGCGGTTGTGGCAACGCTTAACGGCTTGCCTGCAACGGCAATTGCAGGTGTTACGTTTTCAACAACAGGCTCTGATCTTATTGTGACGGCGAATGCGCTGGCGGATGATCTTGGTGCTGTCAGCGTGGCGACTATTTCCAATGGCGCCAGCAGCAAGGTGGCTTGGGTTGATGAAAATAACCCGCCGATCAAAATTGCCTATGACGAAACAAATCAGCGTCTGCAATTTAATGTTGATCGCACGGTTTTGGGCACTGGCACAGGCAGTAACTTCAACGCCTTCACCGTTTATGGCGCGTCTGATGCCGACAGCACCAACGGCCTTGGCATTCCTGCGGGTGGCAACGCTGAGCAAGTGCTTATTCGTGGCGGCGAAATTCTATCCACTGAGCCTTTCATTGCGGATGGTGAGGAAGTGCAACTCAACGACAAGCGGTATGGCGTTTCGGTGAGCTACAATGGCGACACCAAATCTTTCACCGTGGCGAGCGGCACGACAGGCGAAAACATTGACGCAAACGGCGCTCTCGGAGTGGCAACTGATCAGAAAGCGTCAAACATTCAGATTGGTCGACGCATTATTTCGACCAGTGGTGATGGCAGCACAGATTTGAGCGAAAGCATTGATCTGGACAGCCGTATTATTGGCGGTGGCGAAAACGCACTCTTTGGCTTTGGCGCGTCCAAGCAGGACTTCAGCTTCCAAGAGGGGCGTGGCCTCGCTGCGCAACCTGCAGTTGCAACAGGTCGTGCGGCACAGGGCGACTTGACGGAGGTGTTCCGGTTGACGTCCAACAATGGCGAAAACCGCTTCAACGTCTCGGTCAACGGCATCGCGGGTATCATTGATATCCCACCAGGCAACTACGTTGGCACGACTCTGGCGACGGCACTTGAAGAGCGGATCAACCAAATTTCTGATCCTGTCACAGGCCAAACAGTTGGTGGCGTGACAGTGCGTTATTCGACTCTAGACAACGGATTTGTGTTCCAAACCGGAACAACAGGCGATGGCTCTACAATTAAGGTAAAGGGTGCTGCGCGATTGGGCCTAGATGAGGTTCCTCTGGGCGTTGGTTCTGTGCCAAAAATCTTTAATTTGGTGCAAGCTACCAATGCCGATGGCATCGCGCTTTACGTGGACCCTGAAGGCAATGTTGTGACAACGCCGCCGGCAGAAATGGTGGATGGTTATTTCCCGCTTTACATTGATGAGGGAGAGCTGACCTTTGATAAAACAGGTAAGCTTGTCAGCCCGAAAAACAATGTGCGCTATGAACAGCAGGCTGAAGGCTTCTCGATTTCATTGGATATTGATTATTCAACATCCAGTCAGTTTGCCCAGCCATTCTCTGTTCTATCCGTCGAGCAAGACGGTTTCACATCGGGTCGTTTGGATGGTTTGGAAATCGACAGCTCGGGAACCATTCGTGCGAACTATACCAACGGGCAAAACAACCCGCTTGGTAAAATTGTTGTGGCAAACTTCAACAACCAAAATGGTTTGAAGCAAATTGGGAATGCAACATATGTTGAAACGGCTGTTTCTGGAACGCCACAAGTGGGTGAAGCTGGGGCCGAAGGATTTGGCAACATCTTGTCAGGCTCGCTTGAGCGATCAAACGTTGATATTACCGAAGAACTAGTGAACTTGATTACTGCGCAACGGAACTATCAAGCCTCTGCCAAAGCAATTGAGACAACCACGAGCCTTACGCAAACGATCATCAACATTCGTATGTAATGTCAATTTAGAAAGAAAATGCTATGGATAGGATGATCCACACCGCGTTGAACTCGCTTCACAACCTGCATGATATTCGCCAAACCACCGCCCAAAACCTGAGTAGTGTTGATATCCCTGGATTTCGGACGGATCTTCCCAATGATGGTGGAGCGGCGTTTGTTGAGGCGATGGACGCGGCGTCTGCACGGGTCATGAATCTGGAAACAGGGAAGGCGGGTTTTTCGAATAAACAGGGTGCTTTGCGGCAAACAGGAATACAAACAGACGTTGCGATTGTTTCTGAGGGATATTTTTTCGTAAAGCCCGCTAATGGAGAAATCGCGCTTGAGAGGCGCGGAGACTTTTACCTCAGTCCAGAAGGATTTTTACAAAACGGAGCTGGAGATTTGGTTTTGGACGACGGGCTGCAACCAATTCAGCTTCCGGCGTTCAACGAGTTTCAGATCTCAAACGTTGGTGAGATATCTATCGCTCAATTTGATGGCCCTGAGGGACAGTTTCAAAGTTATGGATTTTTGGGTTTAACATCTGCTACATCGGAGGCTTTGACGAAGGGTGATGATGGCAAAATCCGCCGCTTCGATGGAACAGTTCCAGATCCAAAACAAGGCCCTTTGCTCGCGCAGGGTATGCTTGAACAATCAAATGTAGATCCTGTTGCACAGTTAGTGCAATCTATTGAAGCGCAACGGCAATTTGAAATTGGGGTGAAGTTTATCAAGATGGCCGAAGACATTGACCGCGGAGGAGCCGAATTGATGCGATTGCCACAAAACTGACACTGGCTTGGCATGGCTCTTGCAGGATAGTGGTGAGCCTCTGATATAGGAGTGGTAAAATGTCTTCAAGCGCAATGCATGTGGCCAAAACTGGCCTGAATGCCCAACAAAATAAAATGCAGATAATTGCCAACAACTTGGCAAACGTTAACACAACAGGCTTTAAACGCGACCGCGCCAATTTTGAAAGCCTCCTGTATCAGACAATCCGGTCAGGCGGCGCTCAGACTGCTGACGGTAATATGCTAACGTCGGCCTCTACCGTTGGCACGGGTGTGACTATGGTGAACACTCAAAAGCTATATTCTCAAGGTAGTCTCATTAGTACGGATAACTCGCTTGATCTTGCGATTGATGGGTCGGGATTTTTCCAAGTGCTGATGCCGGACGGGCGTATGGGTTATACCCGCAACGGAACATTTTCCCGCAATGGCGAGGGCACGTTAACCACGTCAAGCGGCTATGTCGTCCAGCCTGAAGTTGGGATTCCGGACAATGTCAGCGAAATCAATGTGTCGGCGGACGGTATTGTGTCTGTCAAGCTTGCTGGCGAGACACAGCCGCAAGAAGTTGGACAATTGACGCTGGCCAATTTTGCCAACCCACGGGGGCTTCAGCCCGTAGGTGAAACATTCGCCGTTGAAACACCTGCCAGTGGAGCCCCCATCGAAGGGGCGCCTCTTAATGGTGGCTTTGGCAAACTTGTGCAAGGATATCTTGAGGGATCTAATGTAAATGTTGTTCAACAACTTGTCGACATGATCGAAACCCAACGCGCCTATGAGGTCAGCTCAAAATCAATCTCATCTGTTGATGAGATGATGCGTTATCTCTCGAACAATCTGTGAGGAGTGAACTGATGGTCAGCTCAAAAATTGTCTGTTTGGCGTTTGGTGCGATGGCGCTAGCAGGGTGTGGAACAACTTTTGTTGAAGAGCAAAATAGCCTTCAATATAGCCCTGTCATGCCGCAAGCCGCGCTTGAAATTCAGACAGGTTTTGCTTCGGGTGCGATTTACAACCCCTCCCAAGCAGGTCTTTTTGCAACCGATAGGCGGGCAAGTCGCGTCGGAGATATCCTGACGATATCCTTTTCTGAACGTTTTCAAGCCACGAAATCGCAGAATGCAGCCAACGGTAAGGCTGGGAGTTTCGAGATGAGCTTACCGAATGTGCTGGGTTTGGATAAGCTATCGAACGGGCTTAGCACGGG
>ENA-OUOG01003791-OUOG01003791.1-marine-metagenome-genome-assembly--contig:-NODE-3791-length-13698-cov-5.932457_pt1 | contig 13698 bp, 7 predicted proteins | sample MGYA00248635_ERZ508505 | MGnify/ENA primary metagenome ERZ508505 (study PRJEB26176, sample SAMN06267871) | marine metagenome | isolation source: Saanich Inlet, British Columbia, Canada | place: Pacific...
TCAGCAGCCTCCCTCGCCGCCTCTTCCCTCGCCGCGGCTTCAGCAGCCGCACGCGCCGCCTCTTCCCTCGCCGCGGCCTCAGCAGCCTCCCTCGCCGCCTCTTCCCTCGCCGCGGCTTCAGCAGCCTCCCTCGCCGCCTGAGCCTCCGCCTCCGCGCGCGCCACGACCGTCTCCAGCGCGAACGCCACCAGCGCGGAGACGACGGATCGCGCTTCCTCCTCCGCCTCGGCCTCCGCACGCGCTCGTTCGGCTTCGCGCTCCGCCTTTTCCCGCTCGCGGCGCTCGTGCACCTCCTCCGAGATGCGGTTGAGTTCGGCCAGCGCGCGCTGGTACCGTTTCTTCCCCTCGCTGACGTCCTCCTGCGCGTCCCTCACCTGCTCGTCCAGCGCGTCCCACGCGCCCTCCGCGATGGCCTTCGCCTCGAAGTACGGCCGAGCCTTCTCGATGGTCCGCGTCAGTTTCCGCTTCAGGCGCAGCGCCGCGTTCATCGACGCCGTCGCGTTTTTGATGTGTTTCCCGTACGCATTCTCGGCGCGCGTTCGCATCGCCTCCAGCTCGTTCAGGTTGCAGGACTCGGAAATTTCGACGTACGCCGTGAGCTCGGCGGCTTCGCGCATCGCCGCCAAGTCCGCGCGCTTGGAAGGCGTCAGGTTAAGCTCAGCCGAGGTCGACTCGGTCTCCCCGTCAGGTCCGAAACCGTTCTCGGAACGCCAAACCTTCATGCGCGACTCGACTCGGTCCCGAGCGACGGCGTACGCGTCGTGAGCCTTCTCGTACTGCGCCAGCGCGTCCTGCGCGGCGCGCTCGTGCGTGCTCGCGAGCGCCTGCTGGTGGAAGTACGGGACCGCGTTCCGGACGCTCTTGGCGACGCGCAGACGGATTGTTTCGAGCGTCTTTTCGCTCTCGCCGCGCGACGCGCGGCGACGTCTGCGCGCTCGGACGAGCGCCTTCTCGAGATCGTTCACGCGGCTCATGGCGTCGTTCATCTCGTCCAGCGCCGCGCCCACTCTTGGGTCCACCTCCTCCTCAACCTCCAGGTCCGTGTTTTTGTCGTAATGCGTTTGGGAGTCGTCCTCCCGAGGCGCCGCAGGCTCCGCGTCCGCGCCGGCGGCGGAGGATTCGGCTAATGAAGATTCGGACTCGTACCCCGAGCCCGTCTCGGCGTCGTCGCCGCCGCGGAACCGCATGAAGTTCTCCAGCGAGATCATCGGAACATCCTCCAGCCGCCGGAGCTCGTCGTCGATCTCGCCCAGGGGCGTCGACGCGGTCTCCTCGCCAGACGCGCGCGGTCGACGCGGCGTCCTACCGGATGGGCTCATCGCGCGGTACATCTCTCGATCGCGCTCCGCCTCGAGCGCGGCGGTCGCCTCGGAGACGTCCGTCTCGTTCCCGCCCTCGCTGCCATCGTCGCTGTCGACGGTGATGTCACTCGCGCCGCTGGGGTGCCGGCTGTGGTGCGAAGCGGAGGCGCCGGTCAACGGGGGGGTCGACGCTCGCGTCTCCGCGTCCGACGAAGCGCGCGTCTCGGCCGAAGCCGCGTCGCCGTTCCCAGCGACGTCGCTCGCCTTGGGCTTGGACGACCCCAGCGAGAAACTGGGGGGGCTGGGCATGCTCATGTACATGGCGCGCGCGCGCTCGGACATCGACGGCATGGTCACCTCGGGGATCTCACAGGAGCGCACCGACGCCGCGTCCGCTCCTCGCCGCGTGCCCCGCTCTGCCCCGAGGGCGCGGGGGAATTCGATGACACGGGTCTGTTTTCAGGGACAACGGGTGCGACGACGCGCCGACTTTTCGAGACCTGATCTGCGCGAGTGGGCAGTCAAGGCAGAAAAGAGGCCACTCACGGGCCGCCAGTCGTTCGCGCGCACTTCCACGACCGACGTCGTCGCTCGGGCGCGTCGTTCGACGGGAAGGGCCGTGAGCGTCCGCGCGCGGCGTTCCGGCAGCGCCCCCGCGCGCTCGACCCGCGGAACGCGCGACCCCGCGTCCCGCGTTGGCTGAATCTGCTATCGTTCGTAACGAGGGCGTTTAAGAATGTGGCAACCGAGGGGCACCGGCGGAGCGTTGCGCGTCGCCGCGCCGGTCACGCGACGCACCGCGCGTGTCACGCCGCCGCGCACGCCGCACGCGGTCGCGTCGGCGCGCGCGCGCGCCTTCGCGCGTCCCTCGCCGCGCCCCGGCGTCGCCGCGACGGCCACGCGTCACCCGCCTCGCCCCTCGGGCGATTTTCCGGGGCGTAGGTCAAAGGTGGCGCGCAGCCGCTTCGGGACCAGACGCGTCGACGTTTTTTCTTCGCGAGAGCGTCTCGCGTCGCGCGTTTCTTCGCGAGTCGTCGCGTCGGCGCACACATCGGCGCCGCCGTCTTCACCGTCGCGACTAAAAGCCCATAACGCGGCGGCGTTCCCGAAGGTGGCGAGCGTCGTCTTCTCCGCCGCGCGTCTGGTGGCGTTTTGCGTCGCCGCCGTCGCGGCGGCGGCCAAAGCCGGTCCCGCGTACGCCAAAAAAGCCGCGACGGACGCCGCCGTTAACGTCGCGGAGACCGCGGCGAAGTCGACAGACAGCTCGGGCGCGGTCATCGGGACGATCGCGTTGTTATTCGTGTACGCGTTCTTCTGCATCTCCGAAACCGCGATAACGACGCTCTGGCCGTGGAAGGTGCGCGAGATCTCCGACCAGGAAGGTCCCGACTCGCCCTTCACCGAGCTCAGAAAAGACATCACGCGGTTTCTCACCACGATACTCATCGGGAGCACGTGTTCCGGGATCGGCTCCGCGGCGCTCGCGACTGAAGCAGCGCTGGGTTTATACGGTGAAGCAGGCGTGGGGATGGTCACCGTCGCCCTGACGTTAGTCACGCTGGTGATGTGCGAGATCGCCCCCAAGTCGTACGCGGTGCAGCACGCCACGGCGGTGGCGCGGGTCGTGATCCGGCCCATCGCCGCGCTCTCGGTGTTGGTGTACCCCCTCGGGCGCATCTGCACGGGCATCGTGAACGCCTTCTTCAAGCTGTTAAACATCGAAGGCTCCGCGGAGCCGTTCGTGTCCGAAGAAGAGCTTCGGTTAGTGCTCTCCGGCGCCGCCAAGTCCGGGCAGGTGGACCTCGGCGAGCAGGAGATGATCCAGAACGTGCTCGAGATGGGCGAGACGCCCGTGCGGGAGGTGATGACCCCGTTAGTGCGCGTGGTGGGCGTGGACAAGAGCGCGACACTTTTAGATCTGCGGAGCCTGTACCGCGAGCACAAGTACAGCCGCGTGCCGGTGTATGACGACCGCGTGGACAACATCGTCGGCGTGGTGAACTCGATGCGCATGTTGGACGTCGAGTCGCTGGACGACGGCGCGTTGCGCTCGACACAAATTTCGGCGCTGCCCGGCTTCGGCGACTCGCCTTATTTCGTGCCGGAGAGCATGTCCGTGGTGAAGCTGATGCGCGAGCTTCTGGCGCGCAAGACGCACATGTGCATCGTGGTGAACGAGTTCGGGGGCACGATCGGGATCGCCACCTTCGAGGACTGCGTGGAGGAGATTGTCGGCGAGATTTACGACGAGACGGACACGCCGGATGACGTCGAGTCCTCCGAGACGTACGTCACCGAAGTGAAGGAGGGGGTCTTCGACGTGGACTACCGCTGCGACGTGGAGGACCTCGCTGATTTGATCGGCGTGGACATACCCTCCAGCGCGCTGTACGACACCGTCGGCGGGTTCACGTGCGACTGCTTCGACCACATCCCCGAGGTGGGCGAGAGCATGGTCGTGACGCTGCCGGTGAAGGCGGGCGCGTCCTGGGACGAGATGGACGGCGACGGCGACGCCGCGGATTCCGAAACCGGCGAGACTCAAGCTCAGTCGCTGAGAAACAAAGTGAGCGACGCGACGGATTCCGAGCGCGAGACGACGAACGAGCCCAAGGACCCGCTGGATGCCGGGTTCGGGATGTGCCCCGTGCGTTTGACGGTGACGGACGGGGACATGAAGATGGTGCGCTCGGTGCGCGTTCGCGTCGGCGACGCCGCGATGGAGGAGGGCGCCGCCGAGACAGACACCGCGGACGCCGCCGCCGCGAGACGCGAGGCTCGCGCGTTGTTCTCCAAGGTGCAGTCGCGGATCACCGCGCCCGAGCAAGAGGAGAGCTTTTCGCCGCGCGTCAGCCTGGACGACGGGGACGCGGTGGACGTCGCGCCGAACGTGGAAGTGCGCGCGGAGAAGCGTACGGAGAAGCCGTTACCGCCGAGGTGACGAATTACTTTATTTCTCTCGTAATAGGCGGCGAGCCGTGTAACGGACAGTGTGCCTACAGTAGTCGCTGACGACACCATCGCGACTACTCGGATGATGTGTTTTTCTTCCGGAACGGAAACAGCCACTTCGTCGCCTGCTCGAACATCGCCCTCCCCGTCTCCTCCTCCCAGAAGTGGTCCACGCCGCGCAGCGTCCAGCGCTCGACGGTTCCGCCGCCGGCGCCGCACCCGTTCCGGCGGCGCACGTCCACCGCCACCGGGCCGAGCGGTGAGTCCTTCGCCGCGGGCAACGCGAACGACTCAGCGCGAATGTCGTTCGATTCCTCGTCGCACCGAAACGCGTCCGCGAGGATCGAAAACGTGCGGTCCGCGGAAGGGAAAGGGACGCCCGCGAAGTTTGTCCCGCCCTCGAGAGGGACGGTCGTGTCGGCGTCGCCGTGAATTTGGAGAATCGCGACGTCGTCAATCTCGGAACCCGCGCACTTCGCCGCGTCGTTCCACACGCCCCCCGCGAAGGTCATGACCCCCGCGATGAGGTCGGGGCGCTCGCACGCGAACCGGTTCGCCATGAAGCCGCCGGTGGCTATTCCAACTAGGTAGACGCGGTTTTCGTCCACGAAAGATTTGTGTTCGCCGTCGACGACGGCGCGAATGACGTCGGCTATGAAGGCGACGTCGTTGCCTTCGCCTCCCTTCTCCGGCGCGCAGCACGCGTCCGAGCCGTCCCACGTGTTGCACACGAACGCGGGCGCGATTCTCGCCAGCGTGTTGTTGATCCAGCTCGTTGTCAGTCGGTCCGCGACGTTCGGCGAGTCATCGCCCAGGTTGCACAACGCGCACTGACGCGTCGTCGTCGGAGACGTGGGCGTGACGTAAAAGGCGTCGTCCACGAAATCGCGCAGACCGATCTGCGTGAGCGTCTGCCTTCTCGGCGTCCCGCCTACCCCCGCGCCCGCGCGCGTAGCCGTGAAGTTGTACTTCTGCTGGTTCTCGTCAGGGAGGCAGAAGCCGTGCAGGAACACCACCACGGGGTACTTCGTCCCGTCGTTCCCTTCGTGACCTCCTCTCCTCGGGTCCGCGAGGCTCCGAGGTGGGTACACCGTGACCTCGGCGCCGTCGAAACGAGGCGGGGAAGACAGCTTCGTGGCTTTGCTCGCGAACGCCTCCGCGAGAGCCTCCCGCGTGGCGCGCGCGAGGTCGTCCGCGCTGCCGCCCGCGGCGACGCACGTGGCGCGCAGCGCGAGCGCGGCGACGCACGCGAGGAAGGGGACGCGGGGGACGCGAGAGGCGCGCATGTCGAAGTCACGAAGCGCGCGACGCCTCGAGAAGACAGCACGGGCACAGGGTGTCGTGCGAACGAGAACCTCTCCTCGGAGAAACGAAAACGTTCGGCACGCGTCGGGATATTATCCATGACTAAAAAAGACCTTCATCATCTGACGCGTGTCTATGTTCGTCGTACTACGTCCTGTGCGCGTCGCGTTCTACGTCCTGTCTGCGCCGCCGCGGTGGTCTTCTTTCTCCCCCGCGTACGCGGGAAGCCGGTCGCACAGAGACGCGCCCGCCGCCGCCGCCGCGTCCATCGCGTCGTCTCCGTTATCGCCGTTTTTCAAAGGATTTTCAGGCAGAAACGGCTTACTCCGCGCGCCGGCGTCCCGCGTGATGGGACACTGCGAGAAGCACGGCGTGTTGAACGCTTCGTCCTGTTCCGGCGACGGAGGCGTCTTGCCGTACACGAATCGGCACTCGAAGGTTTCGTAATCCGGCACGAGCGTCACGGCGAGCCCGACGGTTTCGTTGAAAAACGCTTGCGTGGGTAATTTGCACACGTTCAAACACACGGACGCGCATCCCGACTCCTCCAACACCCGACACCGCTCCAGCAGCACGCCTTGTTGGTACCCGGAATCGGCGAAGCCGGGAGGTTTGTTTTTGTTTTTTGTTTTCGCCTCCAAAGTGGTCTTCTCGACGTTGGAAGCCGCGGCGGAGAATTGCGGATGGCTTTCAACTCGCGAACCGTCGTATTTCGCGGCGTTGGCATCCGCCGCCGCGATCTTCGCCGCCGCCACCTCGAGCTTCAAGCCGTTGAGCGCGGAGTACACCGCGTTCGCCGGGATGGGCTGGGCGTCGTCCACCGGTAGATTGTGAGGCGCGTCGATCACCTTGCTCGGTCCGACCAACCAGGGCAACAGGTACGGCGTGACCTTCGCGGCGTGCCTGGCGACGAACCACTCGGGCAGAGACGCGATGAAGACGCGGAACCCAACCTCGAACCCGGGCGGGAGTAACGAACGCAGCACGCGCTCGCCCCGCTGCTGCGCCTCCAGAGGCGTCTTCGAGGTGGACACCAGTTTCACGCAACGACGCATGGTGGCGTCGTACTCGCCCGTCGCCGTGCTCGGGTCGTCCCCGAGCTCAAGCGCCACCTGCCGGTGGAACTGCCGCAGCCAGAACCGATCGAGCCATGTGTCCGAGTACGAGGGGGGCGGGGTGCTCGGGCCGCGGCGCAGGGCCCGGAGTGGGGCGCACGTCGACCGACGACCGACGCACTGTGGAGAAGGCGCCGACGTCGACGCTACCCCGGGCGAGGCACGCGACGCCGCGTACCGCCCAGACATCCTTCGCGCGCGCGTCGTAATACGGTCGACGACGACGTGGCGCCCGTTCGACGTCGCGATCGACGCGACTCGCGATTAAAAACATGGAGGTGGTGTGTTTTTCACAAGCTATCGTACACCTCCCGCTCGGCTTTGTTCCCGAGCACCTGGTACGCGCGCTGCAGCTCCCTGAACGCCTTCGCCGCGCGCGTCTTCGCCTTCTCGCCCTGATGTTTGTCGGGGTGCCACGCCATGGCCTCCTTCCGGTACGCCGACTTGATCTCCTCCGCCGTGGCCTCGCCCAGTTTGTCGCGCAAACCCAGGAGCTTGTAATACCCCTTCGTGTCGCGGCCGCCGCCGCCGCCGCGCCCCGTGCCCGCGCCGGAAGCCTTGCGCCACCCCGGCCCCCACCTGCGCTCCTTCTCTTCGTCCCGCCGCTCCGCCTCTTCCAAACGAAACCGCTCCGCCTCGAGCTGCGCCCTGCGCTCCTCCCGCTCGCGCCGGCGAAGCCTCTGCCACTGCCAAATGTTCGCCGCCCACTCCTCGCGCTTACCCTCCTCCCAGTTCTGCTTGTCCGTCTCCTTCCAGCGACCCCACTCGGCGTCGTCACGCCGCCTCTGCGTGCTCTCGTCCATCCACGCGCGGTCGCCGGGACCGCCGTGGCGCATCGCCGCCGCGAAAGCCTCCGTCTCCTCGCGCACGCGAACCGCCTCTTCTCGCTCGCGAGCCGCCAGCGGCGCGCGCCGCGCCGCAGCGCCCGCCGCCGCGAACGCGAACGCCGAGCCCAGCGACGTTTGCGCGGCGAGCAGCGCGTGCGCTTCCGGTCCCAGCGCATACGCAGCTATGAACGCTGGAACGAAAACGCCTCCGAAGACCGCCAAAACGCGCGCTTTTGACGTGTCGACGACGTCCTCGTCCACGCGAACGTTCCCGGTGGTCCCGCACACGACGGCGACGTGCGTTCTTGGTTGGAAGTCGCCGTTGGGCCCGCGCGTCTCGCCGTGCGTGAATTTCGCAATAAACGCCGGCAATCGAACCGCGCGCACTTGACGTCCCGGGCTCAAATCGATATCCAGCGCGATATCCTTCACGGCGTCCGCGCCGTGCGCCTCTTTGAGTGCGATCTTCGCCTTCTCGCGTTCGCGCTCGCGGATGCGCCGGAAACACAGCTCCCACGCCAAAGAGCGCTTCATCCCGAACCGCTCCGCGTCGAGCGCGTTCGGGGCGCCCGCGCCGTGCCGCGCGGCTTCCAACACGGCGTCTCGAACACAGGGCATGGGTTTAAGCGTCACACTCTGGGTTTGTTTTTCTTTCTCGTCACCCGTCGCCGTGGAAGAAGGACTTCTCGGTCTTTGACGCGGCAGAGCGCCGACGTGCGCGCCCGTCACCGCCGACGCCAAGTCGCGTCTGTGCTTGAACGACGCGCATATCTGCGACTGCGTCGCGCTGGACGGGTACGGCGTCGTCCCGCCGTCGCGCCACGTCTCGATGTTGGTCCACTCGTACTTGCCTCCGCCCGCGTCGTAGCCGACACAGCCGCGGTACCGCGTCGAGACCTCGCAGTCGAAGACCCAGTGCGGCAGAAACACAGCGCGAAGACTCGGGCGTGGTTTCGCGCCGTCGCGCAACGTCCACGGGCGGAACGGCTTCTGACCCGCCCACTTCTTCAGCGCCGCGTGCGCGTCCTCCGCGGTGAGCGTGAACGGCAGCCCGAGGTGCTCGCCGGCGTCGCCGCCGTAACACGGCCGTCGGCCGGACGGCGACGCCGGAGACGCCTCGCCGGATGCCGACGCGTTTCGGCGTGTCGGAACGTGCAACCACGCCGAACCGCGAGCGGTCGGCGAGCACTCCACCGCGGCGACGCGATCGATCGACCACGCGCGGCACCACGCCCGACCCGCGACCGCCGCGAGCCGCGATCCGCCCCGCGCGCCCCGCATGCCGCACGCGCCTGCTCACCACCGACGCGCGCCTCGCACTCCGTGGGATCGTCGATCGAGGCGATGGCGAAGAGACTGCAGGAGTATTTTGCGATCGATCGGCAAGAATACACGCGGCACAGGGCTCGTTCGGAGAAATAAAGAATCGGCGGTTGACGCGTTCAAGCTTGTGTTTCACATACAACGTTCGGCGCGGCTACGCTTTTTGTCGTGCCGTCACCGCGCCGAGACGATGGGCATGTCGTCGTCTTCGGGAAGCACCACGCCGCACAGCTCAGCGTCGGAGTCCGACTCGTCGGCGGCGTCGCCGTCCGAGTCGGTTGAGGATTCGCCTAAACCGTCCTCCTCCGCGCTTCTTTTTCTTTTCCTCATTCGTCTCGCGCCCCCCTCGTTTCTTTCCTCGGCGCCCCTCTCGGGAGAAGCGCCCGCGTCGACTTCGTTGCCCTCGCCGCCATCGCCGCTGGTATTCGCGTTCTTCTTCCCCCCCTTCGCCTCCTTCCGTGTCTCGGCGCCCGCCGCGACGCGCCGACGCAACGCGTCCCGCCTCGCCCGTAACTTCTCCAAGAGCTTCTTCTCGCGCGCGTGCTCGCGCCGTTCGCGCGCGAGCTCTTTCTCCGCGCTCGCCAGCTCCGTCGCCATCTCGCTGAGCGCGCTCTTCGCGCTCCGCACCGCCGCCGCCACCTCGTGTTTCGCCCTCGCGCGCCATTCTTTGGCGACGTCGCGTCGCTCGTGCCCGGTCTTGTGCGCGGCGAGCGCCTCTGGGCGGCGCGTCACGAAAGCGCACCCCGGCTCGGCGCACGCGAACGTCTCGCCCGACTCGTGCAGCGCCTTGACGTGGTACGCGAGCGCGTTTCGCGCGCGGAAGGCTTTGTCGCACCCCGGGTGCGGACAGACGAACGGCCTCTCGTCCGTGTGCGTGCGCTCGTGCGCGACGAGAAGCTTGCGCTCGAAGAAGCGCTTGCCGCAGTCGGCGTGCGGGCACTCGAACCGCGGGGGCTCGCCGGCGTGATGTCGCCGCACGTGTTTGCTCAGATCCTGCGGCCACGCGAACGCCTTCGAGCACCCGGGGTGCTGGCACCGGGACTTCTCGCGCGGAACCGACACGTTGGGCAGAGACACGCCGAGGGAGCCGCCGACGGCGGCGTTAACGCGGGTGAGGCTCGGACCGAGAGACCCGAGCGCGTCCGCGGCGCCGGCGGCGTTGTGCGCATTATGCGCGAAGAGCGCGTTGGCGTTGCCGCCGGGCCCCCCCGTCGCGAGGGTCAGACCCAGGCCCGCGCCCGTTCCCATGTTTCCGGCGAGCCCGCCCGCGCCCGCGCCGTCGCCGCCGTACGGTAGGGGCGGCCCCACGCCCACGCCGAACGAACCGGGCGGGAGCTGGTACATGGAGAGCGCGTTGAACGGCACGTTCGCCTGGTTCGGGTTGTTTGGATTCGGGACGAAGTCCATCTTGAATGCGCGCTCCGGCGTGAGAGACGCGTCGAGCGCACGCCGCCTCGGGCCGAGCCCCGGAGGGGTCGCGCGAGTACCGCCGCCTGCGAGGACGAGCAGGCGCCCGCCGCGCCGAGGTGCCGCGTTCCTGACGCCGAGGACGCGCGCGCGAGAGTGGCCACGACGCGGGGTCATTCAGAAAAGCAGCCTCTAGACTTGGAAAATGGAACGGCGAGTTCTGAAAAATGTGAACAGTTGTCTCACGCAGTCCGTGATGCGAAAACAAAAACAGTCTCTCCGCGCCGCGCTACTCCTTCCCCGCTCGTCTCCTCTCCGCCGCCTTCCGCCGCTCGCCCTCCCTGCGCTCGATCGCCCAGGCGTACCACCAGCGCAGCGCGTGGTCCCTCGGCGCGACCCCCAAAACGTTTTCGCAGAAAAGCGCGTGCGCGTCCGACGCGTACGCCCCGACGCCGTGCAGCGTCGACACTTTTTGCGGACTGAGAGACGATCTCTTCGATCCGTCGCGCGGAGTTCTGCGCGAATCACGCTCTCTTTCTTCTTCTTCCCCCTCTAATCGCGCCCTGAGGTAGTCCTCGGACAGACGCACGAACGCGCGCGCGCGTTTCCTGTGCAGACCGAGCGGCGCCAAAATGGCCTCGAGAAGCGACGCGCCGGCGACGGAGAACCCGTCGGCGTCCTTCTCGTCGTCGGCGGATGTCTTGGCGCCAAACGAAGCCGTCCTTCGGCCCTCCCGGCCGAGTTTAACCGCGGCGCGGGCGGTGGGCGTCGTCGCGAACAGGCGCCACAGCACGCGGTCCACCTGCACGCGCGTCGTGCAGTTGAGCATCATGCACGCCACGAGCATCTTCCACTCGTCCGCCCAGAGGATCTCCTCCAGCAAGCCGAACGGCGACCGGACCGGACCGGACCGTGACGAAGGAGCGAGCGCGTTCGCGTTCGCCGCGATTGTGTCATCCGCGCCTTCGTCTCGCGCGTCGCGGTTTTCGTCTTTCAGACTCGAGTCTCGGACCGTCTCGTCCGTCGACGTCTCGTGGAACGTCTCGTCCGGGTCGTACGGCGCGGCCACGCGCACGGGACTCCAAAGCGCGCCCGCGCGCGCCGCCAAAAGGCGCAAACGCACGGGCTCCGTGCACATCTCGTCGTCCAGCTCCTTAGGCCACAGAGCGGCGCGAAGCACGTCCGCCGCCTCGTCAAGCCCTCGCTCGTCCGGGCGCGCGAGGCGCACGCCCGAGCCGCCGTGCGACCCGCCGACGCTTAGGTTCGGCGTGACGCGGCGGCGCGGAGGCACGACGCGGCCTTCCGCGCGCGCGCCCGCCGGGTCGCGCCGCGCGTTTTCCAACGCGCCGGCGGCGTCCGCGGGCGCCTCCTCGAACCCGTCGAAATCCGCCGCGGACTCGACGCCGAAGCCGCCGCCGCCCGCGGCGGCGGCGGCGGCGAGGGTCGCGTCACTCGGGCACCCGAGTCGTTCCAGCACCTCCGCGGGATCGTCCAGACGCTCGCCCACGGGGGAGACGTACGAGACGCGCCACGGAAGGGACCGGGCGCTGAGCCAGCCGCTCTCGGCGCCGGAGCTCGAGTGATGCGCGGAGCGCTTCGCCCTTTTCTTCGCGCGCCCGGCGACGGCGCCAGAGAGCGCCGTCGCGCTACGCCTCTCGGCGCCCTTTTTTGTTCGCGCGGGGCCGAGGCTCTTCGCCGGACTCGACGCGGGGCTCGGGGTCGGGCTCCGGAACGCTTCGAACAGACCGTCCAACTCTTCCTCGTCCTCGTCCGGTGGATCGAGGAAATCCGGTTCGAGTTCGTTTTCGTCGGGAACCGGGTCGGGTTCGTCCTCGACGCGCGCCGTCGCGCCTTCGTCCGCCGCCTCCGAGTCGTCCCGCGCGCCCATCTCCTCGGCGGAGGCGGCCCTGAGCTCGGCGCGCCAGCCGTCCAGCGCGGCGGCCGAGCCGGTGGCCGCCGCGAGCCTGGTCCTCAGCACGAACAGCCGCCTCGCGGCGTCGTACTCGCGGTAGTAGCACAGGTGCACGCACAGGTGGTGCGGGCTCCCCGTCTCGCGCATCAGCGCGCACCGGTTTCGCACCTCGGCGATGGATTCGGCGGCGCCCAGCCTGGCAAACTCCCTCGCGTCCCTGGCGGCGGGTAAGTTGCGTTTGCGACGCGCGCGATTTTGCATCGCGCGCTCGAACCCGCGCGCGTTTAGAAGGCGAAACGTGTCGCGGCACTCGCGACGGAGCGCCGTCAAACGCGCGCGCGCCTCGGCGACGGCGGGCGCGCGCTGTCGCACGCGGCACGACGCGTTCACGTGCAGGCGTTCCAGCTCGGTCAACGCCGCGAGAAGCACGGCGCCCGACTCGGCGGCGCCGGGCGCGTCGTCGTCGTCGCCGTCGCCGTTCACGGACGATAGACGCGTCGGGTGATTCGCGTCATGCGTGTCGCGAAGACACGCGAGACGCGTCTCGTCGTCCGACGCCCCGTGCGTCACGCGCGCCGGCGGAGCGACCGAACGCGTCGGCGACGTCTCCTCGACGCACAAAAAAGCGACGTCGCCATCCTTCGCCGCCTTCTCGGCGTCCGCCTTGGCGCGCGCGAACGGGCGGAACGGGATCAGCACACACTCCGCCGCGTCCGAGTGTTCCGTGTGCGCGTTCTTCTTGCGCGCGACCGCGCGGAACAAATCCAGCGCCTCGCCCGCCTGCTTCGCCGCGTCGCGCAGGCGCGCGGGAATCACAACGAGCTTGCCTCGGGTGCCGTTCGAAAGGAGACGCGCTTCGGACGCCTCTTCGGACGGAGACCGTCTGTCGGCGGCCGCGGGGCTCGCGGGTGGGCGCGAGGCGAAGAAACGAGACACCACTTTGGTCTGCGAACGAGTCGGTTTCGCGCATTACGAGGGTGGTGGGTGGAGGTCAGCGGGTGCGCGCGGCGTCCGGCGTCCGAGCCGCGAGACGCGAGATCCGAGATCCGACGGGAACGACGGGAGCGAGGCACGCCGGAGAGCGCGGTGGCGCGTGGACGACGCACGCACCTGCGGTGAGCGCGGCTCGTGCTTAGGCACGGGGACGAGCCCGTCCGCGTCCGGCGCGTCTCCGTCGTCCGCCTCGCCCTCGCGCTGCGCCATGGCGACTGCCCCTTCGAGTCGTGGTCCGACGAGCTCTTCGCGTGTTCCGATGAACAACGTGGCTACGGCATAAAACTGTCCGACGAAAACGTCATGAGACATCCGGCTTACTGCCTCCCTCTACGAACAAACAGACTTAAGGTCTCGGTCGGCTGGTTTGGGACGAGGTCGAGTTGAAAGTCTAGCTAGCGCACTGCAAGCGGAAGGCCACTGCGCGGCCTGCTTCGGCCGCCCGCACGGCAAGCGAAAGACCACTGCGCGGCCTGCTTCGGCCGCCCGCACGGCAAGCGGGAAGACCACTGCGCGGCCTGCTTCGGCCGCCCGCACGGCAAGCGGGGCGACGACACGTGACT
>ENA-OUOG01003792-OUOG01003792.1-marine-metagenome-genome-assembly--contig:-NODE-3792-length-13694-cov-6.209371_pt1 | contig 13694 bp, 13 predicted proteins | sample MGYA00248635_ERZ508505 | MGnify/ENA primary metagenome ERZ508505 (study PRJEB26176, sample SAMN06267871) | marine metagenome | isolation source: Saanich Inlet, British Columbia, Canada | place: Pacific...
GCGGCCGCCTTCACAGTCACTTGCCAGAAACTTGCCGAGAATGGCCGCCGATAAAGATCGATGCCCGATTTACCCAATCCAGGAGATTATGGCGGAGGAGGTGGGATTCGAACCCACGGTAGACTTTCACCTACGTCGGTTTTCAAGACCGGTGCATTCGACCACTCTGCCACTCCTCCGACGAAAAGGGGCTTAGCGGGTCAAATCCGATTCTGAAAGTGCGCGCGGCATGTTGCCGATTGCGTGACAGTGGGTTTTCACAGCGTCCATTAAATTGTATCCTATCGGAAATGCGGTTTTTATGCCGTTTATAGCTATGAAAAAATAAGACCTCATAGGTCGAAAAAGCGGTGTTAGACCGAAAAGCGTTAGGGCAGAGCAGGACATCCATATGATGACGGGAAAACTTCAGGGAACTGGCGGCGTTTATGCGTTGCTCATCACGGCGGCACTCTCTTTATCCGCATGCCAAATGCCTTTTGGGCAAGCAGGCGCTGGCAATGCCGATCAGGCTGGAGACGAGGGCGCGCCCTTGGGCACCACACGGCTTGTCGAGCGTGATGTCGAGGCCCCCGAAGTGTTCCAAGTCACCGAAGACGGTCTTTGGGATGGCCGCCCCTCGCTTGGCGGTGTCTGGGTTGCGCATCCCACCGCGACCGATCCCGAGCGTGTGATCATCCGCAATGACGCCAACGGGCGGTTTGTGATCGGGGCCCTGTTCCGCCGTGAGCGCGACAATCCAGGACCTGCCTTGCAGGTGTCCTCGGATGCGGCGGCGGCCTTGAACCTATTGGCAGGCGCGCCCACCAATTTGAATGTGACCGCGCTGCGCCGTGAAGAAGTGCCCGAAGCGCTACCCGCCCCCGCAAGCCCGCCGCCCAGTGAGGCGACAGCGACCAGCCTTGCTTCCGAGACAATCACGGCCGCGCCCTTGGATGATCCCATCAGCACCGCCTCAGCCGTGCTTGATGAGATCGAGGGCGAAGAGGCCGCATCCGTCGAGATCGCGCCAACCGTCTCTGAGCCCGCGACTGCAGCGGTTGCTGCCTCCAATCTTGAACGGCCCTTTATTCAGATCGGTATCTTCAGCGTGCAGGAAAACGCCAATAATACAGGCCAAGCCTTGCGTACGGCAGGCATGTTGCCCACAATCTACGACCAACAAAGCAACGAGCGTCGCTTCTGGCGCGTGGTCGTTGGCCCGGCCAGTACCATCGAGGAACGGGCCACATTGCTCGATGCTGTTAAGGGCTTGGGCTTTGAAGACGCATATTTCGTGACCAACTAGGGAGTTTTGGGAAAACACATGTTCAAAGCTCTTAAACGATCCGCCAAACGATCTGCCTTTATCTTGGGGCTTGCGCTCCTTTTGCCCAATCTCGCGGTCGCACAGGCCTTCGAGAGCCGCGCCACTGCGGCTTGGGTGGTTGACCATAACACGGGGCAGGTCCTGTTGGATCACAATGCCGATCTGCCATTGCCGCCTGCATCCATGTCCAAGTTGATGACCTTGAACATGACCTTCGAGGCGCTGGAAGATGGACGTTTGAGCCTTGATACCGTGCTGCCCGTCAGCGCGCATGCCATGAGCTTTGGCGGCTCGACCATGTTTCTCAACACCCGCGACAGGGTGTCGGTCGAAGATCTGATCCGTGGAATTATCGTGCTATCGGGCAATGATGCGACTGTGGTTTTGGCCGAAGCCCTCAGCCCTGATGGGTCTGAGGAAGGTTTTGCAGCCCTGATGACCCAGCGGGCGCGTCAATTGGGGATGATGAATTCCACATTCCGCAATGCCAGCGGTTGGCCCGCGCCCGGACATGTGATGAGCATGCATGACCTCGGCATTCTGGCCGAGCGTTTGATCACCGAGTTTCCACAATATTACGCCTATTTCGCCGAGCGCGAATTTGCCTTTGATGGCCGCGCGCCCGACAACCGCTTTAACCGCAACCCTCTTTTGCCGCTCAATATCGGGGCGGATGGCTTGAAGACGGGCCACACAGAGGAGGCGGGATACGGCTTGGCCGGTTCTGCCGTTCAGGGCGATCGTCGCGTGACCTTTGTGATCTCTGGGCTGCAAAGCGCACAAGAGCGCGCCGCTGAATCCGAGCGGATCGTGAATTGGGCCTTCCGCCAGTTTGCCGAACGCAGGCTCGTTGATGCCGGATCAATCGTGGCGCGTGCCGATGTGTTTTTGGGTGCAAGCTCTGATGTCGGTCTGACGGTCACCGAAGATTTGGTCTTATTGGTGCCCGCGCTGGGGGGACTGGATGAAGGTGTGCAGGCCGATGTCGTTTATGACGGACCGATTGAGGCCCCGATTGCACAGGGGCAGGAAATTGGCGAATTGGTTATCCAAATCGATGGCTTTGGAGAACGGCGCGTGGGTTTGGTCGCGGCCGAGGCCGTCGAGATGGGCGGTATTCTATCGCGAATTGCAACGGCCGCCGAAACGGTGCTGCGCAATTTCTTGGCCGATACGCCTGCGGATGACCAAAGCTAATGGCCTCCTCGCAGGGTGGAATTTTCATCAGTTTTGAAGGCATTGATGGTGCGGGCAAGTCCACGCAGGTGCGACTGCTGTCTGATCATCTTGCCAAGCTTGGCCGCGAGATCGTTCAGACCCGCGAACCAGGTGGTGCGCCCGGCGCCGAAGATATCCGCCGCCTTTTGGTCGAGGGCGAGCCTGACCGTTGGTCGCCCGAGACGGAAATTCTGCTTTTCACGGCGGCGCGACGCGACCATCTGGAACGCAAAATCCGCCCCGCTCTGGCGCAGGGCAAGGTTGTCATCTCGGACCGTTTCGCCGATTCAACCCGCGTCTACCAAGGCGCCACGCGCGGTGATCTGCGCGCCCTTGTGGATGACATCCATGACCGTGTGATCGGGGTGGAACCTGATCTGACACTGATCTTGGATATGGACCCCAACGAGGCCTTGTCGCGCGGCCTTGCCCGCCAATCGGGCGAAGACCGCTTTGAAGACTTCGGTCTCGGGTTTCAGGAAAAACTTCGGGCGGGCTTTCTGGCTTTGGCCAAGAAGAACCCCGCGCGCTGTGTGGTGATCGATGCAGGCCGCCCCCCTGAGGCCATCGCCGCCGATATCGCCGCTGCCGTGGACAAGCGCCTGCCATGAATGATGACCTTCCCCCCCAAGCCGATCAGATCGACGGCGCCCCGCATCCACGTGATACCGCGCGTTTGATCGGGCAGGGTGCCGCCGAGGCCGCGTTTCTGGAGGCGTTCAATTCGGGCCGCTTGCATCATGCATGGCTGATCACAGGGCCGCGTGGGGTGGGCAAGGCGACTTTGGCATGGCAACTGGCGCGCTTCCTGATCGCCAATCCCCCCGATGAAGGGGACGCGCTATTTGCGCCGCCCAAGCCCGACAGCTTGATGATTTCCCAAGATCACCCCGTCAACCGCCGCATCCAAGCGCTATCCGAGCCGAGCTTGATGTTGCTGCGCCGTCCTTGGGACGAGAAGACCAAGCGTCTGCGTGCCGAGATCACGGTGGAAGAGGTGCGTAAACTCAACAGCTTCTTTGGCCTATCTGCCGTGGATGGCGGGCGGCGCGTGGTGATTGTCGATGCCGCCGATGAGATGAACACCAGTGCCGCGAATGCATTGCTCAAAGTCTTGGAAGAGCCGCCGAAAAACACCACGCTTTTGTTGATCAGCCACCAGCCCTCGCGGCTTTTGCCGACCATCAGATCGCGCTGTCGCAGCCTGCGCTTGGGCACGCTTGGCCCTCAAGATATGGCGCAGGCCTTGGATTTGGCAGGGATCGAGGCTGAGGATACAGGCGCTTTGGCCGAGCTTGCGGAAGGCTCGGTGGGTGAGGCGGCGCGCCTTTGTGATCTTGGGGGGCTGGCACTTTACGGCGATCTTGTTGCGCTGTTTTCAACCCTGCCGCGCATGGATCGTGCCTTGGCTGCAAGGCTGGCCGATGGCTGCGTCGGCAAAGGGGCCGAGGGGCGCTTCGATCTGACCTTGGTTCTGCTCGACAGGCTTTTGTCGCGGCTGGCGCGAACGGGCAGTCTGGGCGTAACCCCGACTGCGATTGTTGAGGGCGAGGTCGAGATGCTGGCCCGTCTCGCGCCTGATCCGCAGGCCGCCCGCGATTGGGCCGATCTGTCCCAATCCCTGACCTCGCGGGCAAGGCGCGGCAAGGCGGTCAACCTTGACCCTGCCGCCCTCATCCTTGATATGTGTTTTGGTATTGAAAAGACGGCGGCGCGCCTTCCCGCCTGAGCCTTCCGGACCAGAGCGAGACATATGACCGATAGCCTTCAGATCGTTGACAGCCACTGCCATCTTGATTTCCCTGATTTCGCGGATGAATTGGATGATGTGATTGATCGTGCCGTTGCCTCGGGGGTGACGCGGATGGTGACGATTTGCACCAAGCTGCGCCTCGCGGATCAAGTGCGCGCGATCGCGCAAACCCATGCGCCTGTGTTCTGGGCGGCGGGCACCCATCCGATGAGCGCCGCAGACGAGCCTTTGGCCACCGTCGAGCAACTTGTAACCCTTGCCCGAGACCCGAAGTTCGTAGGCATTGGCGAGACGGGTCTGGATTACCACTACACCGCCGATAGCATGGATATTCAGCAGCAATCCCTGCGTATTCATATTGAAGCCGCGCGCCAAACGGGGCTGCCTTTGATCATCCATGCCCGCGCCGCCGATGACGATATGGCCCGTATCCTGAGTGAGGAGCATAAAGCAGGCGCTTTTGACTGCGTGATGCATTGCTTCAGCTCATCGCCTGAATTGGGGCGAGCAGCCCTTGATCTGGGGTTTTATCTGTCGATGTCGGGCATCGCGGCCTTCCCCAAATCCACCGAGCTGCGCGAGATTTTTGCGACCGCGCCAGTGGAGCGCATCCTTGTCGAAACCGACAGCCCCTATCTTGCGCCGCCCCCCTTTCGCGGCAAACGCAATGAGCCCTCCTATACCGTGCATACCGCGCGCGTTGGGGCCGAATTATTTGGCATGAGCGAGGCCGATTTCGCCCGCCAGACCACCGAGAATTTTGACCGCCTGTTCTGGAAGGCCAAGGACTGGAGGCAGGCAGCCTGACATGGCCGAACTGCGCTTTACCATTCTGGGTTGTGGATCATCGGGGGGCGTGCCGAGGCTTGGCAATGTCTGGGGGGATTGCGACCCGAACGAGCCCAAGAACACGCGTCGTCGTTGCTCCATGCTGGTGCAGCGCTTTGATGAGGGCGGCGAGACCAATGTCTTGATCGACACCTCGCCCGACCTGCGTATGCAATTGCTGGATGCGGGGATCGGGCGGCTTGACGGGGTGGTCTTTACCCATGGCCATGCCGATCATGTTCACGGGATCGATGATCTGCGGATGATTGTCTTCAACATGCGCCAGCGCCTGCCTGTCTGGGCAGATGGCGCGACCCAGAACGATCTTCTCAGCCGCTTTGGCTATGCTTTCGTGCAGCCCGCAGGCTCGGCCTATCCGCCGATCCTTGATCTCAATTCCATGGCCCCTGAAGTCAGTATTGACGGGGCAGGCGGGGCGATCACTTTGCGCCCCTTCGAGGTGCAGCATGGCAATATCCATTCCTTGGGGTTCCGATTGGGCGATCTGGCCTATCTGCCCGATGTCTCCGATATCCCCGAAGATGCTTGGCCGATGCTTGAGGGGTTGGATTGCTGGGTTCTGGATGCATTGCGCCGCACGCCGCACCCTTCGCATGCCCATCTTGAGCGTTCGCTGGAATGGATCGCGCGGGCGGCCCCGCGCCGCGCTGTGCTGACCAATATGCATATCGATCTGGACTACCAAACACTGCTTGCGGAAACCCCCGCCCATATCGCCCCCGCCTTTGACGGGATGGTGATCTCCTACGAGGTCTGAATGTCGGCACTTTTAGAAGTGGTTCTGCCCGTCTTTCTCGTGATCGGCTTCGGGTATGTCGCGGTCTGGCGCAAGCTGTTTGCCGACGCCCATGTCGATGGCTTGATGAAGTTCACACAGAACTACGCCATTCCCTGCCTTTTGTTCAGCGCGATTGCCACGCTTGATCTTGGGCAGGAGTTCAATTGGGCCATTTTGCTGAGCTATTACGCGGGCTCCACCACCGTATTCTTTGCAGGCATGTTTGGCGCAAGACTGATTTTTCAACGTCCTTGGACCGATAGTGTCGCGATTGGGTTCTCGGCGCTTTTTGCCAATTCGGTCCTTCTTGGTTTGCCCATTATGGAGCGCGCCTATGGTCCTGACAGCCTGTCGGGCAATTTTGCCATCATCGCGATCCATGCGCCCTATTGCTATCTGCTTGGGATCACCACGATGGAGATCGTGAAGGCCGATACGGGCGCGCCTTTGCGTTTGGCAGGGCTGGTTGCGCGGGCCATGTTTCGCAATGCGCTGACCATCGGGATAGCCCTCGGGTTTTTCGTCAATCTGACGGGTCTGCCGCTGCCTCAGGTGGTGTGGGATGCTGTTGATCTGATGGTACGCGCAGCGCTTCCTGCAGCCCTTTTTGGTTTGGGTGGCGTGCTCTATCGCTACCGCCCTGAAGGGGATGCCAAAGTCATCGCCATGGTCTGTCTACTCGGCTTGGGGGTTCATCCGCTGATCGGCTGGTCTTTGGGGGTCGGGGCCTTGGGACTTGACCAAGACGCCATGCGATCGGTGGTGATAACCGCCGCCATGGCGCCCGGCGTAAACTCATACCTCTTTGCCAATATGTATGGTGCAGCGCGCCGTGTTGCGGCCTCGGCGGTTCTGGTCGGCACGGCCCTGTCTGTGCTTACGGTCTCTGGTTGGCTCCTGATATTGGGCTAACCCATTTAGATCAGTGATGTTCCAACTCGGCGGGGTTTTGCTGGTGGCCTATGCCCAATTGCGCAAAAGCTGGCCGTTTTACTGCAGAAAATACGGCGTCCTTATCCCAAGAGTTTTAGCAGATTATGTTTCTGGTGAGGGTAAAGAATGCCCAGAGCGTCGCGTTCAAGATGTCTGGATGCCCTTGTCTATGCGCAAAAGATATTTCCACCTCTCAGCCGATAGCAGAGTATCGAACTTTTTTATCATTTTGCGTAACTCTAGGTGCAAAGGCTAGGCGGATAGGTATAAATGGAAAAAAGAATGTTTTGGGTGGTACATCGTTTTGGACAAAAATATAAATACCAAATCAAACGTAGTTAGGGTTTTAGTCGTCGATATCGAAACCATGGTGATCGACGCGCTGCGCGTCTCGACTGTCGGTTTCGGAAACTTTGAGTGGAACCAGTGCACATCGCTCAATGATAGCCTCGCGTTGATAAAATCCGAGTCCTTCGACGCGATTTTGGTCGACCCTCAATTCATATCCCAAGCCCGTTTGCCCGCAATCGAAAAGATCCTCGAGGTGGCGGGAAAAGCGCGGGTGGCGCTCTTCTCCGATGAGGTGGATATCCCGCTCCTCGCGGGCTGTGTCGAACGGGGGATCTCTGGTTTTATTGATAAAAAAATGCCTGCTGGTGGTGTAATTAGCGCTTTGACAATCATCTTATTGGGTCAAAGGTTTATCCCCAGCGAAATCATCAGGGCGCTGATCGAGAACGAGTCCGAGGTTGTGTTGTCGACCTTCCAGAAAGGTATTCTGAAACGCGCAGCCGAAGGTCTAAAGAATAAAGAGATCGGCAGCGATCTTGGCATCACCGAGGGGCAGGTCAAAAGCCATATCAATTCAATCCGCAAAAAGCTGACTGCCAATAACCGCGCGCATGCAGTGGTGATCGGGCGCAGGATGGGCTTGATCTAAATGGCGCCTCACGCGATTGAGCCGTACCCATGTCTTGGCTCCCCTATCTTTGGACCTCATGGATAACTTTAGGTAAGATTCTCAATCCAAAAGTATCACTATGATCTTTTTGATGTGATGCGCCGCTTTCTTGTCTTTCGGATAACGAGGGAGGTTTTGCCTATCCCGTCTTCCGACGTCCAAATGTTCTGCAAAAGACCAAATCAATGAGGCAAAATCGAATGCTCAACCGTCATAGCACCGCAGGGGATGAAAAAAACGCCACCAGATCGGATGGGGACAAGCGCGGTGAGGGGTGGCTGAGCGGTCTGTCGAATGTCTTTTCGTCAGCCTCGAGCAGGCGGTACCAGACCCGCCTTGCACGCAATCCCCAGCCGCCAGCGGTCGCTCAGGCTGATGCCATGTTGCTTGGGCCGAATGTGCGTGACTACCGGATCATGTGCATAGGGAGTTTGACCAGCCCGTTCTGGGATCATTTCGATTGGCTCGGAGGGGCGGTGGTCAGTGTCACCTCGGCCATTGATCCTGGCGTGGGGTTGGCGAGGGCTTCGAAATTCCCGTCAAACCGTTTGCTGCTTTTGTGTGATCTTGATGCCTTTGCGGCATTGGAAGATGCGATGGAGGCGTTGATCCGGTTCCGCCAAGACAATCCCGAAGTCGCCGTGGTGATCGGCTCGAAAGAATTTGGCGGTCATGATTTCAGCGTCGAGCGCGCTTTGATTGCCGATGCCAGCCTCAAGTTGCCTGCGGGCAAGACCGCTTTGGGTCTGGTTCTGGGGGCCGCGATCTCCAACCATCGTGCAATCTCGTCGCGCCCGCGTTCGGAGCAATCCTTGGATGTTTGCGGCTAGGCCACTCGGCCCGCGTGATGGGGCAGCACGAAGGGGGCGATCCCCTCGGGGGCTGTATTGACCCTGAGGGAACAGCGATAGGCATGCGAAAGCGTGTCATCGCAGATCACCTCGTTCGGGCTGCCAGAGGCCTGAATTTTCCCATCAGACATCAACACGATGCGATCTGCATACATGGCCGTCAGGTTCAGGTCATGCATCACCGCGACCACCCCGCCGCCTGCTTGGGCGAAATCCTTGGCGGTCTGCATCACCCTGAGTTGATGCCCGATATCGAGGCTTGAGACAGGCTCATCCAGAAAGAGCCAGCGCGGGGTTTCACCCTCGAGCGGGTCCCAGACTTGCGCCAGAACGCGGGCGAGTTGGACGCGCTGTTGCTCGCCCCCCGATAGGTCTTGATAAAAGCGCCCCTCGAACCCGTCCAAACCCACACGTGCCAATGCGCGTTGGGGCAGCGAGCTTTCGGCGCCATAGCTCCCCGCAAGCAGCCCCAGCCTGACAATCTCCAAGACCGTGAAGGGAAAGGCGATTTTCGAGGCCTGCGGCAGCACTGCACGGCGGGTCGCCAAATCAGATGCAGGCATATCCGCGATATCGACACCCCCCATAAGGATGCGCCCTTGGTAGGGGATTTCTTGGGTCAGCGCGCGGATCAGTGTTGTCTTGCCTGATCCGTTCGGCCCGACAATCGCTGTCAGATGACCCGCATGGGCGCTGAACTCGACCCCGTCGAGAACGGTTTTGCGGCCCAGTTTTACGTGAAGATCGGTGGCGTGAAGCATGGTCTAGATATCCAACATGGAGCGGTTGCGGAGAAGTATCCACAGGAAGAAAGGCCCGCCGATCATGGCGGTGATTATCCCGATGGGAAGTTCGGCAGGCGCGATGATCAGGCGGCTGATGATATCGGCCGTGATCAAGAGGCTCGCCCCAAGCAATGCCGAGGCGGGCAGCAAAAATCGGTGATCAGGCCCGATGGCAAGGCGCAGCAGATGCGGCACGACAATGCCCACAAATCCGATAGCTCCCGTCATCGCCACCGAGGCCCCGACCGCGCTGGCCACCGAAAGGATTGCGATCGATTTCATGCGTTGCACAGGAATGCCCAAATGCTTGGCGGCGGCTTCTCCCAAGGCCAAGGCGTTCAGGGCGCGCGCAAGGAAGGGGGCAGTTGCCAAGCCTGCTCCGATCAAGGGGATCGCGGCCAAGACCTTGCCCCAAGTTGCCCCCGCTAGCGATCCAAGGCCCCAGAAGGTCAGATCCCGCAATTGCTGGTCATCGGCCATATAGACCAGCACGCCTGACAACGCGCCCGCCAAAGCACCAAGTGCTATACCCGCCAAAAGCATCACCGCAACCGAGGTGCGCCCGCCCTTGGTCGAGACATGATAGAGCAGCAGCGTTGTAACCCATCCACCGACAAAGGCCGCAACTGGCACAAGTGCTGGCCCCAGAGCACCATAGATGCCGACAGGAAGCAGCGCCCCCAGAACGATCGCACTGATCGCCCCAAGGCCCGCGCCCGCGCCGACCCCCACAAGGCCAGGATCAGCGAGGGGGTTGCGAAACAGGCCCTGCATCACCGCCCCCGAAACCGCCAGCGCGGCCCCCACCATCAAGCCCATGCTCAGACGTGGCAGACGGATGTCGAATAGAATGACTTGGTCGCGCAGGCTTATGGCCTCTCCGCGTGCCAAAGCACCCAGAGCCTGCCACAGCGATGTGCCAGATGCCCCCGTCGCCAAGGAGGTGATTGAGGTCGCGCAGAGTATCACCGCCAAGAGCATCATAACGGCCCGCGCACGCGCCTCACGATCTCCGGCTTGCACCCGTGATGATGCGGGCTCGGCCAAGGCTGTCATGACGCCCCCATCTGGGCCAAGGATTGCGCGAGGGTTTCAACGGCCTGCGGTGTTCTAGGCCCAAATCCCAAGAGCAATAGCCCATCCATGCGGATCACATTTCCATTGCGCGCCGCAGCCGTGGTCGAGATTGCGGGGTGGGTGAACAGATCATCGTTTTCAATGGCATGATCGCCCGTGCGGTCCATCATCAAGATCACATCGGGGTCGGCGGCGATAACCGCCTCATCGGTGACGGGAAGATAGCCCTCGAAGTCGGTGATGGCGTTGCGCCCACCTGCCATCGAGATCACACCATCGGCCGCCGTCCCATGGCCCGAGGCCATGACGCGACCGCTTTGCATGGACAAGATGAACAAAACCCGAGGCGGGGTCGTTTGGGCGGTATTGTCTGTCACCGCATCAAGCCGCGCGCCGATCTGCTCGGCCAGCTCTGCGCCACGGTCAGCCTGTCCAAGTGCCTCAGCCACCGCCTCGACCTTGGCGCGCACAGAGCCCGCGTCATAGCCTTCGGGAATGCTCACAAATTCGATGCCGGCGGCATTCAAGACATCAATCGTCTCGGGCGGGCCTGCCCCCTCGACGGCGATGACAAGATCAGGTGCGATCGCAAGCACCCCCTCAGGCGAGAGCGCGCGCATATAGCCCACATCAGGAAGTTCGGTGGCTTGCGGCGGATAGGTCGAGGTCGTGTCGCGCCCGATCAGGAGATGGTCCATCTCCAAGGCATAGACGATCTCGGTGACAGCGCCACCTATGGACAAGACGCGCGGGGTGGCTGTCGTGTCTTGGGCAACGGCACGGTTCACACCAAGCAAAATCAGCCCCGTCATCAGAACGACATTTATGAATTGCCAGTGTCTCATGCGGAAATCTCCTCACTCAGGGGCAGGTTGCGCGTGATCTCAAGAAAGGCTGCGGAATGGTCGGGGCCATCTTCTTTGTGCAGGCGGAAGACTTGCAGGATCAGATCACCCGCCGCGTCGAAGGCCTCGATCGAAACAGCAGGCCCGCGTGCGGTCGGCTTTTCGATCAACCAGACCTCTGCCACATGGTCCAGCCGCAGATGCAGGTTGAAATCAGGGTCCAGCACGTTTTGCCATGGCCCCATGGTTTTGAGCTGCGTGATCGGGCCCGAGTGGATCTGGATGCAACCGCGATTGCCGACAAATATCATGATCGGCACCTGCGCCTCGGCAAATCCCAAAAGGGCCTCGTTCAACCCTTCGGCTTTGAGAGGTCGGGCAAAGGGCGCGCCAACGATCCGATGCGCCCCAAGGCGGTTCATGCCCAGTTTCGAGATCATTCCGGGGAAGTGGTGTGTATCCCGAAGGGCCGCCCATTCGCGGCGTAAATCCTCCAGCTTGGTCAGGTCGGATTTGGGTGCCTCGACCGCTGGACGGGCCTCGAAATCGGGGCTTTGGGGGGTGGTGTCATCGGCCAGAACCGTGATCAATCGCGCCCAAGCATCAAGGTTCGAGCCATCGCGCAGATAGACCTTATGGACAGCATCACCAGCCGCATCGAAAACCTGGATCGACCGCATGATCCCGCCATCGGGCTTTTCTGTCTCGACGGCATAGGCATGGACCCAATGGGCAGGGAAAAAGCGCAAGTCCAGATGCGGGGGCAAAACCATCGAGGCCCGCGCGCCCGAGCGGTAGCCACCATATGTGCCGACTTTTTCATGCACCACATGGTCATTGCGGGTCAGCGCCATGACCTCGCCCAAATCAGCAAAGAGCGGCACCAGCTTGTCAGGATGCGCCGCAAGCCCGCGCACCCCATGGCCGAGACGTGCGGCAAGCAAAGCCGCCTCGGGCAGGTTCAGGGTCTGGGCAAGATCGCGGGCGCGAGTTTTCGGATGATCTTCGATGGCCTGCCTGATCTCTGCGGGAGAGAGGGCAGGGGTTGGAATGGTAGCTGCGTTCACGTGTTGAGCCTCCGTCGGAGCGAGTTGTGACTTGAGTTGGGGAACAACTGGCTGAGCCGATGAGGCTTTGCTGGTGGAATGCGGCAAGTGAATTGCGGCATTCGAAATTTATTCTTGACTGTTTTAGTCGGATAAATTAGCGGATGCAACACCTGTCAAAAGCAGGCGGGGAAAAAACCTCCCCCTGTTTTTGGGCCAGCGTCACTCCGCCAGCCAATTCCCTGAAAATAAATGAAAAAAGGCGGAGGGCTTATGCCTTATCTCAACTTATCAGCATGTTTGACGGCTTCGACAGCCTCGACAGCCATGGCGGTTGCCTTGGCGGTTTCGGTGGAGCCGCTACATGCGCAAGATCTTACAACCCCACTTGGGCGCATCGTTCTGGGCTGGGGCACGAACCAAGTGGCACTCGATACACCGCAGGCTGTCTCGGTGATTGACGAGGAAGAAATCGAGCAACAACAGGCCACGACCTTGGCCGAAATTTTCGACACCGTGCCGGGTATGCAAGCCATCGGCAGTGACCGTGTTGCGGGGATGAGCTTTAACATTCGCGGTATCGGTGAACTGGCATCTGCCGATGAAAGCCGCATCATTGTGCAGGTTGATGGGGTCTCGAGCGTCTATGAGCAATATCGGATGGGCTCCTTCTTTGCCGACCCCGAATTGTTCCGCCGCGTCGAGGTTCTGCGCGGGCCTGCGTCGGCAACCCTATACGGATCGGGTGCGATTGGCGGTGTGGTGCGGTTTGAAACCCGTGACCCGCAGGATTTCCTTTCGGCTGGCTCGAACAATGCATTGCGGTTCAGATTGGGCGGCGAAAGCAACGGTGAAAGCTCGGTCGCATCGGTGATCTATGCGACTGCCCCGACAGAGCGTTTCGACGCCTTGGTGGCCCTGAATTATCGCCAGAGCCAAGAGTTCGAGGATGGTGCAGGCACTGAGATCAGTGGCTCGGCCTTTGATGCGACCTCGGGGCTGCTGCGCGGGCGCTTGCGCTTTGGTGACAGTCTCGATCAGAGCCTGACGGCCAGCTACCGCGTTTGGGACAGCCGCTTGGATGATACGGCCTATTCCCAGACGGGGACCCAAGCCTTCGGCACGGTTGACCGCGATATTCGCGATCAGGCATTCTCGCTGCGCTATGAAAATGATGCCGCAGCGCCTTGGCTTAATCTGGATGCCACGCTGAGCTACACCGATACGCAGGTTATACAAAGCGATGCCTCCTCGACCACGCCATCCGTTTTGTTTGACGATAGCGAATA
>ENA-OUOG01003796-OUOG01003796.1-marine-metagenome-genome-assembly--contig:-NODE-3796-length-13688-cov-6.774447_pt1 | contig 13688 bp, 19 predicted proteins | sample MGYA00248635_ERZ508505 | MGnify/ENA primary metagenome ERZ508505 (study PRJEB26176, sample SAMN06267871) | marine metagenome | isolation source: Saanich Inlet, British Columbia, Canada | place: Pacific...
AAGGTGGCTCCGGAGGCGGTGGTGGAAACTGGGGATCTGGAGGTACAGGCGGTTCTCCACTGTCTACAATATATGGATCTACTGGTGGAACTGGCGGAGCATATACCTCTAGCTCTCCCGGTACTGGTTCAGGCGGTGGAGGTGGCTACACATCAAATGGAGCAAACGGTGGGGCTTCTTTAGGCGGAGATGGCGGAGCAGGTTTTAGTACATCCGATTGGATTTCTGGTTCAGGCATTTCTGGTTTTGCCGGAGGTGGGGGCGGTGGTGCATGTGACTCCGGCACTGCTGGTTCAGGAGCCAATGGTGGGGGAGATGGCGGTATTGCTACCGGCACTCTCACTGGTGGTGATGCAACTGCAAATACTGGTTCCGGTGGCGGAGGCGGTGGAGCTACCAATAACAACAACGTAGGTGGATCTGGTGGATCTGGTGTTGTAATTATTCGTTACCTCGGCACAACAACTATGGCTTCTGGTGGCACGATAACAACCCACAATGGATATACTTATCACACGTTTACATCGTCAGGAACATTTACCACTGCATTAGCATTAAATGCTCAAATACCACGCATTTCAATAGCACAAGAAGGCGCAGGCTCTGGAGGCACTGAGGTGACCTCTAATGGTTACAAGTACCATACATTCACATCGTCAGGGACATTCACTGTTAATGCACCTGGGACTTTTGAAGTCCTTGTTGTGGGTGGTGGAGGCGCAGGCGGTTCGTCCTATAGCACTAATATTTACTCTGGTGGAGGAGGCGCAGGTGCGCTTTTAAATGCTACTATTTATTTACCTGTAGGAAATTCTTCTGTTGTTGTAGGTGGTGGAGGTACAGTAAACACCGCACCTACTTATTATCAATCCGGCCCCGGAGAAAACTCTAGTATTGGAAGCATTATTGCTATAGGTGGTGGCGGTAGTCGCCTAAGCAGTCGTAGTGTTGCAGATGAGCCTAATGGCGATGGAGGTTGTGGGGCAGGTTCACACACCGATGCAGGTGGCGCTCGCTTTGGTGATGGTGGTCACGGGTTTATAGGATTTGATGGTGGCGATGGCGCACAAACTGGGACTTCTGGTGGTGGCGGTATGGGTGCCGCAGGCGGTGACGGTGCTTCTGCTACAGGTGGTAACGGCGGCGCAGGAACAAATGTGTATTCTGCATGGGCTACTGCTACATCTACAGGCGACTCTGGATATTATTGTGGTGGTGGTGGTGGTACAGGAACTACCACAGCAGGTACAGGTGGCTCCGGTGGCGGTGGAGATGGTAGCACTTCTGCCGCAGGTACAGCAGGTACAGCAAATACTGGCGGTGGGGGTGGCGCAAGCCGTGCTACTACCACAGCAGGTGGTTTAGGTGGTTCCGGCATCGTAATTATTAGATATCAAGTTTAATCAAAGGAGATTAAATCAATGGCACACTTTGCAGAAATAGATGCAAACAACAAAGTAAAAAGAGTAATCGTTGTATCTAACAGCGATTGTGGTGGTGGAACATATCCGGGTTCTGATTCTATTGGTGCGGCATTTTGCAACAACCTGTTAGGCGGAACATGGAAGCAAACTTCATACAACTCAAACTTCCGTAAGCGTTATGCAGGTAAAGGCTTTGAGTTTGATGCGACTAATGATTGCTTCTGGCCTCCACAGCCTTACGCTTCATGGACAAAGAACACAACGACTCTTGAGTGGGACGCACCGATTGTTAAGCCTGAAGGTGATTATGTTTGGAATGAAGAAGCATACCAAGCAGATAACACTACAGGTTGGGAAGCAATTGATCTAGCTGAGTAAGGAAGAGGCGTGAAAGAGATGGCAACAGAAAGCACTAAAACACTCGTAGATGGTTTAAGTGTAGTTACAGTAGTCGGGACGATTGGTGAACTGTTGCCTCCAATGGCGGCATTGTTTACGCTAGTATGGACAGCAATTAGGATCTACGAAACACAGACAGTACAGAGGTTATTGGGGAAGGAACCCCCAGATGATAGCTGAACTAGCCGCCGCTAATGCGGCCTTTGGTGTCATCAAAGAAACTATTGCTAATGGTAAAGAACTGTATGAAGCAGGGGAAGCATTAGCAAAGTATTTTGGACTCAAAGCTGAGATACAAAAGAAAGCACATGAACATGGATATAAGTCTGACCTTGAAGCGTTCATGGCTACAGAGCAACTCAAAGAATATGAGGAGGCTCTGAAACAAATGATGATCTGGCAAGGGCGAGCCGGGTTATGGACAGATTGGTTAGACTACCAGAGAAAGATGAAGGAAAGCCGTGAAGCCGCTGAACGCCAAGAGAAAGCCAAAAGACTTAACCGTAAGAAACAAATTGTTAATTGGTGCGTTGGGATTGGTTTGGGCATTAGCATTCTCTCAGCCGTTGGCTTGGTAATCTACGTTTTCTACTGGTTAAGTAAACAAGGATAAACGTAATGTGGCTACTATTCGCAATACTTATTCAAACTGATGGCTACGCTGTCTTTCCACAAGGGCCGTTCATGACAATGGATGATTGCTTTAAAGCCCGTGAAGTATTTATTAACACAGCACCAAAGCCTAAGATCAACTACGAGGCTGTGTGTATACAGACAGACGTAACAGGTGAAGGAACATGATTGCAGTGTTGTCAAAGATTTTAGGATCAGGTGACGTTATCAAGAAAGGCTTAGACCTTATTGATGATATGCACACATCCACAGAAGAAGAGATAGCGGCGAAGTCAAAGGCTAAGATTGATTTGATGAACGCCTATGCACCATTTAAGTTAGCACAGCGTTACATTGCTTTGATGTTTACTGCTGTGTTTCTCAGTATGTTTGTTCTTGTCCTTGCAATGACTCTTGCAGGAGAAGGTGACATTAACGCAGTCAAGCAAATCATTGGTGACTTCTGGATTGGAGAAATCATGTTGATGATCGTTGGCTTTTATTTTGGCGGCGGTTTAGCCGAATCAGTAAGGAAGAAGTAATATGCCTAAATATAGAAACCCTGCCGAAGTCTTTGACGAAGGCAAACTACTTGGTGGTATGACAGATCTACCAAAGCCCGGTAAGAAAAAGCCTACACCAAAGAAACCTAAAACTTCTCCCTGTGGTACTATGTCACCATCGGGTAAAATTCGTAACTACAAATAAGGGGATACTAATATGGCACTACCATTTATTGCTGCAGCAGCCTTAAGAGCTTTGCCAGTTATTACACGTGGAATTATTAAAACAATTCAAAATCAAGGACGTTCTGCAGCAGTTCGAGAGCATGGGGCAAAGGCAGTTAAAGCTGCTGAAAACGCAGTAGCAAAAGTACAACCAGTACGTACAGCAGCCTCCAAAGCTACAGGCGCAGTTAAAACACAAGCTCAAAAACTTGTTGGCCGTGGTAATCAAGTAAAGCGTACTAAAACAGGACAGGCTCCACAGAACAAGAAGACAGGTAAAATTATGTCTCCTGAAAAAGTTGAGCGATATGATCGCATGGGTGGCCGTGTTGCTGCACGTAGAGCTAAGAAGGCCGTTGTTGGTACTGCCGCAGGTGCAGCAGCTATTGAGGGTGGTTCAGCTTTAATGAACCAACAGAAAACTTCTTCAGGCCCATCAGGACAAATGAAGCGTAATGCACCTAAGTCTACAGCTTCTGCACCTAAAGCTAAGAACTACAACGTAGGTAAGTCTAAGGGTGGTGTATCTTTTGATGAAGCATTCGCTCACTTCCGTAAGAAAGGTAATAAAACTTTCACTTGGAATGGTAAGAAGTACACTACTGAAATGAAGAAGGGGAAATAATTATGCCTAATACAAAAAATATGACAGCGGCTCAAAAAGCAATGGCCCGTCAGCGTATTGTAAAAAAAGCGTCAAGTATGACTCCTGCGGCTCGTAAAAAATATATTGCTAGTTTAAAAGCTAAAGGTATTTCGCCTTCTACAATCGGACAAGGTACTAATAAAAAGAAAACTTTAAAGCAATCTTATCTTGGTAGTAAAAAGAAGTAATGGCTAAAGGGCTTTACGCAAACATTCACGCTAAGCGTAAGCGTATTAAGGCAGGCTCTAACGAGAAGATGCGTAAGCCCGGAAGCAAGGGTGCACCTACCGCTAAAGCCTTTAAGCAATCTGCAAAGACAGCGAAGAAAAAGTAATGGCTGAGAAAGATCCAAGACTTGCACGTGCAGGTGTTAGTGGGTTTAACAAACCTAAGCGTACACCCAACCATCCTAAAAAGTCACACGTTGTTGTAGCAAAAGTAGGTGACCAAGTTAAAACTATTCGCTTTGGTCAGCAGGGTGTTAAAGGCGCAGGCAAAAATCCTACGTCTGCTAAAGATAAGGCACGTAAAAAATCTTACTATGCTAGGCATAACGCTCAAGATTCTAGTCCATCTAAATTATCTGCTAGGTACTGGAGTCATAAAGTCAAGTGGTAACTTGACATTTCTTTAAAACTATGTTATACTATAGTCTATATAGTAGGTAAACGCAAATGACATATCTTCAATTAGTAAACAATGTACTTAAACGCTTAAGAGAGCGTACTGTAGACACAGTAGATGAAACAACATACTCAGCATTGATTGGTATTTTAGTTAATGATGCTAAGACAGAGATTGAGAATGCTTGGTCATGGTCTGCGTTGCGTACTACATTGTCTGCTACTACAACCTCTGGCACGTTTAACTATGAACTAAACGGTACTCAGAATAGTTTTAAAGTATTAGATGTTATCAATGACACCAGTAATTACTTTATGACGTACCGTACTGCATCAGACTTTAACAACTGGTTCTTAAACAATACTCCTGCATCAGGATCACCTCGTTATTATTCATTCAATGGTATTTCAGATGACGGTGATACATTGGTTGACATCTTTCCAGTACCTAATGGCGCATACGATTTACGGTTCAATGTGGTAATGCCACAAGCAGAACTCACAAGTGACAGCACAACACTACTCATTCCTGCTAAACCAGTGCAAATGCTTGCATATGCTAAAGCAGTAGAAGAACGTGGTGAAGATGGTGGTGCCGCTTCAAACACAGCATATGCTACAGCACAACGTGTACTGAATGATGCGATTGCATTTGATTCAGCTAAACATCCTGAAGAAGTTATTTGGAATAGCTAATGGCAACTCCATTACAAACAGCCAGTATTGCCGCACCGGGATTCTTTGGTCTTAACACGCAAGAGTCTGGCATCACACTTGACTCTGGGTTTGCACTAGAAGCAACTAACTGTGTGATTGACAGGTATGGACGCTTAGGCGCACGTAAGGGTTGGGCACTGCTTGCTGAAGATGCTGATGTTGGCCTCAAAGGTATGCATCGGTTTGTTGACATTGATGCAACAGAATACTTTGGTGTTTGGTCTGATGACTCTTTCTACATTTACTCTGGTGGTACACTTACTGAAGTTACGTACAACGGCACACAAACAATCACAGAAGGTAACTGGCAAGCGGTAACACTAAACGATGCGGCTTATTTATTCCAAGCAGGTTATGAGCCATTATATTTTGATACAGTTGGTCAGGTAATTGAAGACTTAAGTCAACACGAACAGTACCCAAGCAACCCAACCAAACAACCCCCACAATCAAATGTTGCTTTATCCGCTTACGGTCGTCTTTGGACTGCGAGTGAAGCAGATAACAAAACGACATTGCATTGGTCTAATTTGTTAAACGGTGCTGATTTTGACGGTGGTACTGCAGGCGAGTTAGAAATCTCAAGTATTCTTGTCAAAGGTAACGATGAAATTATTGCTCTTGGCGCACACAATGGATTCTTAATTGTTTTCTGTAAGCAAAACATTATTATCTTTGGTGACAGTGATACAAGTCAAACATACTTAGACCCTGCAACTCTACAACTTGTAGAAGTTATCTCAGGTGTTGGGTGTATTGCAAGAGACAGCGTACAGAATACAGGTACAGATATTATCTTCTTGTCAGAGTCTGGTGTTAGATCACTAGGCCGCACCATTCAAGAAAAGTCTCAGCCAATGCGGGACATCTCTAAGAATGTACGTGACGATATTGTACGCTTGATTCAGTCTGAGAATGTTGCAAATATTAAGTCAGCCTACTCAGAGTCTAACGCATTCTACCTCCTGTCATTCCCATCAACCAAGCAAGTGTATGTATTTGATATGCGTTCACCTCTGCAGGATGGGGCATCACGGGTAACCGTCTGGAACAACATGGAGTTTACAGACTTCTCAGGTTTTGACGGTGAAGTGTACATGACACACAATGATGGTCTTGCTAGATACTTTGGGTATCAAGACAATGGTGATAGCTATCGTATGCAGTACTACACCAACTACTTTGACATGGGTAGTCCTGCACAAACTAAACTACTGAAGCGACTTGCTGTGACTTTGATTACTTCATCAGGTCAGCCATTTACTGTTAAGTCTGCATTTGACTACAACAGTTTGTACACAAGCTACACAGCCAGTACTGTTGAAGTACCTGTTGCTGAGTACAACGTAGCAGAGTACAACATTGCTGAATATACAAGTGGTATCTCTGCAGATGCTGTTCGTATTCCTGCAGGTGGTAACGGTAGTATTCTTCAACTAGGATTTGAAACAGAGATTGATGGTGGTGAACTGTCAGTACAAAAGATAGACGTATATGTTAAACAAGGTAGGATTCTCTAATGAGTAATTATACTAAAGCAACAGACTTTGCGGCCAAGGATTCGCTACCTTCAGGTAATGCCGCCAAGGTTGTAAAGGGTACAGAAATTGACGATGAGTTTGCGGCGATTCAAACTGCAATCGCAACTAAGCTAGATACCTCTACTTTTAATACATTTAAGAGTGGTAAGATATTACAGGTTGTGTATGGAAATGCTGCAAGCGATGTGAATACATCCAATTCTTCGACTTATGTAGATAGTGCAACTGCGTCTATTACTCCTAGTGCTTCATCTAGCACTATTCTTGTAATTGCAAATCCATATTTAACTCTTAGTCGTAGTAATGCAAACCAAGGCCAAGTTAATTTTTTGATTGATAGAGATGGGACTTCAATCTCTGCGACCAGTCAAAGTTTTAAGATCCAAGATACTTATCAAAATGCAGGATTTATTGTCCAACCCGTAGTTCATTATCTTGATTCACCTGCAACAACTTCTTCAGTGACATATACAATTAAAGCTAAGAACGGTAATACTACTGGGTCATTTACATCATTTGAAGAATCATCAATTACTCTGATGGAGATTGGAGCATGAGTATTAAATTAGCACTCACAGAACTATATGCAGATCAACAGTGGATTCTTAGTGGTGAAACATACTCTGGTCTTAACTGGCTTGATGATTCACCAAAGCCTACTGAAGCAGCACTCTTGGCTCAAGTTGAAACAGCACAGGCTAAGCAAACTGCACAAGAAGAGATCAATGAGTTGAAGGGTAAGCTACAAGCAACAGACTACGTAGCCCTTGCAGACTACGATCAAGACAAGACAGACGTTAAAGCACAACGTCAAGTTTGGCGTGAGCGTATTAGAACGCTAGAGACTACAATAGAAGGACTGATGTCATGAACAATCCTTACATACCGGGTGGTGTTCCAACTTCCGCTGTGTTACCGCCTGATTATAATCCTGCCGATTTTAACTCATATGCTTCCGGCATGAAATTTCATCAAGGTATGATGCAACCACAACAACCTACATCATACAGTGCGGCAACTCGTTATTATTCTCCTGCTCCAAGCTCAGGTTTTGACCAAAGAGATATTAACAATATGAGTTACGATCAACTTGTCAGAGGCGCACGTACTGGTGGGTTGTTATACAATGATCCTAATGCGCCACAACAAAGTATGTATAATCCTTATCAAGGAATGTTTTCTCCATACTTTGGAGGCTTTAACTTTCCTTCACAGTTTGGTGGTGTAAGTTACCCACAATTTAATATGTTTAACCCATACTCTCAAGGGATGTTTAGCGGGTTTGGCATGCAAGCTCCTCAGCAACAAGCAGACCCATATGCCTTACCTACGCAACCTTTCCGAAATCCTTTTGGTGGTTACACAGACTACACTGGAGTTAACCAAGATTTTATGGATGCAAGACGTAATTTAATTGATGCTCTAACTAGTAAAGCAGGAATGTCACAAGAGCGAGCAGTAAGAGCCGCTGACAATAGTACGTTCTTAAATAGCCTAGTGAATAGTATGGGCGGTCGCCGCTATGGTGAAAGCTCACCTACGTCTGATCCTAGGGACTCAAGTACATCAAGTACATCTACTGGAGGCTTTAAGTAATGGCGGCTTGGGCGCAAGTAGCGGCGGCAGTCGCACCATCAATTATCGGTGGGTTATTCGGAGGCGGTAGTGGCGGCGGAGGTCAAAAGATCTCTCAAGAAGCTGTTAATCGTGCAAGAGAGATTGCACCATACGCTACCTTTAGACCATACACTGTAACCACATCAATGGGTATGCAAGGCTACAATCCGATGACGGGTCAGCAGTACTCTATGATGACTCCACAGTATCAGCAACTGTTGAACCAGTCTCTTCAGGGTGCAAGTAATATCTATGGTCAATTAGGTAGTCTTGATCCTGCTCAGCGAGCGCAAGAGATTTACAAAGAACAGGCAGCATTGTTACAGCCTTCATTCCAACAGCAAGCAACTGATCTTCAGTCTCGTTTGTTTGGATCTGGACGTTTAGGTTTACGTCTTGCAGGTGAGTCACAAGGATTAGGAGCAGGCTCAGGAATGGTACAGCCTGATGCACTAGGACTTGGACAAGCACAGCAACAGACTCTTGCACAACTAGCGGCAGGTTCACGCCAGCAAGCTCTAGGAGAGATGGCACAGCTACAGGGTATTGCAGGTAACTTGATCCAGTCTGGATTGGGTATCACTGGTACTGAAGCTGAGTTGATTAAGTTAGGTGTTGATGCAGAAACTGCTCGTGCGGCGGCTCAGTATGCGGCAGGATCACTTGAACTATCTCCATATGGTGCGGCAACAACAGCGGCATCACAAGCGGCTACAAATCGCATGGGACTGTTTGGTGGTATTACCTCTGGATTGTTAAGTAATCCCGGACTGTTTGGTAATAGTAACGGAAGCGTACCCGTATACGCAGGTGGTTTGAGATTTGGATCGGCAATGCCGGGAGTCAACCCCTTAGAGTATCAACCGTAAGGATTCATAATGGCAACACGTAATCAAGTAGCAAGTCTGTTTGGGGCAACTCCTGAGCAGATCATGGCAAAGCAAGCGCAAGAACAAGCGCAAATGGTACAACAGATTCGTGATCCTTATCAACAAGTAGGGACTGCAATCGGTGTAGGTCTTGGACGTTTGTTTGGTGGTGAGTCGCAAGAGGTTCAAGAAGCTAGAGATATCCAAAACATTGCATCAAGTGTACAGTCAGAGTTAGGATCACCACAGCTAACAGAAGACATGACCCCTGATGAACGTCTTGAAACTACGCTTAACTCATCCTATGAACTGTACAACAAGCTAGCTGATGCGTATGCCAAAGCAGGGTATCCTCAGTACGCACAACAGGCTATTGAAAAGTCTATTGAGCTAGGTAGTTCTTTGTTAGCTGTTCAAGAAAAGAAAGCAGACATTGCGTACACTGAAGCACGTACTCAGGGGGAGTTAACTCCTGATCCTACGGATACTAAAAGCATTGGTAATGTATCTATCCCCGGAAGAGAAGGTACGTTTGTTTCTGCTATTCGCAACGGTGTTCCGGTATACAAAGACCGTGATAATGAGTGGAAAGAAATTCCAAGCTCTGCTAAGTTTATTTCAGGAGAGCAAGGACGTATTAAGCCGGGTGCTTTATCACAGTATGAAGCTGAAAGTTTGTACTATCCTATAATTAAAAACGATCCTATTGCAGGTGAGCTATCTACTGAAGAACAAGCACAACTAGGTATAGACTTGGCAGCCCGTGTTGATGAAATTATTGGTAATCCTGAAAGTGGTGTTACTAATAGATCACAAGCAGCACGTATTGCTATAGGTGAGTTTAAAAGAAAAGGCTTACTAAAAACACAGCCTAGCGATTCTTGGTTTAATTTCTTTAATATACTAGAAGAGTCCACGTACTCGCCAGAAAACATTGAAGCTACAGAAACTACTTCAGCAGCACAGACTACTTCTAGTGATGGTATAAAGACTATTAAATCCCAAGAAGACTATGATACACTAGAGCCGGGAGCAAGATACAGGCTATCGAATGGTACTACTGCTACAAAAGGTCAATAAGTAATGGCGAAGAATCAATTTGGTGATGAGATCATTACTGACATTACTGTAGAAGTGTCTAACCCTACGGCTAATATCTTTGGTGATGCAGTAGAAGAACCTTCTGAGCCTACGAACTTGTTTGGCGATACTGTTACAGGAAAGACGGGTGTAGAAGACCCTGACCTTCTAACACAGCTATCCTATGGGTACGAATCTACTCCTAGTTTTACTCAGAACCTAGCTCTATGGGCGCAGTCCCAAGTTCCTATCGGAGAGTTAGTACTGGATGAGGATGGGTTTGATTACAAAACTGCTGAAGAAGTTTATGGCCCTGAGTTTATGCAGGCTGATCCCGACACACGCCGTGAAATGCTACTGGCTGAGCGTGAGCGTGAGATACAGTTAAAGTATGGTGATGTCATCGCAGCAGGCAAGGATGACTCTGCAACTTCTATGCTAGGTAGTATTGGCGGTGTACTAGCAGATCCAACTACGCTGTTACCTATCGGTCAAACCTATAAAGCAATGACTGTTATCGGTGGCCTACTTGGACTTGGCTATAGCTCAGCAGATCAGCTAGCTAATAAGGGTGATATTGATCCAGTAGAGGCTGGTACAACTGCTGCATTATCTGCAGTAGCTACGCCTGCTGTAGCATTTGCTGCTAAGGCTGCATCAAAGCAGATTGGTGCAGCGGTAAATAAGATTATTAGCAGAAAGACTGACGATGCTGCAGTACGTGCAGACTCTACAGCTAAGATGGATGAGATCAATGAAGCTGCTGCTGAAGCAGTCAATCGTGGTCTACCAGAGGAAGAAGTTGTACCGTTCATACAACAAAGGACTGGTGTATCTGCAGATGAAGTCAGCACAGTCATTGCAAACTCTGAAACTAAACTAAAAATACCTACTCCAGAAGAGGCTGCTCTTATTCAAGAAGCCAAAGCTCTGCAGAAAGATCCTGTAAACGGCAGACGTAAACTTGCTTGGGTAGATGATCTCTTTGGTAATATCCACACACGTATTAAAAATGTATCTGCTCCTATTGCAGGAAAGCTACGTAAGTTTGAACTAGAGTCTCATGTTAATTCAGAAATGTACATGCGTAGGGTAACTCCTTTTATTAGGAGCCTAAAAAGTTTTAAAGGACAAGAGTCAAGAGTACTTAAAAGACATCTACTCAATGGTAACTTTAGTGCTGTTAGAAACATGCTTGCCAATAAGAACCCTTCCTACCTTAAAAACTTTGATGAGGTTGAGAAGGTACTCAAAGATATGTACGATGACTTAGGTAATGCGGGATACACAATTCCTCAAACACCTAACTACTTCCCAAGACTGGTAACTGACATCCAAAATCTACGTGCTAAGTTAAGCCCTGAGCAGAACGGCATGATTGATCTCGCTTGGAAGCAGCGAGCTAAGAGTCTAGGCATCCAAGTATCTCAGTTATCTGCTGATGAGAAGTCTTTAATTGCTAACAACATCGCACGTGGTTACATACCAAAGGGTGTTGGCATGAAGCTCGCCTTTACTGAAGCACGTACAATTAAGAATGTGACTGATGATATAGTTGATGAGTACGCTGATCCTATTGATGCACTTCACACATACATCAGACAGACTTCACACAACATTGCAAAGCGTAAGTTCTTTGGTAAGAATGCTACTGACAAGGGCATGGACATTGATCTTGATGACTCCATCGGGAGACTCATTGCAGATGAAGTTGATGCAGGTAAACTAGCAGGGGATGACCAAGCGATTGTAGCTGACTTATTGAATACTCGCTTTGGCTTTGGTGAGAAGAGTGCTAACAGTTGGGTTCAGTTAGCACGTAATGCCAGTTATATGACAACTATTGCTAACCCAATATCAGCACTGACTCAGCTTGGTGATATCGGTGTAGCTGCTTACTTCAATGGACTGCGTAATACCTTCAAGGCTATCTTTGGTAAGAAAGGTATCAAGATGGAAGACCTTGGGCTTGAGGATACTATTGCTCAAGAATTTGTTAGTACGTCTAAGTCTGGTAGATTCTTAAACAGTCTTTTTAAATGGTCAGGATTTAAAAGCATTGATAAGTTCGGTAAGAACACACTGCTAAATGGATCTCTGAACAAGGGCAAAGCAATGGCTAGGTCTGATAAGGGTGTAGCTAAGCTAAGGGAAAAGTATGGTGAAGTCTTTGGCGATGAGTTTGATTTGTTAGTCAATGACCTCAAGGGCGGTAAGATGTCTGACAATGTTAAACTATTTCTATGGAATGAGTTGTCGGATGTTCAGCCTATCTCCTTGACAGAAATGCCAAAGACATACCTAGATAATCCTAATGGTAGAATCTTTTATGCATTGAAGTCTTTTACACTCAAGCAGCTAGACCTACTACGCAACGATATTTATAACCAGATTGCCAAAGGTAACTACAAGGAAGGTGGTAAGAATCTTGTGCGCTACTTTACTTTGGTTCCTTTGATGGGTGCTACTGTAGATGAAGTCAAAGACCTAGCTATGGATAGGGGCTTTAACCCTGATGAAATTCCTGATAACTACGTCAACAACTTCTTTAAGGTATTTGCTGTATCAGAATACGCTAGGGAGAATGCACTAGATGATGGTAAAATTGGTACATTCTTAACTGATACTGCTACTCCTGCAGTCATGAGTAACCTAGATGCTGTTGGCACTGATATAATGCGAGTAGCAAAAGGTGAGATTGAAAGTCTAGGAGAATCTTTGTCGGTCAGACAGTTACCAGTAGCAGGTAAAGTATGGTACAACTTCTTTGGTGGTGGTCTAGAGAAGTGGGAAAGAGAAGAATTCCTAAAAGAGTTTAGAAGAGAAGAATAAAAAAGCCCCGCATAGCAGGGCAACTGGAGAAACTTGAGAGGCTACACTACGTAGCCTTTTTTATGTGAACACATCAAAGACCTCTCCGATGTGTATCTTACAGAACGGTATTGTTATAATAAACCCATCAAAGAAATACACTGTAGCATCGTCAATATCTTGCCCTTCTTTCCAGCCTAGTACTGGCTGAGACTCTACAGTCTCTATGCATAATCCAAAGGCGTGGTGGAATCTCGCACTTACCATCCCCAATCCTCCCCATCTAAACCATGTGCGTTGTAGTCGGTGACTCTTTTCTCAAAGAAATTAGAAATAGAAGACCCACCAAGAAGTTCTTCCATCCACGGGAGAGGGTTCTCCTTAACCTTCCAGTTGGTCTTGAGGCCAAGCTGTAGTAGTCGTCTGTCTGCGAGGTAGCGAATGTACTGCTTGACATCTGCCGATGTAAGACCTTCCAAGTCACCCATCTCATACGCAAGATCAATAACCTTGTCTTCCAGTTTGACTGCAGTTCTAAACATTTCGTAGATATCTTTCTTAAAATCATCATTCACAATCCGTGGATGTTCGTCACAGAACTCTCTGAATAACTTAGCCATC
>ENA-OUOG01003798-OUOG01003798.1-marine-metagenome-genome-assembly--contig:-NODE-3798-length-13683-cov-5.312509_pt1 | contig 13683 bp, 5 predicted proteins | sample MGYA00248635_ERZ508505 | MGnify/ENA primary metagenome ERZ508505 (study PRJEB26176, sample SAMN06267871) | marine metagenome | isolation source: Saanich Inlet, British Columbia, Canada | place: Pacific...
AAAAAAAAAAAGGGCGCGAGCGTTTGACGCGGTTCGGGGTTCGAGGTCAGCGACGCGTGAGCGATGATCGTCTATGAGGCCTTCGACGCAAAACTCGTCGGAACACCGTTAGGGCACGCGGCGATTTTAGAGAGAAGAAACAAAGAAGACGCTCAGAGCGTCGTTTCGGTCGTTCGGCGCGCGCTTCGATGGACGCGTCGCGTGGAAGATGGCGAAAGCTGGGAGCACATCCGACCGGAAAAGTTTTCCTCGAACCGGGCCCGAAAGAGCAACCCTAGGGTCGGGTTCGGGTCGCTTCCGGCGGTCGCGCGCGCGACCGGATTTGGGTCGCGTGGGCGCGTGCGTACCTCGCGGAAGAACTGCCTGGACCTCGCCTTCGCCTCCGGAAGCGACGCGGAGAACACGGGCGCGCCCGCGGGCGCGCTCAGGCCCTGGCTCGTCGCCAGCCGGGCAACGGTGGCACGCAGCGCCATGTTTCTGTCCGTGCGTCACGGACGACACCCTCGAGAAAGAGCCTTTTTGTGCGCGCCCGCGCGTGGTGGCCTGCGCGACTGCGACGTTCGATGTCGAGCGGACGACACGAACCCGTCGCCGAACCCGCGCGTGCGCACTGTGCGGCGCGCGGCCGGTCGCTGCCCGGGACGCGATGCGGATCGCGAGGGGAAAAACGAAAATCGTACGGGCATTCAGTCTGAGCAGTGCAGATTCTCTGAAATATTTCCGGTTGGCGCGGAGTCGAACGCGCGACGCGCGTGCCGTTCAGGCGAGAGGAAAACGGCGAGATCCTCCCCCCCGACGCGGCACTTCGAGACGCGCGTGACCGAGGCGGAACGCGCGTTCCCCCGTCGCGCGTCGTCTGCGAGTCGAGCGCGATGAGCCAGGGCTGGGCGAACGTCCCGCAACAGGTGCGTGGAGCCCCCTTTCGAGCGCGAGCGCCTCGTCGCCACCCGTTGCGTTTCTCTCACAGGGGTCGTTGTCGAGAGCGGACTACGACGCGCGCCGCTTGGACGACGCGTCGAGACGACCGCGCCTGACCGCGCCTGACCGCCCGTATCCCCCACCCCGCGCTTTTCTTTCCCACTCCCGCGCCCGACCGTCCCCGCAGGGCTTCGCGCCCCCGGGTTCCCCCCCCCAGGGCTACGGCCAGCCCGTCCCCGCGTACGACCCGAACGCGCACCGCGGGATGGACGCATCGATGCATCATCGCGGCGGCGGCGGCGCGAACCCGGGGGTTGGCGGGCCAAACGAAACGCATTCCAATTCCGGCTTTGGGAGCATGGGCTCTATCCCCCTCTCCCCGAAGTCTTTGGCGCGCGTCGGGCTCGGCGCGTACGGGGACAAGTTCCTCGGCGCGGGGAGCGCTTTTGTTACACACAACTACGCCAAGTACTTCTCCTCGGCGAAGACGCGAGCGTACTTCGACGTCACCGAAGCGTACGTGTTCAACAAACTCAAACTCATTTTGTGTCCGTTCCTGCACCGCGGGAGCTGGGCGCGAGTTCCCGAACACGGAGGCGTCGGGACGAACGCGTACGACGTGAGTACTCAGGGTCACATGGGCGGCGGTGGTGGTATGGGCGCTTACCCCGACGATCGTCATCGTCCATCGCGCTTTCGACCGCCTAGCGCGGACATAAACGCGCCTGATTTGTACCTGCCCTTGATGGGTTTCTGGTCGTACGTCTTGACCGCGTCCGCGCTGCAGGCTCAAAAAGGCACGTTCACGCCGGAGAGCGTCGCGACGCACGCGAGTTGGGGCGCGATGTGCTGGTTCTTCGAGGCGGTGGCGGTTTGGGCGGCGCTCAGAAGTCTGTCGACGTCGCGAGTCAAAGTCGCGGCGCCGTGGCTTGACGTCGCCGCGTACACCGGGTACGCCTTCGTGCTCGTTTCCGTGTCTCTGTGCATTCGGTTCATATTTCCGGACTTGAGCGTTACGGCGATGACCCTGCAAACCCTGTGGGCCAGCACGTGCTCCGCGGTGTTCATCGTGAAGACCATGAAACGAGTCATCTTCTCGGAGGCGAGGCAGCACGCGCACGGGTTCGAGAGCGTCGGAGCCAGCAACTACGCGCTCCTCGCGCTCGCCTTCGCGCAGGTGCCCATGCACTGGGGGCTGGGGAGGATCGTGTAGTGGTTTTTGTGTGGTGTGCCGTAGGAGCCATGCGTCTTCTTCGGTTTGCGTAGCTACATTAGGCATTCATCTTTTTAACAACTGGCGAGCCTCGAAACACACAAAGAAAAATCGCCCCCTGCCTGCTGACGCGACGTTGTTATCTCATTCCGCGCCGCGCCTCTCGCCGTTCTCGCCCGAGCCCGCGATGTCGGCGGTGTACACTCGAGAGGAGGTGGCGAGGCACGCCTCGGACGACAGCAACTGGGTGATCATCGATGACAAGGTGTACGACTTGACCCGCTTCGCGGCGTTCCATCCCGGCGGCGCCGCGTTCATCTCGAGCGTGGCGGGGCGAGACGCCACCGACAAGTTCTACGCCTTCCATCGCGGGGACGTGCTACGGTCCATGGCGTCCAAGTACGTGATCGGCGTCGTCGCGGACCCCCCGTCGGGGAAAAAAGCCACCGTGACGCTCGAGCCCGGCGAGCTGTCGCGCGTGCCGTACGCGGAACCGTCCGCGTTCCAGGGTTTGCCGTCCCCGTATTACAACGACTCACACCGTCGCTTCCGTTTGGACCTGCGAAAGTTTTTCGACGAGGAGGTCATGCCGGATGCCGTCGCGCTCGACGCTCGCGGAACGCACCCGTCGCCCGAGCTCTGGCGTTTGCTGGGCAAACGCGGCGTGCTGGCGAGCCGCGTGCAGCACGGCCCTTGGCTGAAGGACGTCGTGGAGAACTGCGGCGTCACGCTCCCCGGCGGCATTTTGCCCGACGAGTTCGATTACTTTCACGAGCTCATCGCGCACGAAGAAGCTTCCGGACGTCTGGGCGTTCCCGGGTACGCCGACGGTTTGGGCGCGGGGTTCGTCATAGGCTTACCCCCCGTGTTGCAGTTCGGCAAACCCGAAGTCGCGAAGCGGGTCGGAAGGGAAGTGTTAACGGGCACGAAGCGGATCTGCCTGGCGATCAGCGGGCCGGAGGCGGGCTCGGACGTCGCGAACGTCGCTTGCGTCGCGGAGAAAACGCGCGACGGTTTATTTTACAAGGTGAACGGCGTGAAGAAGTGGATCACCAACGGAGTGTTCGCGGACTATTTCGTCACCGCCGTGCGCACCGGGTCGCCGAACTCAGGCATTGACGGTCTGTCGTTGTTACTCGTCGAGCGTGGTGACGGGTTGGAGACGAAACCCATCAAAACCAGTTACTCGGCGTCCGCGGGGACGGCGTACGTGTCGTACGACGACGTTTTGGTTCCCGTATCTAATTTGCTCGGTAAGGAAGGCGAGGGGTTCAAGCTCATCATGCACAACTTCAACCACGAGCGGTGGTACATCGTCGCGGGGGTCAACCGCGCGTCCAGGCTGATCATCGAGGAGTGTCTGAAGTGGTCGAAACAGAGGATGGTCTTCGGGAAACCCTTAGCGGAGCAGCCGGTGATCCGGCAAAAACTCGCCAAGCTCGCGAGCCAGGTCGAAGGCGTCCAGGCTTGGCTCGAGGCGATCACGTTCCAGATGCAACACATGTCGCACGTTGAGCAGGCGGCGAAGCTCGCGGGTCCGATCGCGCTCCTGAAACTTTTCGCCACGCGCGTGGCGAACGACGTCGCCGATGAGGCGTGCCAGATTTTCGGGGGGCGCGCCATCACCGCCACCGGGATGGGACAGGTGGTCGAGCGGTTCCAGCGAAGCGTCAAATTCGGCGCCATCCTGGGGGGCTCGGAGGAGATCATGGGAGACCTCGGCATTCGGCAGGCGATGCGCGCGATGCCCAACGCGAAACTGTGACGACGTTCGTGTTGTGATGCTATCACTCGATCCTACAGACTACATACTTACTAGCTAGCTAGAGACGACGCGTAGAATGGAATAGTCCAGTCTACATTCGCTAATATACCTTCGCGCGCGCCTGCGGGTTCGACGGACTCTCGTGTCAGTGGAAGGGTACGAAAACACGCGAAGGTGGAAGATGATGATGACGAGCCGAAAAAGCCGCTCGGGTCGAATGAACGTGATGTGCGCTTCGGTTTAGGCGCGCGGGGCATCGCTCGGCCCTTCGCGCTCTGTTGTCCGCAGCGCGCGCCGTGGCGTGATCTCGGGGCTGTGTATCGCCGGGTGGGTGTGGGGAGAACCCACCCGGATTCTTGAGCCCCGTCGCGTTTCGGATCGCGAACGGAAATGGGGTGGACGCCTCCCGGAGGGTGCATAGCCTTCTTCTCACCTCTGAACGAGTGGGGGATGTGTCGTCGTGGTGCGCATCGCGTCTGACATCATCCATCCCGAGCGCCCGTGCTCGGGGGTTCGCGCCCTCACGCGCGAGGCGGTGTGGAGACGAACGAGACGTGGACGCGGTTCGTGAAAACGATGAACGACCGTTTTCTAAGTTCTTGCCGCGAGGCGAACGAAAGCGGCGCTCCCAGAACGACAAACGTCGCCTTCCGCGATCGTCGCCTTCCGCGATCGTTAAACGCTGTCGATGTTCGATGTGACGAACGATCGCGTGTCCTAACGATACGTAGTCCGCTATTAATAACACGTCTCTCTACTTCTTCGCCTTCTTCTTCTTGATCCCCGCGTCGATCGACAGAACTGTCGCCTTTTTTTTTCCGGAAGCCTTTTTCTTCGCGCGCGCCGCCGCCGCGCGCTCCTCCGCCGCCTGGCGCGCGCGGCGCGCCAGCCGCGCCGCGCGCGCCGCCTCCCGCCGCAGCTTGGCGTGCGCGGCGAACAGCGACGTCTGCGCGAAGTGCCGCTTCAGCGCGCGCGCGGCGTCGAACGTCCCTTTCCTCTTCGTTTGAACAACGCTCGTTCCGTCGCGTTGGTTTTTCTTTCGCGCTTTCGTGAGACTTTCGCCAAAGTCTCGCTCGGCGCCCATGACGAACCTCTTAAGGTCCTCCCCTATTTGACACATCGCGGCGCGGCTCGCCTCGCCTCGCGCGGCGGCTCGGTCCAGCGGCGAGAGCTTTGCTTTTTTGCGCGCGGGCGGGGGGGGAATCGCAGGCCTGAAGTTCCCGCGCGTCGTGCTGTGCAGCCTGGCGAGTTCGCTCGGCGCGTGACTCCCCAGCGCCGGCGCCACGGCGCCGGCGAGCGGCATGGTGGCGACTTCCCTGGCGGCGGCGCGCACCGCCGGGTGGTAGTGGTTCGCGATGATCTGTACTTCCCAGAGCACAGCCGCGAGCCCCCCCGCGGTTTCGGGGTCGTCGCTTTTCAGGTCGAAGACCCCCGTGCCGACGCGCTCGTTCTCCAGCAAACATCGCGCCCGAGGGTACGCGGCGAGCAGTTGCCTCGCGACGCCGAGGACGCCAACCGCCTCGCCCGCTTCGGCGGCGAGCGCCGCCGAGGCGAGTCGCTTGGCGAACGCCGCGACGCGGTTCTGGTCAACCTGCTTCTGCGCTGCTAAGAACTTCTGCAGCGCGCGCACGCGAAGCGTCCCGCGGTCGAGCGCGTCGTCCGAAGCCGCGTGTACCGGATGAGAGAGCATGGAGTGCTGATCGTCGTCGTCCGTTTTCGACGACGATTGGGTTCCGTCGAGCGAGCTGCCCCACCCGCTCGTCCCGACGGAAGCCTCGCCGAGCATGGCGTAGAGCTGCCTGTGGAACTCCCCGGCGTCCACCTGCAGCGCCTCGCCGTGCCCGCTGGTGATCTCGCACGCTGTTAGTAAACAACGCGCCTTTTGGTCCGCGCTTAAAGAGTCCCCCTTGAGCAGTCTGCGGAACACCTCCATGAGGTCCGCCATGAACGTCACCGAGATGAGGTGCGTGAACTTCCCCAGACCGACGAGCGCGGGGGTCATGAGCGGGATCCCGCGCGCCGGTTCCGGCCCGGCGGCGTTTTTCAACACGCGGAAGTACATCTCGAACGTGGCTTCGAGCATCTTGGACTGAAGCTTTCGTTTCTTGGCGTTATCGAGCCTTCCAGCGCCCTCCTCCATGTCACGGTCTAACTGAGTCTCCTCGTTCGCCTCGTCTTCGGACGCGTCGTCGTCGTCGTCGACGTGTCCGAACCGCTTCAAGCGCTCCTTGTCAGCTTGTTTTCGCGCCTTCTCGGCTCTTCCCTTGCGAATCATCTCGCGCTCCTCCGCGCGCTTCTTCTTGGTCTGCTTCCGCGACAAAACCTCGGGCTTCTTGCGCGCCTCGAGCGCGAGCGCGCCCTCGTCGAAGCGGATCTCCAGAAAGGGAGACAGAGCTCGCGGGTGCGCGCCGCACTTGGTCTGCTTCACGAGCTGCGCCGTCATCTGCAGCGCCTCGAGCGTGAGGTCGCCGGCGAGGTCGGCTTTGATCGCGCCCGCGACGGCGTCCGCCACGACGTCCGCCGCGGCGGCGTCCACGCGCGCCATGTGCGGAACGAGCGCCGAGAGCACGTCCGTGCGGAAGTTGAAGTGCGGCAGAGCCGCTAAAAGCTGGCACAAACACGTGAGAGCCACGCCGGGATTTAACCCAAAGCCGCCGCCTCGTTGCGCGCGACTCTTCTTTTCACCCCCCCCTCTTCGCGTTATGAGCCTTACGAACCCTTTGTACATCTTCAGCAAGCCCGCCTCGAAGTCTCGAAGCTTCTGTGTCTCCTTGGTCACCTTCATCGCGAGCTCTTTCTCGGTGAGGGCTCTTATGCGGTACCCGGGGCAGATGTCCTTGAACACCAAAACGGCGCTGAGCGCCCCGAGGCGCGCCACTTCCGGATCGCGATCCTCGGCGAGCTTCATCACCTCCTCCAGCTCGGTCCAGCGGCCCTCGGGGTCCTCCAAAACGCCCTGGCACGCCGCGCCGATGCGCGCGCGGATCGACGCAAGACGAGCCTCGGCGGACATTTCAGCCTCGGAAGCAGCAGCCGCCGCCGCGCGCGCGCGACGCGCCGCCGTCGCGGGGTCGACGTCATCTTCCTCGTCATCCAAAGAATCGTCCCCGGAATCGTCCAAAGAATCGTCCCCGGAAACCTCAGAGTCCTTCTTCCCGTCCCACCACTTCTCCGACTTTTTCTGCCCGTACTCCGTCCGAGACATCTCCTCGGCGAGCTCGCGCGCGCGGCGCGACTTTTTTCCCTTCCCGGCGCCGGCGTCATCGTCCGCGTCCCACGATTGGCGCGCTTTCTCCAGCGCGGCGCGCGCCGCCGCGGGGAGACTCGCGAGGTCCACCTCGTCGCCGTCGATGGGCGCCGGTTTGGTGGGCTGGTGCACGACCGTGCCGTCCAGGCGCTTCACCGGAAGCGCCAGAGGGCGCGGCGCGGCGTCGTCGTCGTCGTCGTCGCCGTCGCGTTTGTCCTTCTCAGCGCCTTCCCAGGCCCCAGCCTCCCTCGGCCCGCCTCTTTCGAACTCGGCAGTCTTGTCCTCCTCCGCGACGCGCTTCCGTCTTCGCTTCGACGAATCGTCCGTCGCGGCGATGGCCTGCACGGAGAGCCGGTCGCCGAAGAACGCGCCGTACGCCCTGTGCGCGTTGACGAACGCGACGTCGTCCTCGTCGGGCTCGAGATCGTCGTCATCGACAGGCGCCGCCTGGGGGAGCTCGCGCTTTTTGTCCCCGCCCTTGCCATCCTTGCGTCGGTCCTTCTTGCCCATCCCGACCGCGGAGCGCGCGATGCGTGAACGCGCGCGCCGCGTCGGACTCGAGCGCGGCTCAGAAAGCGCGAGGGCACGCCGCGTGCGCCTGCGTGCGTGTCGTGCGCCCCCGCGGACGCGAATGATGCGCTCGTGGTCCTCGCTCGGTTTTTCTCGTGGAAACTGGCGGCGGCGGCGGTGGTGGCGCTCGAGATCCCGAACGCCGAAAGGAAAAGCGACGTCGCGGTTGTGGCACCGGCGAAGCGCACCGGCGACACCCGAAGAGCGCGTCATTCGAGCGGCGCGCGACCGGGCGCGGTGCGCGAGGCTTTCGCGGCGACAGGCGGCGCCCATGGTTGGCGACGGCGCGGCGAACGCGGAGGTTTCCGGCTCCGGGCGAACCTCGGGCGAACGCGACCGGGCGGATGCGGAGACGGTCTCGGGCACCGTCGGAACCGCCGAGCGATCCATCTCGGCGGATGTCCCCCCGGGCCTGTGGCAGTTCGCGCGCAAGAAGCTGCGCGAGGCGTACTTCCACGCCGCGCGCGCCAGCGTGCGCGACCTGGAGCTGAACCCTCGACCGCCGCGCGACGAGGACAGGCTGGCGGCGGATCCCCCCGACCCCGAGCCGGGGGTGCTCAGGGCGCTCTCCGCCATCCGCGACCTGGCGCGGGAACCCGGCTTAGCTTACGACGCGTCGCCATCCGCGGATGACGACGACGAAACGCGAGAAGAACCCGGGGTTCCGTCGAAAAACGCCGACGGCGTCGAGGCGATGAAAACGACGGGAAAAACGAACGCGAAACGCAGACGGAAAGCGACGCGCGCCTCGACCGTCTGCGCTCGGTTCGACGCTTCAACGAAGGCGGCGGCGCGGTTAGCGCGCGCGGATTGGCACGCCGCGACGGCGCTGCTCCTCGAAGAAGACGCCTCTTTCCGCGCGGCGGAGGATGAAACGGCGGAAGATGAAACGTCATCTCGATCTCGACGCGCGGTTCTCGCGCACCTCGAGCGCGCCGCCGAGAGCGAGCGCAGGGCGAAGTGGCGCACGGAGACCATCACGGGAAGGCACAGCGACCTGAGGCGACGCGCGGGTCAACCTGAGGCGGACTCGAGAAAGTCTTTTTTTGGTGCTCCCGACGAAGAGAAGAGCGACGTTTTCGTCAAAGACAAAAGCGACGTCGCCGAACGCGCTTGGCGCTGTGCGACGGGCGTTTCCGCGGACTCGAAGGATGCCGCGCACGCTTTGGCGTACGCCGAGGCTGCCGAGGAGACCGGCCGCAAGCCCTGGGTCACGGAAGCGCTTCGATGGTGTCACGATTTCGCGGTTTACTTTTTACAGGGCGGCGGCGCGGCGGAGTTGGCGGTGAAAGCCGAGCGGCGTCGTTTCTTCCAGGCGTTTGGCGAGCGCATGACCGACGCCGAGATCACGGCGACGCGTGACAAATTTCTAAACGGACATCTCGGGATGGACGGCGACCCGGGCCTGGTTCCTTTTGCGCGTCGCGGCGCGTCGCGGGTCTTATCCGGCGAAGAAAAAGAAAAAGAACTATCAACACGACCGAGAGCGCATCTGCTGGATGTCGGCTCGTGCTGGGATTACTTCCGCGCGTTCACCTCGGATTCGAACAGCGCGTACGAGGTTGTGTCTTTGGACTTAGAGCCGCGCACGCCTGACGTCTTCAAATGCGACTTTCTCGAGCTCAACATCGGAGACGAAGGCTCAAAAATGAAGACTGAAAAAACATCTACGACGACGACGTTTTTGTCGTCGTACCCGGCGAATCGCGCGTCGGTTGTCGTGATGTCGCTCGTGCTTTCGTACCTCCCCGACCCCTTCATGCGCGGCGAGATGGTTAGACGCGCGCGAAGGGTTTTACTAAACGACGGCCGAGGGGTTTTGCTGATCGTCACGCCGCACAGCACGGACCGGAGCTACTCGAACGCGAACAGAACAAACGCGTTGGCGATTTGGAAAAAAAATATCGAGAGTCTCGGGTTCGAGCGCGCGGCGTACGAACGAATGCGAAGCGTGCACTGCGTCGCGTTCCGAACCGTCGGAAACGGGCCGGGCGTCGACGTCGGTCGCAGAGCGCCGGAGCTGCCCATCGCGTTCGACGCGAAAGAACGCGAGAAGCCGCCCGCGTGATGAAAAGTAAGGTAAAATACAGCGGAGAGTACAATTGTAGTCTACGGAGGGGGACTCTCCGTCAGTCGCGCGCTTTGCGTCGCTCATCCTCGCTCCTCATCCTCGCCTGGCTCTTCGCCTCTCCCCCCCCTCTCTGAACTTGGCCGCTGCCAGCAAGACAGTGAGCCCGAGCCGGTCCTCGGGTTTCGCGAACGCGCGCGCCGCGAACACCTCCTTCGAGCTCTGGTGTTTCGAGTTGGCTTTCTGTTTTTTATCGCGCGGCGCGGAGGCGGCGACGGAAATTTCCGCCGCCGGCGTCGCGAATCCCTCCGTCGTGTCGGTTCCCGGGGTCTTCGCGATGACACTTTTGGGGGTCGAAAAGACTTCCAAATGACTTCCATCCTCGTCGGTCTTCTCGTCGCGCTTTGGCTTCGTCTCCCGCCGCGGCGACGTCAAGCCCGTCACCTCGTTCCGGTCCGAAGCCATGGGGTGGTCGCGCTCGCGGCGCCTGGCGAGCAGGATCACGTCCGCCGCGTCGGCGAAGGGCAACGAAGTCACTTGGCAAAGCTCCAACGCGGTGGTCGCCGCGAGGTGCCTCCGCTCGATCCCCAGCGAGCGGAACTCCTCCCCGTGCTTGTGCAGGCGCAGGCTGAAGAGCACCTGGAACATAGCCTTGGTGCCCGGCGTGACCTCCCGCGCGCCGTGAAGCACGGATTGCAGCGCGCGCCGCGCGACGTGCCCTCGGTACACGCGCTGCACGAACATCACCGCGTGCTCCATCACGGCAAACTCCTCCGGGCGCTCGCGCGCCATCAAGTGCAGCCGATGCTTCTCCGCCATGTCCGCGAGCGAGTGCTCGAGGTGCTCGCCGAGCATGAACCGTATGACACTCACCGAGCCGGCTAGACGCGGAGACTTGTTCTTGGAGTCCTTCTTGCCGTCTTTGCCGGCGGTGGCCAGGAGTGCTTTTGAATCCGAAGCCGAGGAGGCTTCGGAGCCGTGCACGGACTCGATCACGGCTCGCGCGTACGCCACGACGGTTTCGCGCATGATCAAACGGCACACGGTTTGACGCATTTGTCGCTGCGTCTCCGGGAACTCGGCGACGACGCCCAAAAGCGCGTCTCTTTTCAGGCACAAGACCACGGCGTGGCACAGTGTGACCGCGGGAGGCGACGCGTCTAATAGCTTTGCGTGAGACTTATAAATACGCTCCACGCCCAGCAAAGAGCCCGTCTCCTGGATCTTCCCGCGGTGCGCGACGAGGCCCTTCTCGACGATGAACAGCGAGTCTCTTCGAACCGGGTTGGCCATGATGTTCTCGTGCGGGCTCAGCACGAGCGACGAGAGGTGCGCGGAGAGCATGGCGGGTAGGCGTTTCGGGCAGTCCCGGAAGATGGGCATCGCGCGTATCCAGCCCCCGAACACCTCCTCGGCGACGTCTAAACGAAGCGAGTCGCTCATGAGGTGCATCACCCCACTCCACTCCACGAGCGCGCGCGAGTTCCGTCGGAACCGAAAGTAGTCGCGCAACTTCACGCGCAACGGAGTCGTTATGTCCTTCTCCTTCATGAACCGGTTGAGCTCGTCCATCTGCCGGTAGAACGTGTTGCTGCCCTCGTCCAGGTTGGTGATGATGGAGCACACCGAGCCGAGCAAATACGCGTACACCGCGCCGCCGATGAACGTTCCGACAACCGCGTACATGCGCTCGGCGTTTGTGGCCGGTATGACGTCGCCGTACCCGAGCGTGGACAGCGTCGCGACCGCCCAATAAACCGACGCGACGTATAACGTCCCTTTGTCGATCCCGAACGCGTCCTCACTACTGACGTCGAAGTACCCGGTGACCCAGTTGTTTTCCTTCGCCTCCGTCGCGGCGATGAGGTAGAACAAACAAGCCATCCAGTGCGCTAAGAACAAAATACCGAACCCGAACTTGTTCAACGCCAAAACCGCGTAGTTCACTTCGTGCGTCGCTTCGAACCGGCGGAACAATCTTCCTAAGCGGATTATGCGCAACAACTTAGCGAGTCGTAGTAAACGGATCGCGCGAAGTACCTTTAAGTTACTCAACGAGTCGTCGTTCATCATCACCGCGATCAGGTCGTACGGGATGATGGACACGAGGTCGACGGGGAACCATCCGAGTAAGTACTTCCGAACGATCACGCCGTGGTCGGTGACCATCCGATTGTCGCTCGTCTGGTACGGTAAGAAGAAGTTGAACCCCATGTCCATCAAGAAACCCAAATCCACGATGCGGTTGATCACGAACCGCGCGTCGACGGTGATGGATAAACCGTCGCCGTCGTCCATGAACGCCACCTCGTACGGCGTGAACGTCGCGGTGAAGAGCAGAAAAGCGCCCACCAGCGCGTCCCAGTACATCATCTTTGGCGATCGCGGGTTCAAAAGCCACGGGTTCTTCTGGCTCAGTTTGCTGTACGACGTCGGTAAACCCAAACGAGCCTTCTCCTCCTCGTCCTCCGGGTTCAAAACAGCATCGTGAGCCGAATCGTCACGCGAACGGTCGCGGTACGCCAAAGACCCAGAGCGGCCCAAACGGGAATCGCGCGCTCTCGGTCCATCGTCATCCGCGTCGCCGGACGCGCCTTCCTCCTCGCCGAAGCTCACGTGCTGGTGCTTCAAACTCGCCGACATGTTCTGCTGGGTCCTGTCCTCGAAGTTAGCCTCGTGCACGCCCGTGTACCGGCCGGCGATGACGCCGCCGCTGGTGCCCCAGCCCTTCTGCCCGCGCCGGCCGCCCGCGCCCCCGCTGGAGGACCCCCAGCCCCCGGCGGAGGCGCCGGCGGTGACGTGCCCTCCGCCGTCGCCGAACGCCGCGCCGCCGGAGTACGTGGAGCCGGCTGGTGCGTCCGTGGAGCCTCCGGGCGTATCCTCGCCCTCGCGGGAGGCGCTCGGCGCGCGGAGGCCGCGACGCGCGCCCCCGAATCGCTCGCGCTGCACCGGCTCCGAGGGCGCGTACTTCGCCGCGGCAGAAGCCCGGCTCCGGTCGCGGATGTTCGCGAGCGCATCGGTCCCGGACTTCTTCTTGGCGTCCGCCTCCCTGCCCGCGCGCGACCGCCCGCTCCCCTCGCGCATCGGCATCAGGCCCTGCTTGACCGAGGAGGACGGGCCCGAGCTCAGCGAGTGGCTGTACGGGTCGCCCGACGAGCCGGATTGATCGGCCGACGCGAACGACGCGTTGTCGCCCCCGAGGAACTGGCCCGCTTTGTTGTGGATCATGGTTTGTCGAAGCGCGAGTCCCCGATCGACTCAGCCCCCCGTCTGCGGACGCGGAACGCGGAAGACGCGACGCGGCGCGGCCCTCCGGCTCGCACCGACCGCGGCGTCCGACGAATTGTCGATCGTTGTTGAATCTCGCCTCCAAGCGACGCGTTGTCGGGACGCGTCTGCGATTCAGGCTCAGACGTCGGAGACTGTCGATTTGTCGTTCTCAAAACGCAGAAACGGGACTGGCCGAAATGCGACTTCGGCCGTTCCTATGAGCGAACGCGCTTATCTCTTCGCCACCCTCGGAGCGAGACCACACCTCCCCGCGCGACGCGCACGGCATGGCGTCGCGGATGGCGGCGCGCGCGAGCGCGTCCGTGGCCCTCCCCGAGACCTCCTCCCCCCTCTCCGGCTCTTCGTCCGCGAACTCCTGGGAGGTGGTGGCGAGCGACGACGACGGCGTGGACGTCGAGGCGGTCCCTTCGTCCGACGGGGACGCGTCCTCTCGCGACACCGACACCCGCGAGCGCGACGCCGAGGTAACGCCCGCGGGTTCGCCCGGCTCGAGCGCGGGCAGCGCGGGCGCGAGCGCGGCGATGCGAAAGCTGCACGACGCGATGGTGGCGGGCGGGACGTGCGCGAAGGAGAACGCGAACGCGAACGAAGAGGAGGGTTGGCGCCAAAAA
>ENA-OUOG01003804-OUOG01003804.1-marine-metagenome-genome-assembly--contig:-NODE-3804-length-13661-cov-6.638398_pt1 | contig 13661 bp, 8 predicted proteins | sample MGYA00248635_ERZ508505 | MGnify/ENA primary metagenome ERZ508505 (study PRJEB26176, sample SAMN06267871) | marine metagenome | isolation source: Saanich Inlet, British Columbia, Canada | place: Pacific...
GACAGGCAAACAAGATGCAAAAAGCCTAGCGCGTTTTTGCCGCCCCCAACAAGCGATTTTGACAAGGGATAGGGGATGAGGGGGCATGGCGTAAGCCGGCAAACCGCCGCCTTTAAGAATAAAATTGATAATTACATGACTTGCACAAAAAGGTTAACGCGCCCCAAGCTGGACAATGGCCTGATGGAAAAAGCCCATGTTTTTGAAGTCGTGAAAGACGAGCGATGAGACATATAATCACAACTTCCCTCACCCCCCTCCTCGCCGTATGGATGCTTGTGGCGCAGCCCGCCTTATCGCAAACAAACGAAAATCCCCTGACCAACCGCGCATTCTGGGCAGAGATGAAACAGACCGATAACTGGCAGGAAATTGTCCAGGAACATATCGATGCTGGCTGGGATATCCAGGAAGTGCATCATCATTTTGGTACAGCATTACAAAGTGCAGTTGTTGCTGGATTTGTGGAGGCTTTGCCCGTTCTGATTGATGATTTTGATATTAATGTAAATCTGACCAATCACGAAACTTCAAACCGAATACCCCTGCATTATGCCGCCACCTTTGCTGAGGATACAGACAGCCCAGAGGTCAAAGCCATTGGCATAGAAATGGCAGAAATCCTGATAGAGGCAGGTGCGGATATGAAAGCGCAAGATTGGAATGGAAATACGCCGCTTCATCGTGCTTTTCGTTTTGGGGCGGTTGAAACCATCAATTATCTGCTCGATGCCGGGGCAGATCAGACCATCTTAAATTATAATTCCCACACACCTTTTGAATTGGTTTACCGACGACCAGAGGACGGGCATTTGATCGCGGTATTTTACCCGAAAAACAAGCATCGTTTCAGCAAAAATCTGAAAAAACTCAGACGCAGAGATGTAGAAAAATAACCCGTTAACAGGGGAGGATTAAGCTATGGGTGATATGACAAAAGCAAATAAAGCGGACGTCAAATATGGGGTGTCACAGGTCACACCTGGCACCTATCACATCTCTTTGTTTGTCGAAACTCTTTTGGAAGCAAATGCAAATATCGCTGCAAGAGATGAAAATGGAAACACGCCTTTACACCTTGCTGCCCTTAACGGTCATCCCAGGACTGTTGAGGCTTTACTTAAAGCTGGCGCAAACCCAAAGGCCAAGACCATCAAAGGCCAGATGCCTTATGATTTAGCAAAGGACAATGAAAAGATACGGGAAACTCAAATATTCTGGGTATTGAATGATGCACGATTTGAGGATTGAAAATCAATTTAAACGCCATTCAAAGCATGCTTGAATACCTCTTCAAGGCATTTCTGGTTATTATGCAGTTTGAAAAGGCCTCTATCCGGTTCTGCACTGCTATCTTGTGAAACTGACAGGATATAGGAATGCAGTTTCAAATTCTGGTCTCCAATTGCCTTTTCAATCTGCTTAATTTCTCTGTGAAGTGTGAATTTAGGTGAATTGCTGCCTGTATGCACCATGCCTTTGGGGTCGAGAAAGAGCATATGTGTCTTACCCTCATTTTCATCTGTATTGCCAATCAGCCAGCAAATAAAATCGGGATAGTAAGACGGGTTGCTCAAAAAACCGGTTCCGCTTTTTGAGGCGTTCCGCAACAGATACATATTAAAGCTCTCAATCGGAGCCTTTCCAGCCAACTTCTTTAACTGACAGACAGTGTCATATTCCCCCTTATTCATGGGTACAGGGGATACAGCAACCTCACTAGGGCCAATCTGACATAAGATCGGGGTATAGGCGTGAAAAGACGGAGTGATAATCTCAAGACCCAGTTTTGATATCTTAAACTGTTCAGGGGTTGCTGACAGGCTTTCTATATCCCTCTTCAGCTCATCATATTTTTGTTTTGCACTGGCATGATCACCGGAAATGGAAATTTCATAATTTTTTATCAGACTATTGTCATTTTTGGTCAGGGTAACAATTTCCTTATTCTGTCTCTCAAAATTCCAGTCATTTGTTTGCCAGCATCTTTCAACAAATCGGCATGCAAGTGTAATAAAATGCTGTTCTTGCCGTTTGATTGTCTTAACCGAAGAGGCGGGTGTGGATACAGGGGCAAGCATTTCATACCAACTGTCGCTTCCCAGTAGCTGGTCAACCAATTGTTCAGACAGCTTTACATTATGCATACCTCGTCTTTGTTTATACTGGACAAGGGCATTATAAATGCGGGTGCGGTCAAATAAGGCCTTTTCACCAGGCTGGAACTGATGTGTCGTCTTATTTATATTTTGACCGTCCTCATTAAGGGTCTGGATTACCGGATATAAATCAAGAACGGCAATTTGCGGCGGACTAGTTGTATCAATTCGAACGGTCTCACCATGCCGTTTGTAAACACGACCGGATTTTGTCTTTAACATTGGCAAGGAGAGGCTTTCCGGAAATCCATTGCTAACTTCAATCGGGAAAGAATGCCGCTCTGTTTCAACATTTTCATCTTTCAGCATCTTTTTGAAAGCTTCCATGTAATTGGCTCTCAGCCCGTATATATTCAGCGTTTCCAACAAAGCCAGAAAATTACTGTGTTCAGGTTCTGGAGTTTTAAAGGATTTATGCCTCTTCAAACTAAAATTAAGACCTTTCAAGCGTACCCCGCGGCCAAACATCTGGATAATTTGCGGACCTTGTCCCTGTCCCACATTCAGCAATGTCATGGTGCTGACGCGCCAACTATTCCATCCGGCAACAAATTTACGGGCACCAATCAACAAGGTGACAGGTGACCCGGCTATATCAACATCGCTGAACAGCCGTTTGGCAAAGCCTGTGTTCCTGTGCGTGGGAATACCCAGCTCTGAATCTTCTCTGACAAGGGAGTAGACTTTCTCAGGCGCACCAACATTAATTACTCCAAATACTTTCCCGCCATCGCTACTAGTCAGGTGAATTTCGCCCTCCCCTTGCGTCAGGTAAGTAAGGTGAAGCTGCCCTGTGCCGTAAAACAGACGCTGGCATAAATCATCATACAGCGCAGATGGATCAGAAGAATCTGCTCTCAGAAAGCTAAACCTTTTTTTAAACCAGTCTCCTGCAAAGGGCGGATTATCACTCAGAATTGACTGAATTTCACCCTCAACCGCTGCACGCTGACCCAGAATCCATGCCAAAAACTCAACGATGCTGACAATGTCTGATTTGGCAGATGCGCTTAACTCGCCACGCTTTGTGACCACCGTATGACCCAGCATTACCCAGAGCGGGCGTTCAATATTATAATCCGGCCACTTGCCGCCAAATTTATCAAAAATTTTCATCTGCTGATAAAAGGTTAGCAGACAACCGGTCAGCCAGGTCCGGTTATTCTGATCTTGCAACCCAGCGGGCAGATTGGCGATATTGTGGTCCTTACCATAACCATCATCATAAAAATGGCGATAGGCATAATCAAATAACAGGCATTTACTGTAATGTGTCAGCAACGCCCCTGTTGCAATCTGATTAAATGTGGCGGAATATTCGATGGTGAACCCGTCTGTGGCCAGTTGCGCCCTGCGTCTGCGCCATATGCTGAATTCTTTGCCGCCCTGCCCCAGATGACCTTCATCAACAAGAACAAGGTTTTGCACTCCCAGCGCCCGAACATCAATGGTCAGAACACCGCTTTCATCTGCAATTTTATGAATATCAATGATCTGGACAAACCCTGCCTGTTGGCCAATAGAAGATAAATTCTTGTCAAACAGCCCACCAGCAATGCCGCTCGCCTGTAATTCCCGCAAATGCTGTGCAGACATATCCGCATCAGGTGTCACCAGATAGATATTATTGAACCTCTTTCCATAATGCTGGCTATAATGCTGATACTGTAGGATATGGGCATGCATAATCAGCGTTTTGCCTGAACCTGTCGCGCTCTGAAAGGCCAGCGTTGACAGCTCATCTGTCTGATAGTCAGGTAAATCGGCAAGCAGGCCATCAGATGCACGATAAGCATTCAGCCTGTCTTTCAGATCATCGCGATCCGCAAACCATAAATCCAGATACCGTTCCATGAACAATAACGCTAGATATTGATGGGGCTTCCATTGCCGCCCGTCATTTGGCCCCAGCCCCAGCCGTTCACTGTGCAGGCGGATATTATGGCCATATCCCTGCAGATCAGATGTATCAATTTTGCACCCTTCCCTTGTAAAGAACCGTTTAATGAATGGGTGATATTCCCCTTCAAAACTGTCATCACGCTCTTGTATCGTAACGTAAAAATCCTCCAGCATCTCTCGCATATCCGCAAAACCAAACTCAGCACAAATAAACCGATTCAGCACCAGCTGTTTATCCAGTTTTGGTTCCACCCTTCTTGCTCTCGCTGCTCGTGCCATTACAGATTTCCCTTTTTGATTTTTTACCTAAAAATGTTTAATTTATTTAATTTATTACCTATGGATGCAATGAAAGATACAAAATTTTAAAGCCCTTATGTTGTTCAAATTCCTTTACCTAATTAAGGAGTCTTACATTTCTAAAGACGCTTTTAGGGTTCTATAGACTCTTTTAGTTGACATAATAGGAACATAGTTCCTATATTAATACTGGTCGGGTGTTCTTGATGAGCTCGATATGGTTCGCCCAGCCTGACCTCATTCTCCCCATTCTCTGGCTTTTTTCGTCAGCTTTTCACTTCCTTTTGTAATTGGTCAAACACAGCCTGATATCTGTTTGATGGCGGCCAGATTTTCAAACCTGCCAATATGGCCTGATTCTCTGCAAGGCGAGAAATATAGGGTCGTATCCGCCGCATAAATTCATAATCCGGTTTTTCATAACGAAAGGTGTGATAAATCGTATAAGCGACAAGGTCAGCCAACTGAACGCCATTGGATAACTCGCTTGATACGAAAAACGGATATTCGATAATATTCCTGAATTTCATAACCTCATTACCGGCTCTCAGTAACCGTGCATGCATCAGCGTAATAGAGCGGTTCAGATTAGCGCCCGCATCATCCATGATGATCAGCGCGTTATGTTTACGGTGATTGTTCCCCATAAAATGCTGTATGCGCTCCAGAAGAAACTGATAGGCCCATTCATGCATTTGCTCACCGGTTGTCCCTTCTCTCAGTTCAGCCTTATCAATCACACTGGCCACGATACACATTTTTGCACGGTCAAGCTGGTTGAGATAATGCTCCGAGATATGGTGAATATCCTCATCCGAGAGAACCGAGAAAAACGGGCTCTTTTTTCTAAAGCGTGGTTTGGTAACAAAATTGGATTTCACCTCCATCTGATCCTGGGCGATATCACGGCTATATTGTCTGGCCAGATTTGTTTTCATGCCCGTCAGATGCGTGTTGAAGCCCCGCCACTGATTCTCATACATGCCCACAGCTGTCAGCACATAAGGCTCATCCGTTTTCTTCACATCACGGTTACCCGATTCATCAATATAGAAGAAATACATTATGAATTTTGCCTTCTATAGAGGGAACGACAAACGATTTGAAAAACAGACACTTCGTTCTTGATCTATAATTCATCTGTGCTTGCCCCATAGCCGGGAACAAATAACCGACTATAGACTTTTTCCAAATAATCATCTGTCATGCCAGCTACATAATCACAAAGATTACGCTGAATATTGCCATGAGCATTCAGCGTCTCCCATTTCGGGATCAGATGATGAGGATCATTTGATAATGCATCAAACACCTTACCAACTAAATATTGACCACGCCGCTCAAGCTGTTGAACATGCGGCTCCATCGCGACATGCTCTAACGTTATGCTTTTCAGCTTATCAAGAAATATTCTCGCTTTTTCAGGCAGAAATACATTATATTTCAAAAGAGGGTGTTTAAACTTATCAATCTTTTTGATTTCGACACTTTTGATCAAATACCCAACCAAACGTGAAATAATTTGCTTCCGTCTAAAGCTGTCTTCACTCAACAAATGATCAATTGTTCCTTGTAGAGTTGCATCGCTAAACTTTGGGTTTGCGCTCCTCATAGCATCTTCAAGCAGCGCTCTGCATTTCCTCTCTGGAAGCATCTTACGGGCAAGGATATCTTCAATATCATGAACGCCATAGGCTATATCATCGGCCAGATCCATTATTGAACAATCCAGCGTCTTATATTTAGCCTTGCCATGATATAAGGTCTGAAAATTTTCTCTCTCAACTGTCGAAAATGGTTCTAACGCCCAATTAACGATTGATTGCTCCTCTGCGTAAAAACATTTTGGAGGCTTGTCTGGAACACCTTTGACCGGAGAATCCTCAATCGAAAATTTGGCATAGGATACTGGGTATTTCAGAACGCCCAAAATTAGACGCCTTGTAGGATTAATTCCATTTCCATCTGTATATTTTTCAAGCTTGCACAATATTCTTAAGGTTTGTGCATTCCCCTCAAAGCCGCCACAATTTCTCATCCGGTCAAAAAGCAATTTTTCTCCCCCATGACCAAAGGGCGGGTGTCCGATATCATGGGCCAAGCAACAAGCTTCAATCAGATCACGCTCTGGCAACCAGCATTTTTTTAAACCCCTTAATTTAGGCGATTGTGAATCCGCATAATGCTCGAGTTGATGTAGCAAACCATATCCCGTTTGCGCACATTCAAGGGAATGCGTAAGCCGTGTTCGGTGAAAATCACCTTCTCCTACCCCCAACACTTGCGTTTTTGTTTGCAAGCGACGAAAATTGGCAGAATGAATGATACGGCCTCTGTCTCTTTGATAAGGCGTTCGTATTTCTTTACTCTTTGACGGCTCAATTCCAAAACGCTCTTTAAGTTCGTTCAAGGATGGTTTGATACTCATTTTTTTCTCCCCCTCCTGGCTTTAACAGCCAGATAGCCGGAAATAGCGGCGTTCACAGAAAACATCAAAATGGCTTCATCCTGACCAACAGACATATTATCTGGTTGCGGTTCGCTGCCATGACGGAACGAATGAGCAAAAGCAGTTATTTTATCCATGCCGCTGATCAGCGTGTTATCTATGTCGGGGTCTGACTTTAATTTTTTTAAAGAATCGCCCAGAGTACTCTCACCCGTCATATCTCTGGCGATGGCTTCGCTGGCTGAATGGGATTCAGCAACGGCACGTTTGAAATCCTGTCCTTTAATGGCGTTGCTGGCCTTGATAAAATGTTCTATCGCACCGGAATATCTTGCCTCTTCAACCGCGTTTAAATTATGTTGAAGGGCCGTCCGGTTTGCCTCGCTAGTGATAGGGTGAAAGTTCCAGTGCCCCTTGTTTTTAAAGTTAACAAGCGTGTAGGCAGCCTGATGTTTTTTAAAAACGCTTTCAATTTCGTTTCCTGAAAACCGATTTGACTTATTGAGACATAATTCGAGAAAATCCAAGACCTTACTGTAGCTTTGCACATGTATGATTTTTGGCCTTACAACTTTTTTACCGGCAATTGTGGATTGGCAGAAGTTCAAAATATCTTCATTCAAAATCTCATCATTGAGCTCTTTAAGTGATTTTTGTTTAAATTCAGCAATTGCGGGTATCAAATGTTTATTAATGTCTTGATATTTATGATGTATTGAGTTTCTTTTTCTATTATTCTCAAACACCTTAAAGAAGTAATCCGCAATATCCCGCCGCAAGTCATCTGACAACTCACCCAGCTTTAACGGACCCGGTATTGGCACCAGCCCCTCTCGCTGAGAGAATGTCAGATGTGAGAATTCTTCTGTGTGCGTTACCACCTCACCCCTCCGTGAACATTTTGTCGATAAAGATCGGGTTCAGGGTTTCGGCCGTCCAGGACCTGTCATCGGGCTGCAGGCGGTTCAACTGGTGATCGCCATTCACATAAATCCGTGTCGCCTCAAAATCGGCGCGTATCGCCTCACCATGCGCGGTAAACCATTTGTTCAGCGCATCCTCCTCCTCCATCTGGCCTTCTTCTTGCCCCACATCGCGCCACAGGATGAGACAGCGCACGCCATTGCCATCTATGCCGGTTATGGCCAGTACATTGTCAATTCTGCGCTGGCCATGCAGGGTCAGGCCAATCAGCCAGTTAAATGTTTCGGCCATATCCACTGGCACGGTGCGACGCACCCCTTCGCGCACCACGGACAGCGAGGCAGAAAACGGTCGGGAAAACCCGTGCGTGACCAGCGTTGCCCGGGCTGACAATTCCTGATCCAGCTGATAGCGCAGGGCGTAATCCTCAGCCAGTGCGGGATTGCCGGCAAATAACTGGGTGGCGGCCGGAGCTGGCGGGGTGTAATCCAGACTGTCCAGCGTGTCTTCATAGGATTCAAGGCGGATATATTTGAATGCCCCACCACCTTGCCAATTTATATCCTTAGCAAGATGAGGTCGTCTTTGTTTATCAACGGCAAAATACCTTTGGTCACCCATTAAGACATTTTTTAATCGCCCCAAAATCCCTAGCTTTATTTGAGTTCCATCAAAATAATGATTATCAATTTGAGAACCAATCTCAACTGCTATCCATTTTCTACTAAGCTTTTGAGCTACTGCCGCAGTGGTTCCAATGCCAGAAAAAAAATCAAACACAAGCTGTCCTGGAACAGTTGACTGTTGAATTACTCTTCGCAGGAGATTTTCTGGCTTTTGAGATGCAGAAAATGATAAGCTTTCTGATACTCGCATCTCAGATTGAGTGAAAGAAAATATATCTAACCAAATATCACTGACAGGGAATATCTTTTCACCGTCAGGAATATTTATTTCGACAGTACGAATATTTCCATTAACCCAATTTTCTACTGAAAATCTAAAATCCTTAAGAGCATTAGGATTTGCAACCAGTGGCTCACCAATAAGATCTAACCAACCAATCTGAAGGTTTGTATTGTTTCTGTTTGGCTTAAAGAGCTTCCTACCAGACCCGGTTTCTCGCCTAAAATTGAAAATTGTTTGGTGTCTTAAAGCAAAACCGGCACCAAAACTTTTATAACCATATAGGTCTGCATCCGTGTCTTTTGTGGCATTGGTATTAAAAATAATATCCTTACTTGAAAAATTAGAAAAAACATTTCGGGAGATAAGCTTTCCAAGATGGTTAGCATTCTCATCTAAATGTAAAAAAAAGCTCCCACTAGAAGATAAAAAATTCTTTGATGCCTCCAGCCTTTCATTAAGAAGCGTTAACCACGAGCTATTTTGAAGACTATCTTTATAGAAAAAATCTTTTCCAGTATTAAATGGCGGGTCGATATAGATACACTGCACCTGTCCGCGGTAGCGGGTCTGCAACAGGTTCAGAGCCTGAAAATTCTCGCCATGCACCAACAGCCCGTCCAGCTGGCCGTCTATGCCGCCTTCCCCCTCTGACCAGGCAGCCAGAAGCCCGTCTATAAACCCCTTGTCAAAATGGGCAGTATCCACGACCAGATGCGGATTGGAATCCAGAAAATTCCTCGATAAAGTGCCATCCTCTGACCAGCCATCCAGGCTATCTGCGCTGTATAAATCGCGCCATTCTGCCCGCTGGGCTATGTTCTGTGCAATCAGGGGATAAAGGGCATCACGTGCGCCGACGGGTATCTTGTGCAGGGTAAAGCAATAATGCGTGTCCAGAACCGCTTTTTTCTTCAGCCATAGGGCCTTCTGAAACCCTTCCAGCTGGGCCAGAAAATCGATTATTTTTTCCGCCAGCATACGCACCGCCCGCATCATCGCCAGACTGCGCCTCAACCGACCCTCATCAACCAGATCATCCAGAAACAGAACATCTGTCTTCAGATAGAAACCCAGCTCCCGCCGCAGAAATCCGCCCAAATCCTTATGAATAAAATAATCAAAGCTGTTCTTGGCGGTATAGGCGGCCAGATGTTTTTCCAGAACCGTGCGGCTGTCATTCTCGGCCGTGGGCGCAGGCACCGCCAGCCGCTGTGACCAGTCTGCAGGCCCCTTTGTGGCCAGCTGGTCATTAATGGCGGCGGCGGTCTGTGCATTCAGCTGGTCCTGTTTCCTGTTTTTTTGCAGGCCGGTGTTCTCTGTATCTGTTAACGGGCGATGGTCAAACCGGATCACCAGGTCTGTGCCGTCTGCTTCAATCTGTTCTGTATCTTCCTGTGTAGTCAGGATAAAAAATCGTGCCTTATCCTCAGATGGTTTAATATTGTCCTTTTCGGCATCCGCCGCGGCAATTTCAAAGCGTACCCGCACCCCATCCGGCCAGCCCTCACACGTGAAGATATAGGAAGCATAATTTTCCGTTGTTTTGATATAATACTGGTCAGCATTGGCCCAGTGCAGCTTTACCTCTTCCCCGTCATAGGGGATCAGATAGCTGGCCTGCCCGTCACCCCGAATACGGCGCAGGGACATAAAATCGCCTTTGTCATAATAGCGTGAAAAGAACTGATACAGGTGATTATAGACATGGGCTTCTGTTCCTGCATCTGCCACTGCTGCGGCCAGGCTGGCACGCAGCTCAACAACTTTCGGAACATCGTCAATCGCCGCCTCATCCAGGCCGCTCTCTTTCAGGTTGGTGATGGTCGCTTCAAGTTGATGGCGGATTGTGGACAATTCTGCATCTGTCAGACTGTCCAGCGCCTGTTTTGCTTGCGGCAGGAGTTGATTATCCAGAAAGTCTGACACCTCTGCTGCTTTCATGTTCATGATCCGGTAGAGGCCGAAATCAAGATCACCGCGATGCAACTGAAACATTTCTGCCAGCAGGGTCTTTAACATCTTAAATTTTTCTGATCCAGGCGGCGTTGCGCCAGCCTGCGTACCTTGCTGATCTGCCATAAGCTCGACTATAAAAGGATAGAAAAACAAGAGTCAAGCATATGTTTTTATTAAGTTTTTTCTAATTTAAGAAAGGTGCATCACAGCCAACACCTCGCCTGGAACAGGCGTAAGTCAACTTCAGAATTTTTGTGATCTTTTTTCTGAAAACTGTCACGCGGGAAAATCTTTTTAGGGCAACGGCAGCCACTGGCCAGTTTTTAGACTTTTGCACCCCCGGGGTGTTAAGGGTTTTTTTCCGAAACTGTGACACAAAAAGATTCTTCTATGGTGGCGGACGCAAGAAGCGCGGGTTTTAAACCTGCTCTATCCCCCCTTGCATAGACCAGCCAGGCCAGCCCCAGCGATAATCGAGCCTGCATCAGCGATTATCGCGCCAGCCCCATAGCATCTCAGCCAGACTGGCTGACAGCCAGACATGATAATCTACCCGTTATTTATCGCTTTCAAACCGTGAGCGTCACAGCGCAAAAGGATCACCGAAAGGATCATTGGAAAATCAGCGCCTGGCTGTAATTAAACAATAGCTTCAAACATCTAAAAAGAAATGGCGGAGGGGAAGGGATTCGAACCCCCGGAAGGAGTTTCCTCCTTCAACGATTTAGCAAACCGCCGCCTTCAGCCACTCGGCCACCCCTCCGCAAAAAAGGGCTAATCAGGATTGCTCCCCACGGCGTATGCACACCCCCTGTCTAATGCTGTGCGGCCGTTCTGTCAATTTTGAAAAAGCCATTGTTTGTATTTTTTAACACCCCCCCTACTTCCCGCCCCCATATAGATTTGTTATAGATTTGTTAAGGGCAATCCTGCCGCGATAGAGTTCTATTCAGCCGATAGCCAGCCCTGTTTTGGCCTGTTATACTAAAAAACAGCGGGTTAATTTACGGAAAAAAAAAGGGCATCGCACCGAATGGACAAGCTAACCGCCATGCGGGTATTTACCCAAATCGCCACCTTGCGATCCTTTAAAAAGGCCGGAGAGCGGCTATCGCTGGCCCCGTCGGTGATTTCCAAACATCTAAGCGCGCTGGAAGCAGAGCTGGGTGTCCAGCTGATAGAGCGTACCACCCGTACCGCCCGCCTGACCGAGATGGGCGAGCTATATTTATCCAAATGCCGCAATATTCTGGAAGAAATTGACGATATTGAAACCACGCTGGTAAAGGAAACCGGCCGCCTGAAAGGCCCGCTTAATATCAGCGCGCCGCCCGGCTTTGCCCATCGCCATATCGCCCCGCATTTGCCGGTATTTTGTGCCGCCCATCCGGATGTGAATTTGAACCTGATCAGCGTACATAATGAAAACAGCCAGCTATTGCCCCAGGTGGATCTGGATATTCGTATCTCGGAAACGCGCGTCCATGAAGGCCATGGCATTCAAATTCTGGCTGGCAATCATCGCCAACTGGTTGGCACGCCCCATTATCTCAGCCGTTTTGGCCAGCCAAAGACCGTGGCGGATCTGGCCGCGCACAAGCTGGTAACGGTGGAAAATGGCATGGACAGCATTGACTGGCATTTCAAGGATAGTGACCAGAATATCAGCACGTTCAAGGCACGCGGCTATTTGCGGCTGGATAGCGGGGATGCGATTTTGCGCTGTGTCCTCAATGACGGGGGGCTGGCCATGTTGCCGACCTATATTGTGGGGCGGCATATCACCTCTGGCGCATTGATGCCGGTTCTGGAAACCATGGTGGATGAGCGCACCCCCATCCATGCGGTCTGGCGACAGAAAAACCACCGCCTGCCCAAGATTGAGGCGTTTCTGGCTTTCTTGCAACAGCTTTATGGCGACACCCCCTATTGGGATATGGTGACACCGAGCAATAAAAAAGCGGCCGCGCGGGCATCAAAATAACGCCCCGCCGCCGCCTCTTTTATTTCAGATGAGGAAAATCAGCCCGTTAACGCTAACCCCTCAGCTTGTCTTTCAGCAATTGATTGACCATGCCGGGATTAGCCTGACCGCCCGATAATTTCATCGTTTGCCCGACAAAAAAGCCAAACAGCTTATCCTTACCGCCGCGATATTCTGCCACCTTATCCTGATTTTCGGCCAGCACCTGATCGATAAGGGCTTCGATAGCCCCGCTATCAGATACCTGTTTCAGCCCTTTTTCCTCGATAATATCGCTTGCCGGCCGGCCTGTTTCAAACATTTCGGCAAAGACATCCTTGGCGATCCGGCCAGAAATTGTCCCATCCGATATCAGATCGACCAGCGCGCCCAGCCCTTCCGGGCTTACCGGGCTTTCGGCCAGCGATTTTCCAGCCTTGTTCAGCGCGCCAAACAGCTCTGAGGACATCCAGTTTGCCACCAGCTTGCGATCCCTGCCCTTGCTGGCCGCTTCATAAAAACCCGCTGTCTCGCGCTCTTCGGTCAGCACCGACGCATCATAAGAAGACAGCCCATAATCAGACACCATCCGCGCCTTAATCTCGTCTGGCAACTCTGGCAATTCTGCTTTTATTTCCTCCACGAAATCCTGGGTTAACTGCAAGGGCAGCAAATCGGGATCCGGGAAATAGCGGTAATCATGGGCATCTTCTTTGGAACGCATCTGGCGGGTTGTGCCGGTACTGGTATCAAACAGCCTTGTTTCCTGATCGATTTTGCCACCATTTTCCAGAATTTCTATCTGCCGCTCCACCTCGTAATCAATGGCCTGCATAATAAAACGCACAGAGTTCAGATTTTTGGTTTCGGTACGCGTGCCAAGTGCCTCGCCCGGGCGGCGCACCGATACATTCACATCTGCCCGCAATGAGCCTTCTTCCATATTGCCATCACACGTCCCCAGATAGCGCAGGATAGAGCGCAATTTTTTAATATAGGCGCCTGCCTGTTCGGATGAGCGTAAATCCGGGCGCGATACAATTTCCATCAGCGCCACACCGGAACGGTTCAGGTCAATATAGCTTTTGGATGGATGCTG
>ENA-OUOG01003807-OUOG01003807.1-marine-metagenome-genome-assembly--contig:-NODE-3807-length-13656-cov-5.512041_pt1 | contig 13656 bp, 6 predicted proteins | sample MGYA00248635_ERZ508505 | MGnify/ENA primary metagenome ERZ508505 (study PRJEB26176, sample SAMN06267871) | marine metagenome | isolation source: Saanich Inlet, British Columbia, Canada | place: Pacific...
TTGGCCGCGATTCTTTTTCTCGAAGACTCTTCGATGAGGACGACGCGGTCTGCTCAGCGTGAGTTTCCGCGAGCACCACGAGCCCATCCATCGGCAAACGCACGCGCACGCGCTGCGCCGCCGTCGCGTCGCCTTCTTGATCCGTCGTCAAAGAGTCAGGCCCAGATCGTGTCCCTCGCGACGGGAGCGCGACGTTTTTCGCCACGAGCGTCACCTTCGCGACGCCGCCGAGCGGCATCGACGCCGGGACGCCCAGCAAGCGCACCTCCAGTTTCGGCATCGCCGGCGTGACGCGTAACGCCAAACGTCGCAAACGCGGCGTGTCTCGCACCCAGCTCACGCCGTCCGAGCCGCGGCGCGTGCGCGGCGCGCGCGGGTCGAACGGGACGTAATTCAACGAAACCTGCGTCGTGGGAGGCGTCGACACGCCGTCGGGCTCCTCGCCGTTTCCGTTTGTTTTCGTCTCGTCAATAACGCTCAAACGCCACGACACGCCGCGCGCGCGGAGCGTTCCCTCCGTTTCGGGGACGCACGCTAAACGCACGAGCCGAGTCTCGAGCGGACGCAGAGTGATGTCCTGCGTCGTCGCGGAGACGTGTTTCGTGCGTTTTTCTTTTCGTTCCGAAAGCGAAAGCGCTTCAAGCGCTTCGGTTTCGTTCGCGTTTTCGTTCTCCGTCTCGAAATCGCACACCAGCGAAACCTCCGTCAGCGATAGCGGGATCCGAAGCGGGTTCCGGAACCGCGTCGAGAAAAAAACCGTCTCGCCCGCCGCGCAAACCCCGAACTGCTCGCCGCCCTTCTTCTTGCCACCCGCGCGCGGCGCGTCGAGCCACGTCGATTGTCCCACACCGCCGTTCGCGAGGTGCGCGGGGACGACGCCGTCCGATTCCATCACTCGCCATCGCCGTTCCGAGACGAAACCACCGAGACCGTCGACGTCGCCGGCGGTCTCGCGAGTCTCCAAACGACCGTCCTCGAAACCGACGACGACGTCGCCGACGTCGATTTCCGGTAAACAAACGCCCATTCTCGCGTCAAGCCATGTCGAGCCGAGTTCTCGTTTTGAATCGTCTTCGTCGTCCAGCGTCGAGGTGTGCTTCGCTTCGCGCCTCGCGTCGAGAAAGAGAAACTCGCGCAGGTACGTCGCCTGCGCCGCGGCGGAGACCCCGTCCGCGCAAAAGAGGAGCTTCTCGAAGTGCGACGCCGCCGCCGGCGATGCCCCGCACCGCGCAATCTGCCTCCCCAGCGCGAAGTGCAGGTGCTCGCGCGCGCGCGCCCACGGCGTCTTCACCGAAGACCCGTCCGGGAAAAAAGAACGCGCGTTGGTTTTGTTTTTGTTTTTGTTTTCGACGTCGTCGGCGTCTTCGTACGCGGGAAGCGCGGACGCGTAGCACCGCGCGGCGTGCGCGCGAAACCCGGCTTGCGCGAACCTGTGCCCGGCGAGCGTCGCGTGCATCGCGAACTTTCGCGCGGACGGCGGGTCCGTTCGCAAAAACGCAATCGCCGCCGCCTCGAGCGCGGCCGCGGCGCAGTGGTGCGGCAAACCCTCGTCGCCTGATACGGTCGCGAGCGCGAGCGCGGCGTCTCTGTGTGCGCCGGCGACATTAAGAAAAACGGCGCGCGAATAACTCGCGCGCCACGTCCAGTTTGAAGTTTCCGAAACTTCAAACGCGCTCTTGCGGTGCGCGGCGACGGCGGATTCAAAGGCGGCGTCGATTTCTCGTTTCGCCGAGTCGTTGACGACGAACGTTTTCGCGACGGCGCTTCCGAGAGAAGGCAAACAGATCAGAGCGTGTGCGAGTCCCTCGTGCGCGCACGCTAACCGCCGGAACGCCTTGTCGGCTTTGAAGTCGCTCTGCAGTAAACGGTAGTGGTGCGCGGCGGTTTCGTGGTCTCTCAACGAAAACGCGAGATCCGCCGCTAAACGAATCTCGCACTCGGGCGACCGGAACGAGTACTTGGAGTCTTCGTTCGACGACGACAAGGAACCTTCGTCGCGAGAAGGTTTTTGTGCGTGCGAGGAAGACGACGCGCTTCCAGAAGAAACATCGGCGTTACCCGTGTTACCGGCGGTGACGTTCGCCAACGCTCCGAAACTGCCGCCGAAGCCTCCGAGCGCGCCGGCGGCGCCGAACCCGCGGCCCCAGAACGTCTTGAGCTGGTTCTTCAAACCCTTCCGTGTGGACGCGATGTTCGCGTTCAGCGCGGTGAGCCGCCGCTCCATGTGCGGCAGGAGCGTCTCGGTCGCGAATACACGCACGAACGTTTTGAGCGCCTCGACGTCCTCGTCGCGGAGGGTGACGCGGTCGGCGATCGATGTGGGCGAACCGTCCGCGGGCGACTCCGACGCGACCAGCCGCGCCTCGGCGTCGCGAGCGAAGAGATGTGCGAGCGCGGCCGCGCGCGCCTCTCTCCCGGCTTCGGAAGCGATACTCGCTTCCGAAGAACCCCCTTCGGAAGAACCCAATATCGGTAACGCCGTGACGAAAACGTCCGCCCCGCCGCTGCCGGGTTTCGTCTTGAGGGCGTCGCGCACCGCTTTTAAACACGCCTCCGATACGACAACCGTCGGGTCGTGGAGCACGACGAAGTGTTTGGCGACGTCCGGGTCGGCGGCTTCGCTGCGAATCGCGGGAGGGTACGACTGTGGGTTTTCGTAATACGGCGCGCTCATCTTCGTGAAGGTTTCGACGAGACGCGAAGTCATCCTCGAATCGTTCGTCGAGGCGACATCCGTATTAGCCTCAGACGAAGAATGACTCGCGTCGACCGCCGTCGCGAACACGATCGCGCGAACGTGGTCGGCGGTTTCGAAATCGGAAAACGCGCACGACGCTCTAAACGCGCGACGCGCGAATCGGTCCAACCACGGCGTGCCGAACCACGACACGAGAGGAGTCTCTTCGTTCGCATTCGCGACGCGGATCGCGTCGCGCGTCGTTTTTGGGACAGCATCGAGCATCGCGCTCAGCGAGTCATCGTCCGTCAAGTCCCACGGCTCGAAGGCGCGCCTGGCGTACGCCTCCGCCACCTCCGTCTTCACGCGGCGGCACTCGCGCACGCCGTGGAACCGGATCGATATCTCCGATAACGCGTAAGGAGGCGCCTCCGCGTTGTGTCGCATCGGGACGTTCAGCCCGCTGACGTCCGCGAAGGGGCGCAGCAGATCTGCGAACGATCGAACCCCACACCGCGCGCACGCCGCGTCCGCCTCCGGCGTGGTCACCGTCGCCACCACGGGCGCGTACCGCGCCTGCACCTGCCGGCGGTACTCCGCCATCCGCGAGGACGGCGCCATCGCCGCGGACGCGCGCGCGGACGCGAATGGAGAAGGCGTCTGGAATACCACGACGAGCAGAAGAAGCCTGCCGCGAACCCGTGCGGCGTCGGTGACGAGCGGTTGACGTCCATGGGAACGAAAAAAGCCACGACGTTTTTGAGAAAAGGTGAACCTCGCGGCGGTTCTTCCGCGCTCATATCGCGGCGCATGGGCCGCGCTTCTTCCCGGCCGCGCTCGCGGCGCGCGTCCGGAGGCGCGTGCTTCGCGTCCGCGGACGCGTTCGTGGACGTCGCCGGCATCACAGCGGAGCGCGCGGCGGAAGGCAGCGGGAGCGAGTGGAGTTCCCACTCGGAGAAGGAAGAGAACGCACGGGAAAGAGCGGTCGTTCCGAGACCCGAGGGCACCGTGGGGGTCGCCGCCGGGGCCGACGCGCGGGTCGCCGTGACGCGCGTCGGCGACGACGCGTGCGCGTCACCTCTCGTGCGCGTGTTCCTGTTCACCGACGAGAAGGGCCTCGAGTCGGCGCGACCCGTGACTGTGCGCCTGGTGGTGGCCTCGAGGCCACCTCCTTTTGCTTCGTCGGGAACCTACGGCGACGTGCTCCGCGCGTCCTCGCCGAAATCGTCCACCACGCCGTTCTGGATTGGGTCCATCGCGGAGCGGCTCGCGGGGCTCGCCGGCGCGTGGCCCGCGTGGGACGTACGCCGAAGCTCGAAAGCCAAGACCTACGTCGAGACGCAACTCGAGGACTTCAAAAACGCCACGCCCTACACGCCGACCGAGCCGCGACACGACGAAGGTCACGAGAGCGAAAGCGACGAGCGTGAGAAGGAGAAACGAAAAGAAAGCGCGCGACCTTCTAATCCGCCTCCCCCGATGCCTTGGTCGCCCGACCTCTCCGAGTCCGAGCGCGCCGCGCGGTGGCGCTACGCCGGCGGAGGCATGCACCAGCCGGTGCACGTACCGGCGACCCCCGCCGAGCGTTGGGTCGCCGGGAGAACGAAGAGCGCGGGAAGTTCCCGCGACGGCGTCTCCGCGATCACCGCCGAGGCGCTCGAGACCAGCGCCGAGGTGGCGCTCGCGGTGGATGGCGAGCGCGCGCTCTCGCCGCGGGCCGCCGCGGCGGCGGCGGACCTCCGCCGCGCGCGCCGGGAGGCGGGAAACCAGGAGGCGTTTTTTTCTTCCGCTTCGCGCGACGCGAAACCCGCCGCGGTGTCGCGTAAGAAACGCGCCAAGACCCCGCCCACCTCGGAGACGCGCCTGCCGTTGCCGGCGACGTCGCTCGCGGCGTGCGCGAAAGAGAAAGGCGTCTTAGAAACGCCGTCTTCGGAGGACAAAAAAGCGCCTCTTCCGGAAAAGGAAGAAGAGCCGGAGACGCGCGCCGCGGGCGTCGCCGCTTTTTCCTCCGCGGAGAAATCGAAGCTGTGGGGCGCGTGGTCGCCCTCCGTGCAGCGCCGCCGCCGCAGGAGGCTGGACGCCGCGCGAGGCGGCGGGAGCCTCCTTGTCGGCGATGTATCCTCAGACGATGAAGACGATGAAGACGAACGAAAGCGCGAACACGAGCGCGCGAAGAGCCTCTTCCCCGCGAAGAAAAAAGAGGACGACTCGTTTTCGCGCCTGAGCCCGGTCTTTCCGGGCGGCGGCTCCGGGCGTTCCTCCGGGTACGAAGAGGAGGACGACCCGACGGACGATAAACCGACCGGGGACTCCGAATCATCCACCTCTACCTCCGCGTCGTCGTCCGACGTCGGCACGCCCGCCCGAGACGAAGAAAACGTCGATTAACGCGTCGGATGACTTTTTGAAGAGACGACGGACGCCTCGCCTTTTTTCGCGGTTTCTTTCGAAAAGAAACGACGCGCGGCGCGGGAAAAGAGACGCCCTTCAGAGACGTTCGAAGATGAATGTTTTTAAGAGACTACGAGACGATACACATACGGACGTCATTTCATTTCTCTGCTTTTCTTCGTCTCCCAGTACGTCTCCGGTCGGCGCAACACGAAGTAAGACCCTTTGTTCCCTTTGCTAATTCGGATATCTTCGTCGAGGTACGTCGTGGCGAACCACCCCTTGGTTTGCCCCGGCCTTATATTCTCCAAAACGTCGAACGGCACGGGGTACGGGATTTTGAACCCGTCCGGCCCGCCCCACTCGTTGTCGACCGAGAAGTACCCGCCTGAGAACCGGTAGAAAAAAGAGTTCGCGTCGCGCACGCCTTCCATCTTCGCCTCGATCGTCAACGCTACACCCGGGCCGAACTCGACGACGTTTTCCCACTTTTTGTCATTCGGAGACGAGTCGTTCGGAGACGATAAACGCGGGTCCTCCAATACCTGGAACACGTTGTCCACGGTGCTGTTCCCGACAACAAGAGACTGCACCGGGCTCGGCCCTTTCTCGAACAGGTACTTCACCCACGACTCGACGCTGAAGAACGACACGTCCGCCGTGCCCGGCTGGAACGTCGTCAGCAACTGCCACTCCTCCAGAAACAGATCCGGTCGCTCGAAGGGCTCGGGGTTCGGGTTACGAGCCTCCAGAGCCTCCACGAGCTCCTCCAGGCGTTTGCGGTCGCCCACGCGCGCCATGCGAGACGCGCCGTCGCCGCCCTTGCCGAGCACGGCGAGCAGCTCCGCCTTCAGGGCCTCCACGTCGGTCCCGTCGTCGCTCGAGGAGGCGTCGGCGCGGATCGAAAACCGAACGCGGGCCCGGGCGGGGGAGGGCGCGAGGTGTCGTCGCGGCGCGTCCCTCCGACCGCGGAAGGTGGCCCGACCCGCGACCGGCGTCGCGAACGCCGCGAGAGCCATCTTTGATGCCTTCTGACGAACACCTCGTTGGTGCGGAGGCGAGTGGGACGGACGCGCGAAACGTCATCGTCGCACGTGCCACGTGTTCCGGACGAGTCGAAGAAATCGCCCGGGAGAATCGGACGAAGACACGAGACACGCGAAAAAACGGCGTTGTTCGCCAAAGAAGGCGTCCTCTACGCGATCAAACGCTCCTCCCTCCCTCGCATCACACCGGCGCGTTCTTCGCCATCTCGTACGCCACGAGCACGATCCCGCACGTCGGCCCCGCGCGCGCCGCTCTGGGTGCCCACCCCGCGAACAAAGAGCTCAGTCCCCCTTGTCGCGCCACAGCCGCCAGCTCGCCAAACAAACCGCGGCTTTTCACGCGATTCGCCATCGTATCAATCGCCGCCGCGTTCGCCGGAGATACACAGCCGGAATCTCTCTTGGACATACCCCCCGCGAAGTCCAGTAAACTAGGCGCGTCTCTGATCTGCACGCGCGTCTTCACCACGTCCAGCGGCGTGGTGAGCGCCGCCACCGCGCCTCCCGCGACGGCGCCCGAAAAAAAGTGCACGCACAACGTCTCCCGCGAATCCAATCTTGGATTGGATTGGTTTTTCCAGCCCTTCGCGGTTTCCGTCGCCGCCTCCCGCAGGTGCTCCACCGCGAACCAGTACAGCGCCGAGTAAGGCACGTCCCGCGCGAGCGTCGGACCGGCGCCGGTCCACAGCCGACGCACAGCGCCCGCCGCGTCGCCGCCGCGACGCAGGTAGCCGCTCCGCAGGCTTCCGAAAACAGAGCCTTTGTTCGGAGAGAGGTTGGTTTTCCCGTCGCCGCCGACACTGCCGCCGCCGACGCCGACGCTCGCGCCGTCGCGGTGCATTACGTTGTTTTCTCCGCCCCGACCAGCGTCCCCTCGCGCGGCGTCGCTGAGGCTGGTCCAGACCCCGGATCGGTCCCCGGCTCGAACCCCGCCCGCGCCGCCGCGGCTCGCCTGCGCTCTTGTCCGCACCAGATCCAGCGGCGCGACGCACAGCACGGCGAAGGCTCGGCTCGCCGCGCCCGCCGCCGCGGGCGCTAAAGGCACGAGGTGCTCGGTGTCGTTTGACCTCTTGAGCTGCCGCTTCAAGTACTCGTTGCCGTAGTCGTAGCAGGGGAGGTAAATGCCCACCGTGGGCACCGCCACCAGCAGCGCGGCGCTCGTGCCCCGGAACAACGCGCGCGCGCCCTCTTGCCGCACGATCTTGCGCAGCACGTCGAACGAGGACGTGTACACCTCGCACTCGGGCGCGCACAGCCGGCGCGGGAGGTGCGGGTTGCCCGTGGTCGGGCACTTCGGAGGACACCCCAGCGTGGCGAGGGTCAGGGACGGCGCTCGTCGGCCGGAGAATCCGGCGCGCTCGGAAGGAAACGCCGCCGCGTGCCTGAATCCCTGCGCCTGAATGCGCGTCTTCACCACGTCCAGGGGGTTCACCACCACCGCGCTCACGCACGCCGCGATGCCCGCCGCGGCGGCGCGCCGACGCAGGGGCACGCCATCCTCCGCGTCCATCGCCGCCGACGGAACGCGCCTCGCCCTGTGGCAGCGAGGGAGCGCGAGATCGTGAGAAACTGTTTTTGCGCGTCGACGTCACGGGCATGACGGGATCCCTCCCGTGAAAAAATTCTCGGAACTTCCGACCTCAAAAAAGTCGTAGCTTTCGGGAAGGTCGCTTCCTCTCCCGAGCTAGAGGCGCGGTGCGCGCGGTGGCTGGATGTGGGGGGCGGCCGCGGCATATGCGGAACAAGAAGAAGAGGTGCTCGCACGGCAGGCTGAAACACCATTGCGCGGACTGCAACCCCTGCCCGCATGGCAAGCTGAAGAAGAACTGCGTGGACTGCAAAGGCTGCCCGCATGGCAAACTGAAAAGCGACTGCGCGGACTGCAACGGGTGCCCGCATGGCAAACGGAAACGCCGCTGCGCGGACTGCAACCCCTGCCCGCATGGAAAGCTGAAGTACGACTGCGCGGACTGCAACCCCTGCCCGCATGGCAAGGTGAAGTACTTCTGCGTGGACTGCAATCCCTGCCCGCATGGAAAGCTGAAAAATGACTGCGCGAACTGCAACCCGTGCCCGCACGGCAAGCTGAAACGCAAGTGCGCGACCTGTAAGCGCGCATCCGCGCACGAATGAGGCGTGGGTAACACGGGTAACACTATCATCGATACCCGGACCGTCTCTGTTCACTCTAACGCGCTGTATCACAACCGGTCTCGTCGACGGAGTACTCCGCGTTCGCGCTCTTCTTTCCCGCAAAAAAAACGAAAAAGAAAAACACCAACCCCGTCGTCTTTTCGTCAGTTGGCGTTGACGAAAACCTCCACCGGCGGCGCCGCCGCTCTTCGCGTTTCTTGCGCCCTCTCCGTTCGCGGAGCTCCGCGCGAGTTGTACAGCTTGCGCTTCTCGTCCCCCTCTCCGGCTCTCGCCGCCAAGTCTCGCGCCTCCGCGTCCCGGCGCTCCGCCTGCGCTTTGAGCGCGCGCTCGTTCACCACGAACAGCGGGTTGTTCGGATCGCGCGTCGTGGTATCGGTAACAGTCACGCCGTCGAGGTACCCGGCGACTATGGCGCGCAAGTCGTTATTTTCCGACCGAAGACGTTCGCGCTCGTTGCTCAGCGCACGCTCATCCAAGTACGCCTTGTTTAAACGCTTGAAGAACCGCTCGAGGTACTTCGTATCGTCCACCGAATTACCTCGAGCGTCTAAAGCGCCGGTGGAGAGCCGCTCGTCCTCGGACAAGTGTAAGCTCATTACGCTCGTCGAAAACGGAGCTCTCGCGCCGATCCGGTCCTCGAGCTCGGCGCGTTTTTTGTCCTCCTCCGTCTCCTCCTCTTCCGTTTCAAACGCATCGTCGTCTTCCTCCCCGAAAGGCACGACTCTTTCGCGTTCCGTCTCCAGGCGCCGCGCGGCGGCGGCGAGTTTCAAAATCTTCTCAGCCTCCAAAAGTTTCGCGTCCAGCGCTCGCGACGCGCCGTTCGACCCTAACAGAAGTTGTTTCAACTTCTTCTCAGCCTCTAAACGGAACTTCTTCGTCTCCGCCGCGAGGCTCAAAGAGTGGTCGCGAATCACATCCTTCTCCTTTCTCAACGCTTTGTTCTTCAAACGCCACTCGCGGCTTTGGCTCTCGAGGACGCCTTTCACCGCGCGCACCCTGCGCGCCAAGCGCGCTAAGTCGCGCATGCGGCTCTCAATCGTCTTCGCCGATTGAGAATCCTGCTCGGTGAGTCGTTCGAACGAAGCCGCTCTCGTGTCCGTCCCCGTGACGTACGCTTTGTGCGCCTCCTCGCACGCCTTCTCGCACGAACGCACCGTGGCTTCCAGTGCGTTTTTGGCGTTCTCAAACTCCTCCGCGTTTCGCGATTTGATCTCCTCGCGCGCCGTCTCGAATTGCGCGCGGCGCGTGACGAAAGACGACTCGTGCGCCTTCTCCATCGCGTCCAAAACATCTAACATGTCCCTTCTGTGCCTCGCGTGGTTCGTTTTGATCTCCCTTTCTTCGTTCTCGAACGCGTCCGCGATGGCGCGCGCGTCCGTCGCGAAAAAGTCGGAGGTTTCGGTCGCGCGGCGAAGGTGGAGCGTCAACAAAGCGTCGACGCGAGCGGCGTGCGAAGCCGCCGCGCGTCGTCGCTGCGTCTCGGCGTCATCCACCTCGCGCTCGAGCGAATGTAACAACGCGTTCTTGCGGTCCATCGTTCTCGAGTGCGTCTGCGCCATGATCGTCGCGGCCTCTCTTAGTTCCTTCGATTTGGCGGAGCGCATTATGACCAGCCATCGCGCGGCGATCAATTTTTCGTTTTTGGTCGATCGTCGACGTTCCTCGTCTCTGCGTCGCCGCAGGTCTACGAGTCGAGCCTCGTTCGCGGCGATCTGTGCCTCTTCCGCCTGTGAAGCGCACACGCACACGTTTGGCAGATGCGTTCGCGTTCGAGTGTCGGCCGAAGGCGTCGAAAAGGTGTCGGGAAGAGGGAACGAACCGCGTCAGCGAGGATCGCGCGCGTCCGACGCGCGGGGAGACGGCGGTAATCGTCGCGTGCTCCGTTTCGGGTCGAGAGAGCGAGACGAAAAGAAAAGAGACGCTCTCGTCCGCGTCCGCCGCGCACCTTGAGCGCCTCTGCCTGCGCCAGCACGAGCCGTTCCTCCTCGGAGAGGGCGGGGACCGCCTCCTCCTTCTTGGGCGCGGCCGCCTTCTTCTTCTTGGGGGGCATCGCGCCGCCGAAGGTGCGCCGCGCGCGCCCGAGTGCGGGGGGAAGGAGGATTCGGGCGAGCCAAAACGAGCGCGAGTTGACTTGTGTTTGTCTCGAGACTCGTATGGCGTTCCAGTCACCGAAAAGCGAATCGGCCGTTGTCCGGTGCGCGAAGACGAGTTTCGCGTCGAGCGAGAGATGCCAATTCGGGCGTGTCCGTTTGGCATTCGGGGGCGCACCCGGCGCGGCGGAGTGCGACGCGCGAACGCCGCGAATCGCCGCGAACCGCCTCGAACCCGCACACCGTCGCGGCGCACACCGTCGCGACCATGAGCGACTCGGACGCGCCCGAGTACGACGACGGCGCGTCGCCCGACCTCGGCGGCGCGGCCGCGACGGGCGGGATGGATCCGGACCATCCCCTGCTGGCTCGCGCGCAGCTCGCGCTGAAGAAGCAGTTGCTCAACACGCAGCGCGAGGTGGACGAGAAGATTGCCAAGCGACGGGAGTTTCTGGACCGCGAGAAGAAGCGGAGGGAGGACGTGGGCGTGGAGCTGTACTCGGCGCAGCAGACGTTGGCCCGTCTGCAGATGCAGCTCCAGAGCGCCGAGGAGGAGAAGTTAAGTTTAGCCGAGCGTCGGCTCGCCGTCGAGTCCGACCTCGCGCGTCTGCAGGAGTGGCAGGAGACACGAGCCACTGATGCGGACGCGAGACGCGCCGAGGCGGACGAACGGCAGGTGGAGCTGGATCGACTCAACGCGACGCTCAAGCGGCTGGAGGCGCAAACGCAGGCGACGCGCGAGGAGACCTCCGAGGCTCGTCAAAACGCGTTCGCCGCGGAGAAGGAGACCAAAGCGTTGGAGAAGGCGAAACTGGACCAGGACGTGCTCATCGACGCTTTGCAGGAGACGCTGAAGAAACTCCACGAGAAGGGTGCGCTGTACGACGCGCAGAGAGCCGCGCAGGCGAAAGAAACCAAAATGGCGCGTGAAACGTTGACCGAAGCGAACGCCGAGATGGACGCTGTGACGCTCGAGAAGAAACAACTGACGAGCCAGTGGAAATCGGCGTTGGTGGGTGACGCCAAACGAGACGAGGCGTTGAGAGCGACGCGTGACGCGCTGATGGAGCAACGACAGGAGATGCTTTTGGTGGAGGCTGAGACGAACGCGAAGAAGGAACAGGCGCGCGAGGAGTCGCGAAAAAACGAACGCTTGTTGGCGCTGTTGCGAAAGACAGAGACGGAAGCCGCGAACGCGCAGAAAGCGCTGACGAAGGTTTTGGATAAGAAGGAAAAGCTCGCGGAGACGCACGAAAGGCTGGTGGTGGCGCAGGAAGAGACGGACGCGGCGCTGGCGCGCGCGAAGAAGGAAGAGAGCGATTTAGCGGACGAGTCGCGCTCGGCGGATGAATCCGTCGCCGCCGCGGAGCGCGCGATTCGCGCGTTGGACGAAAAAATGCTCGCCAATCTCTCCGAGCAGAGCACGACGGAGAAGGACGCGCGTCGTGTGGTGGAGAGCACACGCGAGATTCGCCGTTTGATCGCCGTTGAGGAGACGAGCACGACGAACGTCCAGAACGAGATCGCGCGCATCCGGGTGGATATCTTACACCACAAAACGCTGGCGGACAGTTTAAGCGAAGCCGCCGCCGCGTTAGAAGAGGAGGCGCGCGAAAAAACTCGAACGGTGGAGACGTACGAGGCGGAGATTGCTCGACGCGAAGATGAGATTCAACGCAAGGGCATGGAGGTTGAACGCTTAAACCGCGAGCTGGATAAGCGAACGTCCGAAGCGGGCGGGTCCGAGGCGTTAGGGCCGATGGAGGCGAACATCAAACACCTCACAAGAGAGACTGAAGAAAAAGAAAAGGCGATCAAGGAGCTCCAAAGGTTGTGGGTCGGCCACCAGACCGAACTCGTATCGTTAGTCAACGAGAACAACAATTTGGCGGAGAAGACCAGACGTTTAAAGGCGGAGGTGACCGTGGCGTCGAGACGCAGAGCGCGGTTGACGGAGAACCTGGCGAGGCAAAAGGAGGAGATCAAAGAGCTGGATTTCGCGATGGAGCGCGCGCGGGGAGACGCGCAACGCATCAACGCGGCTTCGTCTAAAAACGAGTTGGCGAAACAAACGCTCGTCACCGACGTCATGGTCACCGAGAAGGAAATCACCGGAAGTTTAAAGGAGATGGAGCGTGATGTCGTCACTCTGGAGAACAAGGTGGAGACTTCCTCCGAAGAGAAGAAACGCGTTTTGGCGGAGGTGATCGAGTGCGAGCGCCAGATCATGCTTTGGGAACGCAAGATTCAATTAGAGAAGGAAACGCAAGCCGCGCTGGACCCGGACGTCGGCGGCGACGTGGTGGGCGCGATGAAGAAGGAGATCAGCCGCATGACGCACAGGAGTTTGGAGCTTAAACGCGTGCAGGAGGCGCTCATGCGCAAGGTGGAGCAGGCGGTGTACAAGCGGGAGACGGTGGCGGCGAAGGCGCGGCTGGCGAAGGAGAAGGCGCGCGATGACGCGAAGAGCGGTCAGAAATCAAACGCCGCGGCCTCCTCGGCGGCGCGCGGTCGCGCGGCGCGCAAGGAGGCCACCACCAAGCAGGGTCTGAAGCAGGCTTGTGTCGATCTGAAGCGGGAGATCAAGGAAGTGAAAGCGGAGATTTCGTTAGCAAACGTCGCCGTAAATGAGCTGGCGGAGCAGAAACGAAGCGCGGACGAAGAGACGGCGGCGACTCTGGAAGCCGTCGCGTCGCTTCGCGCGCGCGAGGAGGATTTGCGCGACGCGTTTGATATGGTGGAACGCGAACGCGAACGCGTCGCGCTCGAGGCTCTGAAAGCGACGCGCATGCTCGAGCGGTTCCGGGAGTTGGACTTGTCCGATCTGAAACAACGGAGCGCGGCGTCCGTCGAGACGTCCGAGTCGGATTTCGACGCCGCGAACCGGCGGCGCGAAAAGCTTCGCGTCGCCGTCGAGGGGATCCGCGCCGACGCGCCGCACCTCGACACGGCGCTCGAACGCGCCGTCGCGTTGTTGAGCGTGTGACGCGCGAACGCATTCAAACGCGGTTTTTTTATTTTAGTCAGTCAGTCTGTTTACCTTTGCGTTTCAAACGACGCGGAAGAGGTGTCGTATCGTCATCATCCGTGTCTGGTAAGCTCGTCTACCTACGTGTAGGAGCTCGTCCCCCTCGGTTCGAACGGACGCGACTGCGTTCAGTCGAGACCGAAGTAACCGCGGATGGTGAAGGGCTCGGGCTCCTGCTTGATCTCGGGGTCGGGCTTGATCTCGGGGTCGGGCTTGATCTCGGGGTCGGGCTTGATCTCGGGGTCGCGCTTACGCTTCCGCGGCGGAGCC
>ENA-OUOG01003809-OUOG01003809.1-marine-metagenome-genome-assembly--contig:-NODE-3809-length-13654-cov-6.016867_pt1 | contig 13654 bp, 5 predicted proteins | sample MGYA00248635_ERZ508505 | MGnify/ENA primary metagenome ERZ508505 (study PRJEB26176, sample SAMN06267871) | marine metagenome | isolation source: Saanich Inlet, British Columbia, Canada | place: Pacific...
CCCGTCGCGTTCCCGTGGACCGCACTAAGCGCGCGGTGAGGCACTCGCACGTATTCGACATGTGCATTTTTATGCTCGTCATGGCGTGCAACGGCGCCGTGCGCTCGCTCAACTGGGGGGACAAGGAGATGATGCGTGAGAGCAAATGGTTCACGGGCGCCGCCGTGCTCATCGGCAACTCTCTGATGTACTCGGTGTTCTCCGCCGAGTACGCGCCGCCGAGTAAAATTCGTTTCGACGTCTTTTTCATGGTCGCGGCCGCGACGTTCATATACGCGTTCCCGCCACACACGTGGGGACGCGTTTTCTTTGACTCTGACGGAAGCGCTTTAAGCGGAAATATGGCGGAGCAGTTTTTCCTGTACACGCACCCCAACGCGTTTACGTCGTTTCTGTGGTTCTTTTTAACGCCGTGCTTAGCGAGCGTTTTCGCGCGACGCGCGTTTCGCGTGCACGTCCGTTTGGCGCTCTTCGCCAAAGCCGGTTTGGCGGAGGGCGAACACACTAAGGAGTTGTTTAACGACTGGTGATGAGTTAGGCGAAATACGCTTCGGTTCTTCACTCACAGTGTATCATTAATATGCATACGATCGTATTCGTAACTCATCATCATAGACTATCATCATCATCGCGTTTTTTTACCGTCGTCGGCTTTTTTCGCTTCTTTCTCCTTTCGCGCCGCGCGCTCGGCGGCCCACTCGGCTCGTTCGCGCATCTGGTCCCAGGATTCGCCCCGCCGCGGCACACCGATTCGCTCCGACACGAGGTCCGTGAGGATGATCCCGAAGAGCGCCACGAAGAAAGCCGCGGAGAAGATCGCGAGCGAGCCCAGCCTATGGTTTTTCAGGCAGGCAAAAACATCCTCCGCGACGTCGAGCGCGACGTCGAGCGCGAAATCGCGCCATCGCTCGACCCCGGTTTTCGGCACGAGCGCAATCGTCGAAACCGTCTCTTCCGACGAGTCCTCGTCATCGCCATCGTCCGAACCCGAAACCGGTACACGACCAGATCGCCGAACCTCGCGGAAGTACTGCCTCGGCCTCGCGGCGTGCCCCCCCAGCGCGAACGCGACCATCGCGGCGCTCGAGCGGTCGCCCGACATCGGGAAATCCACCAAAGCATCCTCCGTGCCGAGGAACAGCTTGACCTGCGGAAATCCGCGGACGTTGAGCTTTGCGCAAAACTCGACGCCGCCGCTCTGTCGGTCCGCGCAGTCCACTTTGCCCACCTCCATGTTTCGCATTTTAAGCACCGTCGCGGCCTCGTCGAACGCGGGAGCCATCTTCTTGCAGTGGCCGCACCACGGCGCGTACAGCTTGAGCAGGTGGGGCGTGGCGGTGACGTCGTCGTCCGCGGCAGTCGGTGTGTTCGATCCGCGCGTCGCGAACAACGAACGCTCAAACTCGCCGGGGGTCCACTTCGTGGCCTCGGCGTTCGCGCCGGAGACGAACGCGGAGACGAGCAGGGCGAGCGCGAGGACGCGCGGCGCGCGCGGGGGGAGGCGGCGGACGCGACAAACCATCGTCGTGCGAGACGCTTCGGACGCGAGGGTGCGATCGGAAGTGCCGACGATTTTTGGAACCCCCGCGCCCTTCGAGAAGTCGCTGACTTGTCGCGAAAAACGTGGTTCCCGAAAAAGAAAAGCGAGATCGCCTGCGACTGCACACGCCGCTTTTCGACCAATGAACGTCGTCGACAGACGATTCCCGCGCGATATTTCCGATGCTGATTCAGTTTTTTCACAGAAAATACGCACCCGAAGGCGCGCCAAACGCACACATCCCGCGCGCGTCCCGACCGCGCACGCACGTAAACGACATGTTCGCCGTGACCTCCCGACGTGCGTCTCCCTCCCACACCAGGCGGTGTCTGCCACCGCGCGCGCGCGTTCCATAGCGCGTTCCGTAGAACGCCCGCGCCTCTTTCCGTCGTTCGCGCGATCCCTTTTCCCGCAAAAAGCACGAGCTTCGTGCCATTCGCGCGCGTTCCACCCGACACCCCCATAGAGACGCGCGACTGACCTCCTTCTCCGCCTTCTCCGCCCTCCCGCTCACTCCCTTCCCAGCCGCTTCGCTCGCCGCGCGCGCCGCGCCTTCCCGCGCGCGCCGCGCGCTCCGCGCGCCCGCCTTGAACTCGGCTCCCCGCGCACACGCGCGTCGCGCGTCGCGATGCGTGCGCGTCTTCAACTCGGCGCCGGAGGAGGATTCGAAACCGCAACCTTTGGCGAAAACGTTTGACCTGGACGCGGTGCTGAACGCCGTGGACAAGGTGGCGCAGAGGTACGACTGGCTCAGCGCCGGCCTGGGCGCGCTCGCGGGGACGTCCTACGGCGTGTACCGCGGCCAGCCCGTGGGCCAGGCGCTGGGGATCACGCTGTGCGCCACGGTGGTCGCTCTGGCGGTGGATGAGATGCTCAAGGATTCCGAGGAGACGAATTGATGAGTTGAACCGTATGTACCGTAGTCGACTGATGACTCCTTTCGCATGTACCGTTAGTACCTTAGTAGTTTCTCTTCAACATAGATAGCGTAAGCACCGTATGTAGAAAGTCGCGTACAAAAACACCCCTCGTCCTAAGATCGATCTCACTTCCCCTTCTTCTTGCCTTTGGCGTCCTTCTCGTCACCCTCCTCCGGCGGCGCCGGCGGGTCCCGCCGCTTCTTCAAAGACGCGAACTCCGGTAGATTCCGCGTCCAGTCGCGAAGCTCGCCGAGCTCTTTGTCCGAAACCGGAACCTCCAGCGCGAGCGTTTTCAAAAACGCGTCGGGGTCCATCTTACCGTTGCCGTCCAAGTCCAGGTCGCTAAGAATCTTCGCCAAAAAACGGTCGGTCAACGTCGAACGCACGGCGTTTTCGATCGAACCACAGCTGAGCTTCTCCGAAGCCGCGACGAGCTCGTGTAGAGGAAACCCGGTTGGGAACTCGCCCGCGCCGATCTCGCGCGTCGTTTTCAAAAACAGCTCGCGGCGCGTCGCGCGGTCGGGCGTCGGCGTGTGCACGCGCACGTCGAAGAACCCGAGGAGCGCTTTGCGGTCTTTCTTGAGACACGCGTACGGCGCTCTCGCGTGCCCCACGAGCACGACGCGATCCGTTTTTTTCAAAGCCTTCATCTCCTTCACGAGCTCTTTCTTCACGCGGTTGGGCGCGTCGACCGTTAAGTTTTTATCCCGCAGACGCGTCTCGAGCAGCTCCTTGGTTTTCTTCTTGTCCGTCAGAAACACCGACTCGGCGTCGTCCATCACGATCACGGACGGCGCGCACAGCTTCGCAACCTTGAACGTCATCTGCATCAACGACGCGACGCCTTTCGTCCCGGGGTACGAGCCGTCGATCACACGCGGGCTTATGTCGAACACCGCCGCGCCCGCCAAACGAGCCGCCTCTATCGTCAGAAACGACTTACCCGTCCCCTTAGAGCCGTACAGCAACACGCTCTTGACGTGTTTCGGGAGCTTCGCTTTCGTTTCGCTCGACAGGCCTATGGGCAAACAGACGTGCGCCGCCACGGAGCCACGCGCGTGCGCTAGCGTCGGAACCGGGAAAACCCCCGAACCAACAGCGCTCTTCTCCGCCAAAGCGCTCGCCGTCTCGGGGACGCCCAAAAACGTTTTCGCGAAAGAAAACGGTGAAGAAAAAACCGAGTCTTGAGCGTTTTGAGTCTTCAAATCCGGAGAGTCGTTTTTTTTCGCGTCGTTTTCTTCGCGCGTCGTCGCCGCCGAGGGGTTTACGGGTTTGTCTTTCGCGTGAACGTCGTCGTCTTTCGCGTCATCGTCCGAGATGACGCGCGAGGGGTGTTCGGCGGCTTCGTCTTCCCCGACGGGCGCCGTCGTTGAACCGTCCCCTGCGTCCGTCGCGTCTGTCTCCCCGGGAGACTTACTTTTTTTCGCCACGAAGCGTTCGTCCAGCGGTATCGCCACGCCGCAGCGACAGAGCTCGGCGTACAGAGACTCCAGGGTTCGATCCGCGGTGGGATCTTTTTTGCCCTTGCCCTTCTTCCCACCGCCCTTCTTCCCGCCGCCGCCCTTCTTCCCGCCGCCGGCTTTGCCCTTCTTGCCGCCGCCGGCTTTGCCCTTCTTCCCGCCGCCGGCGCCGGCGCCCTTCTCGGCTGCAACCATCTCCTTCAGGTGCGCGAGCACGGAGCGCATCTCGGCGTCCGTCTCGACGCGCACCTCCTCGAACACCGCCGGTCGGAGTCTGTCGACGATCTTCTCCGCGTCGTGTCTCTGCTCGAAGTTCGTTGAGAGGTCAAAATTTGAAACGTCACCCCACTCGGCGTGGTACCGCTCGAGGGCGTCCCGAATCTCTCGCACGAACTCAACGGGCGCGACGACTTTCTTTTCCGGTTTCTTCTCGACGACACCCTTCTTCTTCGCCTCTTCGGCTTTTTTCTTCGCCTCCGCCTCGGCTTTCTTCTTCGCCTCCGCCTCTTTCTTCTCCCTCGCCGCCTTAGCTTTCGGGTCCTCCGGCGGCGGCGGCGGCGGTTTCGGGGGGGGCGGGTCGATGATGTCCCTCGACCCGCCTTTGTCTTCGCCCGGGAACTCCGGGTACTCGCCCGTGAGCGGATCGCGATTCTCCACGAACCACGCGTTGATCGTGTCCTGAACCCTCTCGCGCATCTCCCGGCCCTCCGTCTGTTTTACTAACTGCTTCAGCTCGACCGTCGCGCGTTCCATCTCCTCTAAACGCGTCGTTCGTAAAGCTCGACGCGCTGACGCGTTGTTCGCGTCGCGAAGTTCCATGGCGCGGCGATTCGAGGAAACGGAGGCTGCGTCTTCGTTCGTCGCGTCAAGTTTGGCCTCCTCGGCGAGCGTTAAACGCTCTAGCCGCTCGGGAAGCTTCATCCCGAGAAACTGTAATTCCTCGTCCCTTAAACGTCTCACGCGCCGTCTGGTCAAAAACCCGCGTATGAGAGCCTGGCATATCACAGCCACCTCCGCCTCGGATCGTTTGTTCAGAAGCGCGGCATCCGCCAACTCCTGTTCGCGCCGGGTCTCCGCCATGGCGAACGAACGCGCTCGGCCCTGCCGTCCGCGCTCGTTTCGTTGGATCAGACGCAGCGCGTCCTCCTCGGGCATCGCGGGAGCGCGCATGAACCGATACGCCTGCAACGCTTCGATCTCAGCTCTTTTCGCCGAAGCCTTCAAAGCAGACTCGGCGTCCTCGGCGGAAACAGGAGGCGTCGCGGCGTCGTCGCTCGCGAGAATCTCGCTCTCGGTATGATCCTTTTTCCGCGCCGCCTCCTCTTCGTTTCGCAGCTTACGCCTCGTTTCGCGCAAAAACGCCTCCCTCGCTTCGATGCTCTCCGCGCGGTCCTCCACGAAGCACCGCGGGACGGGGATCTCGACCGCGTCGGGGGTCTTCTTGAGGTCACCCAAAACGTCATCAAGCGCGAACGCCTCGACGCCGTCGTTGAGTTTTGTCATCCAGTGACGCGTTTCCAACGCGCGTCCGGCGCACGCTTCCATGGCGCGGCGCACCTCCTCGCGTTTCTGCGGGTGGCACATCTGGTCGTACACCAGTTCGAGGTTCGTTAATATGCGCAGGTACTCAAAATGCGCGGCGGCGAACTCGCGCAGACCGCGCGGGTCTTCAGGGGGCGGCTTCTCTTCCTTCTCCTTGTCGGCGCCCGAGGACGCGTTCGGGGGGTTGAGGATCTCGTTCGCGGCTTTCTCCGCGGGATCCTCCTCCTCCACCAACGGGAGCTCGCTCTCCATCTGCGCGAGCAGGTCGCGCATGGACGCGCGCCATTGCGCGTCGAACGTCCTGCGGGTCGAACGCGCGGGGGGTCGAACGGGGGATGAGGTCAGCGAGGAGAGGTCGAAAGGGGGATGGCGCAAATTTCGACCGGACGCAAATTGGAGCTCGGCGGGAGCGGATCGAGTCGCGCGGGGGAGCGCGACGCGAGCCGAAACGCGGCTCGCGGTTCGGGGGATCCTCGACGCGCGGTAGCGCGCGGGTACTCACACGTGCGACATGTCTCCGCCTCCCGCGCCGCGGGCTCGACCCGCGACGCCCTTGCCTCGCGCGACCGGCGCGACTCCCGATTTGGCTCAGCCTCGCTTCGGGCGCCCCGTGAAAAACGTTGAAAAACGAACCGACCGACCTGCGCGCCGCGCGCCGATTTCGCGAGAAAAAAAGCGAAACGCTTTCGCGCTTTGACCCGACGGCAAGCAACCGTCGGAGTGGACGTCGCCACACGCGCGCGCGCGACCGGTTTCGGCAGACTCGGCGTACCCTTTCGGTCGCCTCCGGCGCGCGCTCCGCTCGCGCTATAACCGATCGACGGGTCTCTCGACGCGGGGCGGAACGCGCGACACACGCCGCTCTCTCGAAGCGCTCGCGCGCGCGGCGTTTCCCAGAAAAGAAAGGCATCATCGTCGTAAAGAGGCGGGGTGTCCCATCGCGCGCGGGTCGCGACGCGTGAGGACGCGTGAGGACGCCGCGCGCGCGCGACCATGGACCCCCCCCCAAACGGGTCGCCTCCTCGAGGGGAAGATGACGCCCGCGGCGAGCGCCGGGACGTCGCGCGCGACGGTTTCGTACCCGCCGTCTCCGAGGCGGACGCGTCGACTCCAAGACGAACCGCCGAGACGAACCGCCGCGACGACGAGCGACGCGATGTCGGGAAAAAAACCTCTTTCGGGGCTTATTTGCCGGAGTCGGCAGTCGCGCAGATAAAAGCCGCTTACGCGCGCGGGCTCGCCGCGCCCATGTTGCCGCCTCCGCGGCGCGCGGGCCAACGCCTCTCTACCGGCAAACAGTCTTCGATGTCCGATAATCTGGCTCGCCTTTCCGGAACCGGCAGCGTCCCGAGCGAAAGCGTAAGCTCTTCGTGGTTCGCAGGGTCGAACCCCGTTCGCGGCGACTTTCCTGGCGGCGATAAAAAGAGCGATAGTACGCTCGTCGCGGGCGTCGCGCCACACGGGCCGGTCGCGATCGATCGCGGTCCCGGAGACGCGGATAGTACGTTCGTTCGTCCGGCAAATACCGGGAGCTCCTCCTTCGCGCCGCGCGCGCCTTCCGCGATCCACACGCTCGGGGACGCCGTGGTGAACGCGCTCGCTCAACGGCGCCTGGACGAGGCGCGCCTGACCAACGCCGAGCGCATGGAGGCGCGCATGCGCGGTCGCGTGCGCGTCGCGGGCTCCGCCTCATTGGGCGGCGGGGACGGGGACGGCGGGCGCGGGGACGACACCGACACCGACACCGACACCGAGTCCGAGTCCGACGTGGACGGGAACGGTGACGGAAACGGGGACGGGGACGGGGACGGGATCGGTCCGAAGAACGGTTTAGGCGCGTCCCCGCGGAAAGCGTCGCGTCCGCCGCGCTCCTTCTTCCGCGCGTTCCTCAAAGGGTTCTCCCCGACCGACCGGTCCCCGCGGTCCCCGCGGTTCCCGCGAGGCGAGGAGGACAGCGGTCGCCGGCGCCGGCGGTCGTCGTCGCATCACACGACGAGCAGAAAAAGCAGACTGCACGGCAAACCCTCTGGGCGCAAATCCCATTGGCGAAGACCCGCGCGTTTGTTGGCCAAAACCAAAATCCGGTTTCGCCGGTTCGCCGCGCGCGTCGTCGAGCACGAAGATTTCGAAGCGCTCGTGGTTTTGGCCATTTTCGTGAACTGCGTCTCGCTGGCGCTGTACCGCCCGCTGGAGAATACCGAGAAGGGCGATTCATCTGGGTCATCGGGGTCAACAAGCTCATCTTGGAACGACAACTTGGACACGCTGGAACTCGCTTTGAACGTTTTCTTCACACTCGAACTTTTTTTGCGCTGCGCCGTCGCCGGGGTTAAAAAATACGCGCGCGATCCGTGGAACCGGTTCGACTTTTTTCTCGTCGTCGTCGGGTACGGCGGGGTTTTAGCGGAGGCGATCGTGGCGAATTCTGACGGAGACTCCAACTCCGACGCGACGCAAACTTCTGCGTTTCGCGCGTTAAGAGCGTTACGCGCGTTGCGTCCGTTACGCACCATCACGCGGTTCGAGAGCCTCCGGTCGGTGGTGGTGTGTTTCGTGGAAGCCGTGCCGCTTCTCGTCTCGGTGTGCGGCCTCGTGTGCTTCTTCGCGTTCGTGTTCGCCGTCGCGGGGCAGCACCTGTTCCTCGAGGCGTACCACCAGCGGTGCGAGGACCCGAACACGGGCGTGCCCGAGTTTCGGGAGAACGACGAGTTCGGGTGCGCCATCGGGGGAAGGGCGGGCGTCGCGCGGTACGGGCGAGTCTGCCCGTCGCGCGCTTTTGGCGTTTCTTCCTCTGGGTCTGACGAATCAAACGCGTTAACGAATTTGGCGTGCGTCGTCACCGATTCCGGTCGCGGGCACTCCGTCGCGGGGTACGACAACGTCGGTCTCGGGATGCTCACCGTGTTCCAGTGCACCACGCTCGCGGGCTGGGCGCAGGTCATGTACCGGGTCATGGACAGCGGCGCGGAACTCGCCGTGCCCTATTTCGTCGCGCTCGTCTTTTTCGGGTCGTACTTCGTCGTGAACCTCTTCCTCGCCGTGCTCAAGTCCAAGTTCGGACGCGCGCAGTCGCTCTTCCAAGCCAAGCTCGCGAGGAGCTCTTCCAGCCTTCGCGAGAACGACGACGGACGAACGGTAACGGTGTCGAGAGACGACGAGAATCTCGTCGGAACGCGGGACAAAGTAAGAAAAACAACGCCGGAAGAAGGGCGCGTCGACGGACGGAGTAACGCGAAAGGTACGACGGAGGAGGCGTTCGGAGCCGACGTCGACGACGTCGGCGCGCCGGGTTCAATCGCGACGAAATCTCAGCGCGCCTCGCGCAAGGCCAACACCGTCGCGACGCTCGTGTTCAGCGCCAACCGCCGCATCTCGCGCTGGGTACACGCGCGCAGGCTCGAGGCGGAACGCAAAGAAGCGAGGCTCGCGCAATCGCTCGAGGCGAGCCTGGGATGCGACCCCGACGAAGCCGACGACGCCGAGCGAGGCGGAGGCGGGTCTCTCGTCGCTCTCGACGAAGACGAGGACAAAAAGGCGCGCGCGGGTGACCTGCGTTCGCTCGACCGCCGGCGTCGTTGGGTGGAGTTCAAGGAGCTGTGCCGCGAGATCGCCGAACACCCGAGGTTCAACACCTTTTTCCTGTTCCTGATCTGCCTGAACACCGCGACGATGGCCGTCGAGCACCACGGCATGGATGACGACTTGGCCTTTTTTTTGGTCGTCGCCAACGCGTGCTTCACCGCGTTTTTCTTCCTCGAGGTTTCCGTGAAACTCGTCGGCCTCGGGGCGTGGCACTTTTTCTCCGACGCCTTCAACAGGTTCGACTTCCTCATCGTGAGCCTCGCGGTGGTGGAGACCGTCGCCGTGGCGGTGTACGGCGGGTACGACAACGGTGGACAAGAGTCCGGGGGTCACGACGACGGCGACGGCGACGATTCCAACATCGTCAGCGCGATGCGCGGTTTGAAAGTGTTGCGCACCTTCCGCGTGTTCAAGATGTTCCGCTACCTCTCCAGCCTGCGCGTGATCGGCGAAGTGCTCCTATCGTCCTTAAGCTCGTTCATGAGCATCGCCGCGCTGTTGTGTCTGTTCACCATAGTGTTCTCAATCGTCGGCTTACACGTGTTCGGGGGCATGAACACGGACCCTGATTCTCAATTCAAATACGGCGTAGACGACCCGCAGCTCGGCGGCCGCGCCGGGTTCGACACCTTTTACCACTCGGCCTTAACGGTGTTCCAGGTGTTAACTCTGGAGGACTGGGAGTTCATCATGTTCAAGAGCGTGGCGTACGCGGGGTGGTCCGCTTGTTTTTTTTTCGTCTCCTGGGTGATCGTCGGCAAGTACACCTTCCTCACTCTGTTCCTGGCGGTCACCATGGAGGCGTTCGAGAGCAAGTACGACGCGCACGCGGGCGAAGAAGCCAGAGCCGTCGCCGAGCTCGTGCGAAAGAAACGCGCGCGGCGACGAAAGAGGTTCGCCGAGCTGCGCCGGCGGAAAAAGGAAAAGGAGAAGAAGCTCAAGGCGCTCAAGGCGGCGGAAGAAAGGAAGGAAGAAGGGGGACACAAGGAAGACGGGTCTTCGGAACGCGCGACGCGAGACAAAACAGAGGCGAACGCGGACTCTCCGAGTCGCGTCGTCGCCGAGGTTCGCTTCGACGGGCGCGACGCGGACGAAAACTTTTTCGCGTCGGGTTCGGGTTCGGTTCCGGATTCGAAGCGGAAAGGCGTCGCCGTACCGATACCCGTGTCGATACCGAGCGGTTCCGCGTCCCCCTCGTCGCCGTACAGCGGGAGCTCCACCCCCGGTGGCGGGTTCACCGAGTACGACAAGTACTACGGGCGTTCGCTTTCGGGGTACGACTCCGGCTCGATCACGCCCTCGGCGCTCTCGAGCGGCTCGGCGACTCCCTCTCATCGTTGGCGCGGCGGGCTGGACGGCCTGGAGTCGGTGGTGGGCTCGGCGCGGCCGAGCGGTTTTCAATTCGCGGGTTCGAGCTCGTCGATGATGCACGCGCACAAAAGCGCGAGAAACAACGCCTCTTTAACCCGAGCCAACAAAGCGAAAGACCTCGCGGAGTGGTCGTGTTTCTGCGTCCCGCCGCATCACAAGTGGCGCGAGTTCGCGTACGACGTCGTGAAACACCCAGCCTTTGAGCGCTTTTTTTTTCTGTTAATAGGCGTCTCCTGCGTCGTCATGGCGCTCGAACGGCCGGGGATGGACGAAACTTTGGAACGCAACTTAAAACGCGTGGATTTCGTGTTAGCGTGTTGCTTCTTCTTCGAGGTGGCGTTAAAGTGCTTCGCGTTCGGGGTGAAGCGGTATTTGCGCGAAAAAGTCAACCGCCTCGACATGGCCATCGCGCTCTTCACCGTTTTGGAGATTTGCCTCGTCTCCGTGTTCAGCGGCCTTTCAGCGATACGAAGTTTAAGAATACTACGCGCGATACGCCCGTTACGCGCGTTGACAAAATCTCACGGCATGCGCTTAGTGCTAAAGTCCGTCGCGTTAAGCATGGGCGCGATGGTCAACGTCTCCGCGGTGCTGTTGTTAGTGTTCGCGGTGTTTGGGATATTGGGCGTGCAAATTTTTGCCGGACGGTTTTACCGCTGCGACGACCCTTTCGTGGAGTTTAGAGCGGAGTGCGTCGGGACGTACGTTGAGCCAGTCACCGGTATTACCAAAAACCGAGTTTGGAAAAACGCTTACCTCAACTTCGACAGCCTGCCCAACGCGTTGGTCTCTTTATTCGTCGCGTCCACGTTAGACGGGTACGGGCAGTTACTGTTCGACGGCCTGGACGCGACGAACATCGACGAACAACCGAGGCGAGACGCGAATCCCGCGGCGTTTGCGTTTTTTTTGGCCTTCATCGTTCTGTGCGCGTTTTCGCTGCTCAACCTGTACGTGGGCGTCATCTTCTACCAGTTTTCGCGGATAAGAACGCTGAGCCAGACGTCGTCGCTGGACCTTTCCGAGGCGCAGAAGGAGTGGGGGGAGATGTGCAAGACGGTGCTGCGGATGCGCCAGAAGAAGAAAATGCCTCTTCCAAAAAACCCGCTGCGGCGTCTGCCCTACAAAATCGCGTCGCACGAAAAGTTTGAGAAAGTCGTGTTCGCCGCGCTCGTCGCCGCCGCCGTGGTCGTCGCGACGCGAACCAGGGACGAGCCTTTGTACGTCGCGGACATGCGAAACGAAATAGAGGTGTTCTTCTTCGTCGTGTTTCTCATCGAAGCCTTCCTGAAGATCACCGCGCTCGGGTTCCGCGCGTACTGGCGCGAAAGCTGGAACCGGTTCGATCTCATGTGCGTTTTTTTTTCCTTCCTCGACGTCGCCGGCGGGGCGATTTTGTTTTCGGGAGGATCGCGCGGCGCGTCTCGCGACGATACCTACGTCGGGGTCGACGCGTACGAGTATCTCACCGAATACGACCACGATGCGTCTACGGTCACGCACTACGACCACGATGAACGTCTGTACCGAGCGCACGTGTATCGTTTAAGCGGCCCCGTGACAAATCGGATGACCGCGGAGCGTTTCCTGGGCTTGGCGAAGGTGCTTCGGCTGATACGTTTGGTGAAGCACTTAAAAGGGCTGCGCGATTTACTCGAGACGCTCGTCGCGTCTCTCGCCGCGTTTTGGAACGTCGGCGCGCTCGTCGCGCTCCTGTTCTTCATCTACGCCTACGTCGGCGTCATTTTGTTCGGCACGACTTTAAGTGACACGTTAAACGACGAAACCGGAACCGAAACCGAAACCGGCGGCTTGAACGAGCACGCCAACTTTGAAAACTTTCCCAGAGCCGTGTTGACTCTTTTCCGCGTCGCGACAAACGACGAGTGGGTCGGGGTGATGCGCGACTGCGCGGGCGACGAAATCACCGGACTGTTCTCGTACCCGTTTTTCGTGAGCTTCGTGGTGTTAGTGTCCATGGTGATGCTCAACCTGTTCACCGCGGTGATCATCGAGAACTTCGAGAATTGCCAAGATCACGAGCACTGGAAGGTATCGCCGAACGCGCTGCGGCCGTTCGTCGACGCCTTCCACAAGTTTGACGACGGAACCGGAACCGTGAGAGGCGTGGACCTGGAGAAGCTTCTGCGCGAGATCCCGCCGCCGCTCGGGCTGGGGGGCGGGAACGGAGGCGCGTCCGCGCGCATCAACATGAAAAAAGAGCAAAAAGAGCAAAAACACTCTCCTTCGGGAGGGTCCATGCTGGTGGTACACTTCATCAAATCCCTCAACGTCCCTCTGGACGCGCGAGGCCGAGCGCCGTTCCGGCGCACGGCGTTTGAGCTGGTAAGACGCGTGTGCGAGTGCGACATGCCCCCGGGGGACATGCGCGACGCGCTCGAGCACGCCGTGCGCCGCGCGTTCCCGGACCTCTGGGAGCCCATCCCGGACGAGATGAGCTGGGCCGCGCTCATGTGCGTCGTGCGCGTGCAGAGGCACTGGCGCGCGCGGGTCGCGAAGAGAGCCGAAACCGAAAAGAGGCGAAAAGAAGCGGAGAAGAGACGTTCGCGCTTTTTAGAAAAAGAAGCGGACAAGGCGGAGAAGGCGGAGAAGAGAAATCGGTTCTCGAGCGTTTCGGGGTCTTCGTCGCGACGCGCGTCTTTTTTGCAGACTAAAAAAGCCGCCGCGAGCCGACTGGGGAGCGTCATCGCGACCATCGGCGGCGGCGCGCTCGAGGCGCTCGAGTGGGGAAGGCACAAGAGCGTCGCCGAAAAGAGCGACCAGACGCGATCGGACGTTTCATCCGCGCACCAAAATCAACCAAGACGCGCGGTATCGTCGTTTTCGCATTTGACCTTTTCAGGCGCCTCGAGCCGGCGAGGCTCGCGCGCGGTCACCCGGCAGGGACGATCGATGTCTTCCAAGGCGAGTCCCTCTGGTGTGGCGTTCGTCTCGAACGGCACACAGGCTCCTTTTAGTGCCTTCTTCGGAAAGGGAAAGGTGGCGCCCGCGGAGACTCTCCCCGTTGCGTCTCCTGACGGTACCGTACCGCGGTATTAATAGCGCGACGCGCGTAGACTCTACCGTAGTACGAAGGTACTACGTCATGGACGACTGCGGTCGTCTGTCGTCACCTAGTACTACGCATTATTGTGTCATATACGTTCGAATCTACCTATTCTTTCCGTGCCGCGGCGTCACGACCAACGCCTCGTCGTTCGTACGGCGAAGGAAAAACG
>ENA-OUOG01003812-OUOG01003812.1-marine-metagenome-genome-assembly--contig:-NODE-3812-length-13644-cov-74.938822_pt1 | contig 13644 bp, 13 predicted proteins | sample MGYA00248635_ERZ508505 | MGnify/ENA primary metagenome ERZ508505 (study PRJEB26176, sample SAMN06267871) | marine metagenome | isolation source: Saanich Inlet, British Columbia, Canada | place: Pacific...
TGGTCGGGCGCGATTAATCGCGCGCAAGTGAAAGATGGATCTGAAATTCTGGGGTCATTGATCCCCGTTTTTGTTGATCTGATGATGGATCATCCGAATCATCCCTGGAAAGAGCCGATTTATCCAGTAGTTGATTCTTAGCAAAGGATCTCGAAGTTCCAAGTCGTGTGCTGGTGATATGGACGATCCCGCTCGTACCAAACGTCCTTTTCTAATGCTGGACCATTTGGAAAATTCTCTGACTCCAAACAGATCGAACGCAGTGGTTGGTGCTGCTGCCCGATAACATCGTGTTGATTGTGCTGAATCCCTTGGCCGGTGTAGACATGGATCAGTGGCTCGGTCGTCGAAACATTCAATCGTATATCGGTTGTTTCAAGTGTTGCTGCTTTCACCTGTGAACTACTTGGCCTCTTTCGATCGATGATAAAAGCGCGGTCGATCGTAGGTAAGTTGTCTTGGTTGTCGGAGATTAGCGGCTTCATATGACTGAAGATCGTGTCAGTTTGAGTGACATCAACTTGCGCCAGCGGGAGTTCTCTGTGATCCGTCAGAATCGCTTCAGATGCATGGAGCTGTAATTGATATTGATTGGGCCGATCCCACGCGAAATATGCATGTTGAACAAAATTCAAGGGACATGGTTTAGAGACGGCAGCATCGATTGTGAAGTGCAACGCAGTGTCTTCGATCCAATAGCGTACTTCGATTGAGCATTGCCCAGGAAATCCCATATGTGCATCAGGGAGAACACATAATGCTCGGACGCAGGAAGAACCTTCGGTGTGTAATGTCCAAGCTTGCTGACCGGTACCTTCCTTTCCGCCATGAATACAATGACCCAACGGATGATTTCGATCGAGTTCAAACCATCGGTCACGATGACGGATACGTCCCTCTTCCAGCCGATTAGCGTATCGGCCACAAATTGCTCCAATCGATTCAGTGTCCTGCTCGTAGAATGTCGGATCTTTGAACCCAAGGACTAATGGTCTCCATTGGTCGTTGTGTTGAAGAAATAACTGCATCAGCCTTGCGCCGAGCGGAATAATCCAAGCAACTAGGTTTCGACCCGCGGAATGGATGACGATGACCCCTGTTGGCGGATTAAAGGGATTCCACTGATGCATATTCGTAATCGAAGACTAAAATTCCACGTATTCCACCCTCGCAACATGCGATGAGTGAGCGTCCTGTCTCTTTGTGTTCGGGGTGATTTTGATAGGTATCTAATGATTCGCGATTCTCAAATCGTGCAATGAATCCAACGGAAAACCCATGGTGGTGGGGCTCGAGTTTGAGATTTTCGCCATGCTCAAATGAGAGGAACCCTGGAATTTCATCGCGCAGCGAATCAATATCCTGAATTAAGTCATCGATCATTTGAGACGGTACATCTGCCCTTGGTTGGAGAAGTACAACGTGTGTGATCATTGATCGTAACCCATTTGTACTCGACCCAAGGCGCTGAGTTGATCGATGGTAAATCGACCGCTGAAATCGGTTTCGTAGTCCTCGGGTGCGAAGTCTGGCGAACTGCGACCTTGCTCAAAAGCGGGTTTCAAAAGTTCGAGAAATTGAGCATTTTTTGAGCATCGTGGCGCGGCGCCGATGTACATCACGTTGGAATATTCGGATCCTTGATGTCGATCTTCAACGCCATGTATCACATCAGGATGCCACCAGACCGTATCACCAGGTTCAACAGTCGGTATCGGGACATAAGCATCGAGGAGCATTTGGTGATAAGTTTCAGTGATTCCGAGTGCTCGTCCCGCTCGCGCGCCACAGAGATCTGTGTCATCAACATCATCTTGAAGCGCTCGGAGTAACACCCAAGCCATTGCGCGTGTGATCGGTACCACATTCAACGTGCCATCGCCGGGGCCTTGGCGTGTGAGTGCTGTCCATCCTTGATAGGTCCTAAACATGCGGCAAACTGCAGGTGATGGTATTTCGCGTGTATGAACTCGACCATGCGCATTAAACGGATCAAACGCCTCTAGATTGCCAAAGTACACGTCTTTGTAGACTTCATAAAAACTGGGATCAATCCAGCGCTCAATGGAACCGCCATCGACGTGGGGACTCAAGCCAAGCGACGCGTCTCCCGGTTCCCGCTGTCGGATTCGGTCGGCGTAAAGACATTCAACTGAGGCATCGAATTCAGGATGGCTGGGGTTCGGATGCTTCCATAATTGATTGAGCCACTGCCTGACTTCGGCTAATTCGGTGGACTGTCGAGCTTCCATTTGAGCCCGTGACCAGTAGACCCCAAAAATTTGTGGCTTTGAAGACGCCAGGCTACCGAAATAACTATCTAATCCCGCCTTTTCTTGCTGTTTTTCAAAGTAATAATTGTCGTTGATGTATCGATGGAGTTCGTTATTCCAGCCTTCGACCACTTGAGGATCAAATACATTGCGGATGACGACGACGCCTCGGCGTTTTAATCGATTGATCGTGTCAGCATCAACGAGTCCCTGCTGGATCTCGCGGAAGTCGATTTCAACAACTGCATGACGCGTCTTCATCTCATGCTGCACTTGCTTGATCTCGGCTTTTAATCGTGACGTCTCCGCATGAAATCGGTCGGAGAGGTCAGGAATCTTCTTTTTGAGTTCGGTTTTGCATTTCTGGATCTGCTCTTCGTAATTCACAGTCATAACAATACCTCTAGGTGCGAATGATTGACTTTTGCTTTCGATAATCTTTGCAGTGGTTGTTGAGAGGAGTCTGTCAACTGGGCAATGATCCCCTCTGCGAGAAGTTTTCCGTCTTCGTACAAATCCTGATGAAATGTATGAACTTCTGTCGTCAGGTGTGAGCAGGTCATTCCGTGGACACGCGTGGCTATGTGAACAGTAACGCCGACTTCTCGATTGATCTCATGGAACCCGTTCGTCAAGCCGTTAACAAAGTTATCTGTATAACAAACGATGCCGTCGAACTGTTTCCCGGTCCGCATTGCCCATGCCATCAGATCTGTAGACGTCATGTCCGGTGGAAAGTTATCGATCGCAGTGATCTCGGCTGTAATGTTGGATTCCCTCATTGATCTGACCTTTTTCATCATGACTTGCGAATCGAACCGATCAGTCGGCGGGAGAAGAATCGCGATTTTTGTCGCGCCTTCGTAGTGTAAAAGGGCAATAGACTCATCTAGGAAAGTTTCATGGTCGTAATCCACATATGCATGAGGGTTCATCAGTGCCGTTTGTCCGTGTGTAATGAACGGAAACTGTTGATTGCTCAGCCATTGCACGCGCATATCGGATCGTTTGGTGTGCGTTAAGATCACTCCATCACAGGTTCGGCTTTTGCTGAGATACTCAATCGAGCCGAGCTCTGATATTTCCTGTTCTGGGATAATGATGAGGTGATAATCGTCCAAGATCAGTCGATCGGTCAGTCCCAACAGTAATTGTCGAAGAAATTTGTCTGAAGGATCTTCGCGATGCATTAAAAAAGCGATAACTCGGGTTTGGCCTGTCCTCAACCGCCTTGCGGCCCGGTCCGAAGAGTAGCCGAGTCTCGTGCATGCATCTTCGATCATCTGTTGCGTCTCTGCCTTCACGGACGGATCGTGGTTGAGTGCTCTTGATACTGTCGCCGTTGAAACCCCGGCAAGTTGAGCGACGTCTTTAATTGTTATGTTTTTCATTCCCCAAATGTAATCGATTGCACTTTGCATAGGCAACCTTAAATACCTGATATTGCAATGCAAAATATTAATGTTTAGTTGAACCCTTGATTTTATGTAATCGATATCATAGTGTGCTAACAGTGTCTTAAATAGCACGAAAAATAATAAACAGATGAGGTAATTGTATGAAAATCAGGGCTCTGGCTTTGGCATTGGGTGTCGCATCTTCGGGAGCAGTATCTGCTGCTGGAGAAGTTGAGGTACTGCATTGGTGGACTTCAGGTGGTGAGGCAGCCGCTCTCAACGTATTGAAAGATGATTTGTCGTCGAAAGGAGTTTCTTGGGCTGATATGCCAGTCGCCGGTGGTGGGGGCGAGAGCGCAATGACCGTACTCCGCGCACGAGTGACGTCAAATAACGCTCCAACTGCAGCTCAGATGCTTGGCTTCGACATCCTGGACTGGGGTGAGCAAGGAGCAGCGGCCGATTTGAACGCTGTTGCAGCAAAAGAAGGGTGGGACGCTGTTGTTCCAGCTGCACTTCAGAACTTCGCGAAGCATGATGGCAAGTGGATTTCTGCACCAGTGAACGTGCATTCGACTAACTGGGTTTGGGCGAATAAGGCAATCTTCGACGAGCTTGGTCTCAGTGCACCAATCAATTTTGATGAACTAGTTGCAACTTTAGAAGCGATCAAAAAAGCTGGTTATACGCCGCTGGCGCATGGTGGACAAGCGTGGCAGGAAGCAACCATATTCGATAGTGTTGTGTTGGCCACAGGTGGCGTCGGATTTTATCGAAAGGCGCTTGTTGACTTGGACGCAGACGCATTAGGTGGCGACACTATGAAGACAGTGTTCGATCGGATGGCGATCTTGCGTTCTTATGTCGATGACAATTTCTCTGGGCGTGACTGGAACCTCGCATCAGCGATGGTGATTGAAAAGAAAGCTGGTATGCAAATCATGGGTGACTGGGCGAAAGGTGAGTTCTTGAATGCGGGACAGAAGCCTGGTGATGATTTTATGTGCTTCCGCTTCCCTGGAACGTCAGGCGCAGTCACCTTTAACTCTGATCAGTTCATGATGTTCAAGGTCGGCTCTGATCGCCGCGATGCTCAGAATCAGTTGGCATCGTCAATCATGACGCCTTCGTTCCAAAGTGCGTTTAACGTGGTTAAAGGCTCTGTACCTGCTCGTACCGACGTGTCAGACGCAGACTTTGATGCATGTGGTAAGAAGGGAATGCGTGATCTCGCATCAGCCAACGCGAATAATACGTTGCTTGGTTCTTTGGCTCACGGCCATGCCGCTCCGGCATCAGTGAAGAACGCAATGTATGACGTGATTACAGCTCACTTCAATGGTGAGTACTCGTCAGCCGATGCAGTGTCTGAACTGGTCGCAGCTGTCGACGCAGCCAAGTAAGTGACAAGGCTAGGGATTTATCCCTAGCCTCTGTTTTTCAAAGGATTATTCATGAGTCACAGATGGTGGCAACGACAGTTGCCAAAGCTTGTGTTGTCTCCAAGTTTTGCCTTGGTCCTGTTCTTTGTTTACGGGTTTATCGTCTACACAGGATATTTGTCGTTCACCGATTCTCGAATGTTTCCATCCAACGAGCTAGTTGGTTTTGCGAATTACGAAAAGTTATTTGCATTGAGACACTGGAAGATCTCAATCACAAATTTAGGGATATTTGGCGGGTTGTACATTGGAATTTGCCTGGTGTTGGGATTGATGCTCGCAATATTTCTGGATCAAAAGATTCGTGGCGAAGGTGTCTTGAGACCCATTTACCTGTATCCGATGGCTTTGAGTTTTATTGTGACTGGCACCGCTTGGAAGTGGTTCCTTGATCCTGGGATTGGTGTCGAGCAAATCGTTCAATCTTGGGGATATACCGACTTTGAGTTTCGCTGGATCAAAGATCGAACGATGGCAATTTATTGCATCGTGATCGCTGGAGTCTGGCAAACAAGTGGCTTCGTGATGGCAATGTTCCTAGCGGGTTTGCGTGGGATTGATGGAGAAATCATGAAGGCCGCACGGATTGATGGGGCATCGTCAGTGCAGTTATATCGCCGTATCATTATTCCCATGTTGCGACCGATCTTCCTAAGTGCATTTGTCGTTTTGGCACACATGGCGATTAAGTCGTATGACCTTGTGATTGCTCTGACCAATGGTGGTCCGGGGCGAGCGACAGAACTGCCAGCCACATTCATGTACAGCTATACCTTCACTCGGAATCAGATGGGTATTGGCGCCACATCGGCTATGGTGATGCTGATGACCATCGCTGCGATCATTGTTCCCTATCTCTATTCTGAACTCAAAGGAAGCAAGAAATCATGATGCGTGCTTCTTTACCAGCTTCCGCACTGCGCTCAACGCTATATCTCGTATTGTTGGTATTTTCGATCTTTTATCTCGTGCCCTTATACGTGATGCTGGTGAACTCATTTAAGGAACTGGATGAGATTCGCTCTGGCGCTATGCTGGCCTTACCAGATAACTTCACTTTAGCCCCGTGGGAAAGCGCTTGGTCGACGGCGCAAATTGGTGTGTCGCCGACCGGGCTTAAGCCTTATTTCATCAATTCGATCGCGATGGTGATCCCTGCAGTGCTGATTTCAACGCTCATCGGGGCGATGAATGGGTACGTTCTGTCGAAGTGGCAGTTCAGGGGATATCGGTGGGTCTTTGGCCTACTCTTATTTTCGTGTTTCATTCCCTTTCAAATCGTTTTGATCCCAATGGCTAAAACGCTCGGGATCTTGGGGATCGCTGGATCAACACCGGGGTTGGTTTTGGTGCATGTTGTCTACGGAATTGGGTTTAGCACACTATTTTTTCGCAACTATTATGAAGCGTTTCCAACAGAATTAATCCGTGCAGCACAACTCGATGGGGCGGGATTTTTTATGATATTCGCTCGTATTCTTCTGCCGTCAAGCGGACCAATTATCGTGGTTTGTATTATTTGGCAGTTCACGAACATTTGGAATGATTTCCTGTTCGGCGCGTCATTCACAGATTTTGATTCCCTGCCAATTACAGTGGCACTCAACAATTTGGTGAGCTCCTCTACTGGAGTAAAGGAATACAACGTGCATTTCGCAGGAGCAATTTTAGCAGCGTTACCGACATTAATTGTGTACATCGTATCTGGACGGTATTTCGTCAGAGGTTTGATGGCTGGATCTGTTAAGGGTTAATGATGAGTTTCTTACAATTAAAGAACATTTCGAAAATATATGAGTCCCAGCCTGTTTTAGAGTCCATCAATATCAGCATTGAAAAAGGTGAATTCCTCGTATTAGTTGGTCCTTCAGGATGCGGGAAATCGACGCTTCTTAATATGATTGCAGGCCTCGAGGATGTCACACAGGGTGCAATCCATATGGATGACAAAGACGTCACCCATGTCGCACCATCGGAGCGCGATATTGCAATGGTTTTTCAATCGTACGCGCTCTATCCGAGTATGTCGGTTCGAGAAAATATCACCTTTGGCCTCGAGATGAGGGGAGTCCCGAAAGAAGAGCGAAATCAACAATGTGATCAAGTCGCGGAGATCTTACAGATTGGACATTTGTTAGATCGTAAACCATCAGCACTCTCGGGTGGGCAGCGTCAACGTGTGGCGATGGGCAGAGCGCTGGTTCGCAACCCATTGGTTTTTCTATTTGATGAACCGTTGTCAAATCTTGATGCAAAACTGAGAGTGGACATGCGGACAGAGATTAAACTTCTGCATCAACGCCTCAAAACCACGGTTGTCTATGTGACCCATGATCAGATCGAAGCAATGACGCTTGCCACTCGGATTGCAGTCATGAACGGTGGTGTGATTCAGCAATTAGGTCGCCCCGACGAAATTTACTATCATCCTCGAAACTTATTCGTTGCGTCCTTTATGGGATCACCATCGATGAATTTGATCGAAATTGAAGCTGCTGATGTCAACGGTCAGATCTGCTTTGAAATCAAGACCTCAAATGGTGATAAGCATGCAGTTGCGCTCGACGGCTATAAATGTTCTGGTGGTAATTACGTTATAGGCGTGCGCCCTGAAGATTTGACGGATATCGAAACCAGTGATCAACGTCAAACCAATACATTGCGATTTTCCTCACCCGTTGACGTGGTCGAGCCCGCCGGATCGGATACGTTTGTTGTGATTCAGGTCTGTGGTCAATCGGTGACATGCCGCGTGCGCGGAGACTCACAGATTCAGGAGGGTGGTCAAGCCGAATTTCTGTTGAATCTTGATCGTATCCATCTGTTTGATAAGCGCTCGGGTGAAAGACTGAAGAGGGCAGAGTCATGAAATGGGGAGTGATTGGCGCAAGCACGATCGCATCTGAGTGGATGATCGATGCGATTCGTGCTAGGGGTGGGGCCATTGAGGTGCTGTGTTCGGGAAGCGGTGAGCATGCACGTGAATTTGCCTTGAAACATCATATTCCTGAGGTCGTTACACGGCCAGAGGACTTTGAATCCTTCTCGCTTGACGCTGTCTATGTTTCCTCGATCAATCATTTACATCTGAAACAGGTCGAAATTTGCGCCTTATTGGGCTTGCATGTGCTTTGCGAAAAGCCGTTGACTCTTGATTTGAATGAAGCCCAATCGATGCTGCAGATCTGCAGTAACGCTGGCGTACAATTGGGAACAAACCATCATTTGAGGTATGCAGGTACCCATCAACGCATGCGTGAGTTGATTGGTGAAGGGGCAATCGGTGAGATTTTGTCTGCCCGCGTGTTTCATGCAGTACATTTACCGCCACATTTGCAGGGTTGGCGAATTAAAGCACCCGAACAAGGTGGTGGAGTGGTCGTTGATATCGCGGTTCATAACGCCGACTTATTGTCGGTCACTATGGGTGGTTACCCAGAGCAGGTTCAATCGATGACCAGTGAAAAATCGCTGGGCCAAGGCGTTGAAGACGAATGTATGTCGATCTGGCGATATGCTGGAGATCGGTTGGTATTGACGCATGAGAGCTTTGTCACGCCTTTTGCGGGCCATGGAATCGAATTTCATGGAACGGAGGGATCGTTGTTTGGTGAGCAGGTGATGAGTCAAGCACCTGTTGGTCGGGTCACGCTGAATGATTCGCGTGGATCTAGAGAGATCGATGTCGTTCATCGAAATCTCTATGAGGGAGTCATTGTTGATTTTTCAGAGTCAGTCAACGATGGACGAGCGCCATGGTGTGACGGTGTATCTGGCTATAATTCACTTGCCACGGCCTTAGCAGTTCTCGAATCAGCGAAGACAGGGCAGTTGCAATCGCCGAATCTTTGGGTTGCATGATGGATTTTGCAAGCCGTGACTTCCTTTACGATCATGTTCACACGATCTTGCAATTTTATGAGCCGGTTGTATTGGATAAAGCGGGTGGATTTTTTCAAAATTTTCAAGACGATGGCAGTATTTTTGATCACACATCCCGCCATTTAGTTTCGTCGACTCGATTTGTTTTTAATTATGCAGAAGCATATCGACGCGGTTTTGGTGAACATTATCGCCGTTGGGCTCAGCATGGACTGAGTTTCCTTGAGCAGTCGCATCAGCTACCGACGACGGGACATTACGCTTGGCAGCTGGGTGCGTGTCGTGACGAGACTGCTTACGCGTATGGTCATGCGTTTGTGTTACTCGCTCAAGCGAAAGGCTATCAAATTGGCGAAACCGAGTGCTTGGCAAAACTGAATGCCGTCAATCAATTGTTGATCGATCAGTTTTACGAGTCAGAAGTCGGTGTGTTTGCCGATGAGCGATCCTCAGACTTGTCCATTTTGTCGGATTATCGTGGTCAAAATGCAAACATGCATTTGTGTGAAGCCTTCATAGCGGCTTATGAAGCAACAAAGAATAAACAGTTCCTCATGCGAGCTCAGGGTTTGGCGCAACGATTTGCAGGCGATTTTGCGTCGATAGCAGATGGGCTTATCTGGGAGCACTATCATTCGGATTGGTCGGTTGACTGGGATTATAATATCGATAAGCCCGGTGATTTATTTCGGCCATGGGGATTCCAGCCTGGTCATCAAGCGGAATGGGCCAAATTACTGTTACAACTGAACGCGATTGAGAGTAACGAGTGGTACGTGCAAAGAGCTGGTGAATTGTTCAATCTAGCAATGGACCATGGTTGGGATCGTGAATACGGTGGAATCGTTTATGGATTCGCGCCAGATGGTCGTTTCGCCGATGATCACAAGTATTTTTGGGTGCACGCTGAAGCTTTTGCAGCCGCTTTTCGATTGTATTCAGTCACAGGGGAGCCGTCGTATTTACAGTGGTACAAACGAATTTGGGAGTTTTCGTGGGAATATTTGGTCGATCACTCGCATGGCGCTTGGTTCAGAATTCGTGATCGTCGAGGACAGGCAGTTGATGTCTTGAAGTCGCCAATGGGCAAGGTGGATTATCACACGTTGGGTGCGTGTTGGGATGTCTTGGATCAACTGCAGGATACCAATCCACCCAACGAGTTGAGCGCTTGAACTTGGATCTGCGAGGGTTTTCCGAATGAATGTTAGTGCTGTTGTTGCAGATATCGGCGGAACTCATGCTCGGTTTGCCACTATCGATCAAGATGGCCGCCTTGATCGTATTCGGATCTATCTGTGCGCTGAGTTTCAGCAGTTTTCTGATGCCTATTTGCAATATCTGCAAGAGCATCAACTCGTTAATCAGTCGTTAGCAATCGCTGTTGCTTGCCCGACTAGTCGGGACTTGGTCGATGTCACGAATAATACTTGGTCGTTTAGTAAACGTGAATTAATTGCACAATTATCGCTAAGTGAGCTCTTAGTTATTAACGACTTCACTGCACAATCACTCGCATCCGTGTCCGTCAGTCAAGATTCTTTTGAGACCATCCAGCTTGGCGAAGAAGATCAGTTTGCTCCAATATTTGTCATTGGTCCTGGAACAGGTTTGGGCGTTGGTGGAGTGATTGTTGATGCCAATAATGAATGGACGCCGCTATCGACCGAAGGTGGTCATGTGACGATGTCTGCGCAAACTGAGGATGAGTGGCGTCTACTCACCTTGCTGCGAAAGGAGTATTCACATGTGTCTGCCGAGCGCCTGGTCAGCGGACCTGGACTTCTGCTCATCTATCGCACTTTGTGTGCGTTAGAAGGTGTCTCACCGCGTGCGTCATCTCCTCAAATCATGATTGAGTCGTTAAGGGACGATAAACTGGTTCGCCGCTCGCTTAAATTGTTTTCAGGCTTCTTTGGGGCTGTCGCATCAGATGGCTGTCTGACACTTGGTGCGACCGGCGGTTGTTTCATTGCAGGTGGTGTCATTCCGAAGTTAGGAGAACATTTTCCTCGCGATATATTTCTCGATCGTTTTCGAGCCAAGGGTCGTTTTACGGACTACTTATCGAATATCCCAATCAAGATTCTGCTAGATTCAGAGGCTGGACTTTACGGCCTTCAGCGCGCATTAACGACCCGATCCCTACAACGATATGTGGTAAGACCGTAGACATGCGCTTTGCAGTACTTGGCTACGGCAAAATTGCTCGAGAAGTCATGATTCCGGCGATTCAGGCGTCCGGCCATGAAGTCACTGTGATTGGTTCTGCTCGAGGCGCCGCACCGGAATCATTTGATGGCCGCGTGGTATGCGACTATTTTCAAGCGTTGCAACATGAAGATGTTGATGCGATTTATATTGCATTACCCAACCATTTGCATCATCAGATGACGATTGCTTCACTCGCATCTAAGAAGCCGGTGCTTTGCGAAAAACCACTTGGACTGACAACTCACCAGGTCAGGGACCTCGCAGAGTCTGCGCGACACCATCAGACGCTTGTGCGCGAAGCCTTCATGGTTGCATCTCATCCACAATGGCATTGGTTGCGTTCACAGATTGATGAAAAAGCGCAGATTGATATCTCTGTTCAGTTTCACTACGACAATCGAGATGCATTCAATATTAGAAATCGTCCAGAAACAGGTGGAGGCGCCCGACTCGATATCGGCTGCTACGCGTTGTGGGTCGCTGATTGGTTGGGCGCAAAAGTCGAGAATGATGCGTATGGCTATCAGGAATTTGCAAACGGCGTCGATATTCAATCGACTGGGAGTTTGTGGTTCGACGGGAGCGTTCGATTGCATTTTGATGTTTCGATGCGTCGGACACGTTTTCAGCAGGTGGTTGTGCAAGCAGAAGACAAGTGTTGGGTGATTCCTCGACCATTTAACCCACTGTCTGAGTCGGTGGTCTGGACGATGGGCCCTTTGGGGATCATCGAAGAGACGCATTTTGAGGGAAATCAATACGAGCGAATGATTAACGCATTTTGTTGTGATGTCGAGGACGGAGTGCTTACAGATCTCTCCCGATCATTACGTATCGCAGAATGGTCAGATGGTATCGCTAATCGATTTGAAAGGAGACTGACGGAATGAATCTCATCAACCAGTATCAGCCACATGAAGGGCGCTATGAGAGAATGCCATATCGTACCGTTGGACGCAGCGGGCTGAAGCTCCCTGCGATTTCACTCGGCCTCTGGCAGAATTTTGGTTTTGACGTTCCCTTGAGTGTGGTCCGATCAATCTTGCACACCGCCTTTGATCATGGCATCACCCATTTTGATTTAGCCAATAATTATGGACCTCCTTACGGATCGGCAGAGATCCAGTTTGGCCAAGTCTTCCAGAGAGATTTTCGGCCGTTTCGGGATGAGATGATCATTTCAACCAAGGCGGGTTACGACATGTGGCCAGGTCCTTATGGAAATGGTGGCAGCCGAAAGTATTTGCTCTCGAGCCTCGATCAGAGTTTGTCACGGATGCAATTGGACTATGTCGATATCTTTTATTCTCATCGTGTGGATCCGGAGACACCATTGGAGGAAACCATGGGGGCTCTAGCGACAGCGGTTCATCAGGGGAAGGCGTTGTATGTGGGAATTTCGTCTTACGGTCCTGAGTTAACGATTGAAGCGGTGAGTATTCTCAAACACCTCGGGGTTCCTTGTTTGATTCATCAACCGAGTTATTCGCTCTTCAATCGTTGGATCGAAACATCGGGATTGTTGGAGACTTTGCAGTCACAAGGGGTTGGTGCAATCGCGTTTTCACCGCTTGCGCAAGGTTTGTTGACGGACAAATATTTGCATCAGGTGCCAGACCAGTCTCGCGCCAGTACTCCTGGATCCTTTGATTCCTCACTCATTACCGCTGAAGTCCGATCGTCGCTTGCTGGTCTGAAGATGATTGCTGATGAGCGTGGTCAATCGATGGCTCAGTTGGCGATTAGCTGGGTATTAAGGCAGCCGTCAGTTGCGTCAGCGCTGATTGGTGTTCGATCGGAAGCGCAACTGTTGGATGCGATTCAAGCCACCCATTCGTTACAGTTTTCCTCCGAAGAGCTCACATCGATCGAGGCTTATTCTCGCGAGTTTGACCTCAATCTATGGGCTGAGTCGTCCAATCGAACGCGCGAAGAAATGCCCTAAGCCGGCTAGCCGAAGACGAAGGACTTCAGAAGACCAGTCAAACTGACAATAACCAAAGCGATACCCAGTACTCTGAAAAACGTTGGGGTTTCTTGTTCCACCAAGTAGCTATGCATGCGGTTGCCAAGTACATGCCCGACAAATGCGCAGGGAAGTAACCACAGGTGGTGAATTAACTGCAGGTCAATTCCAGCGATGACAAATGAGATCAGTTTGATGAGCGTTAGAATCCACCAAAGAACAAACAGTGTATTTCGTAATTCATGTTTTTCGACGCGTGCTGCAACCACTGGAACAATTAAGGGTGCTCCCGTCAGTGAGGTTCCTGAAACGTAGGCGCCCAGACCTAAAAACCCATACTCCTGAAGCTTGGTTTTGATCTGGATCGGGCGATTGATGATGTATCCAACCGCGTAGGCGATGACGATGACGAAAATAATCGTGCTCATGATCACAGGTGGTAGCGTCAGCAGCCCAATCACACCGGCAAT
>ENA-OUOG01003813-OUOG01003813.1-marine-metagenome-genome-assembly--contig:-NODE-3813-length-13644-cov-4.731776_pt1 | contig 13644 bp, 10 predicted proteins | sample MGYA00248635_ERZ508505 | MGnify/ENA primary metagenome ERZ508505 (study PRJEB26176, sample SAMN06267871) | marine metagenome | isolation source: Saanich Inlet, British Columbia, Canada | place: Pacific...
TTACAGTTGCCGCTATTTCAGATTTAAAAGTTGGCAAGACATGATAACTATGAATGAAGTAAAAATCAAAATTATTGTTTCGAATGTGGTGCTAAGGTCATAAAAAATAGGCTTACACTTAAAGTTCTATTTCAGCAAATTAATGCTGAAGTTATGTCAATAGACAATAAGCTTTTTTTGACTTTCATTCACTTATTCACAAAACCAGAAGCTGTTATTATTAGCTTTATCGAAGGCACACGAAAAAAATATATTAATGTTATACAATACTTTGCCATTGGACTTACGCTATTAGGAGTTCAAGTTTTTTTATGAGTAATGTCTTTAATGACCCTGAATTATATAAGATTCAGTTTTTTGAAGCATTTGCAAATATCCCTGAACAAAAAGACAATCCGTTTTTTAATGGAAATATTAATAATTCTGATGACTATAATAGTCTTCAGAGTTTAATATTTACACTTAGTATACCTATTTCTGCATTTACGACTTGGTTAGCATTTAGAGTCAATGGTTTTAGGCGTTTTAATTTTACTGAACATGTGGTTATAAATTTATATTATGGAGCGCAAACCGTAATAGTCTCAGCATTTATCTATATCACTTTCCTTGCATTTGGCATTCACTTTTTTACTACAGCTACTCTTATTTTTATACTTACTTACATTTATTTTTTCTATGTTTTAAAACGGGTTTTTAGAACAAGTTTTTGGTCCACTCTTGGCAGTTTTTTACTAAGTTTAATTTTTATATCAATTCTTGTATTTGTACTAATGATTTTGTTATCATTGATGATTGTGATTTACACTAAACTTATTAGATAAAATACGACTTAGATTATGATTAATTGTAAAAACTGTAATACTCAACTAGATACTAAAAGTGAATTTTGCAACACTTGTGGAGGAAAAGTGATAAGAAATCGCTTAACCTTTAAAAATCTTTTTGAACATTTAAGTGAAACTTTTTTTAATTATGATAATAAACTTTTAAGAACATTTATAGATCTTTTTAAAAACCCTGAAGTTGCAATAGACGGTTATATTTCGGGAATAAGAAAGCGCTATGTGAATCCTATTAGTTATATGGGTATTGCTTTGACACTATCTGGTGTAACATTCTTTGTAATGAAAAAAATGCAATTAGATATGAACTTTGATGTTTTTAACCAAGGAATCAATGATGACTTTCAAAAGTAAAATGAAGAATTTAACTTCTGAATATGCTTCATTTATGTTCTTATCCTATATACCAATCTTTGTCATTTCTAGCTGGTTAATGCTTCAAAAATATAATATCACTGAGCGTATAGTGACATTTACTTAAGCAATGGCTCAATTTAGTTTATCTAGTTTTCTACCTGCTTTAATTATTATCGTTTTAGCACCAAGCAATTATATGAATTATTCTTTATTTTCATTGCTGTTTTTGGTACTATATCTAACATGGCTAATGTATAAGACCACTAGATACAAAAGGATAGAATTTGCAACTCAGCTCTTTGTTTTCCTGTTTGTTTCAGTATCAGTATTTATGATATACTCCATTAGCTTGGTTGTTATTGGATTATTAACTGGTGAATTCAGTCTTCAAGATTTTGTACCAAAAAGATAATTAAACTGCCTCTGCCTTTAAAAACTGTACTTCATAGAGGTTGCGATAATAACCATCTTGCTTGTCTAATAAAGTTTTATGTGTTCCCATTTCAACAATTTGGCCAGCATCCATTACAATAATTTTGTCTGCCTGTTGTATCGTTGCAAGACGATGTGCAATAATTATAGATGTCCTACCTTTAGTTATTTTATCAGTTGCGTCCTGTATTAATTGCTCTGAATAAGAATCTACTGAAGACGTTGCTTCATCCAAAATTAAGATACTTGGATTGGTCAAATACGCACGTAAAAATGAAATTAATTGCCGCTGACCAGAAGATAACATGACGCCACGCTCTTTTACATTGTAATGATAACCATTAGGTAAACTAGAGATAAAATCATGTATTCCAATAGCTTTTGCAGCTTTAACAACATCTTCTTCAGTTATCTCGGTATTATTAAGTGTAATGTTATTTAAAATAGTGTCTGCAAATAAAAATACGTCTTGTAGAACAACTGCAATCTGCTCACGTAATGAGTTAAGAGTAAACTGCCTTATATCTGTACCATCTATCTCTATGTTACCCGAGTGAATATCGTAGAATCGATTCAATAAATTTATTATAGTAGACTTACCTGCACCAGTTGCCCCCACAATAGCTACAGTTTCACCAGCATCTATATCTACAGAAATACCTTTAAGCACTTCTTCATCTTGAACATATGAAAACCTAACATTATTAAAATTAATTTTACCGTTAAAATGTTGTGCTTTAAGCTCGCCCTTATCTTGTATTTGAGATTCTGTGTCTAAAACTTTAAACACTCGGTCTGCAGCTACCATTCCCATTTGTAGGGTATTGAACTTATTTGCAATTTGATTTAATGGTCTAAATAACATTGGAATAAACATAGTAAATGACACCAAATCTCCTAAAGTAGTGACCGAGCCCTCACCTACAATATTATAGCCTCCAACTAAAATTATTGCGGCAAGAGTCAAAGACGACAAGAATTCTGCAATTGGGAAGAAAATAGAATTGTACCAAACCGTTTTTAACCAACCTTTTTTATGACGTTCATTAATCTTTGTGAAATTACTGTACTCAGTTTGTTCACGTGTAAATAATTGAAGAATCTTCATTCCTGTAACACGTTCTTGCACAAAGGAGTTTAAGTTAGACACTTCCGTTCTTACGTCTTCGAAAGCGCGTTTCATATACTTTTGAAAAATCTTGGTTGCAAAAACAATTAGAGGCAGTGTTACAAATACAATTAGACTCAATTTCACATTAATGAAAAGGATCACACCTGCCACAACTGCCATTTTTAGAATATCACTAAAAATCATAAATAGCCCTTGACCAAATATGTCTGCGATACGTTCCATATCGGTCACTGCTCTTGTAATTAAGACCCCTACAGAAGATTTATCGTAGTAGGTCATTTTAAAATTCAGAATATGCTTAAATAATTTTACTCTGATATCTTTTACTACAGATTGCCCGAGCCAACTCGCATAATAAATAAACAACAACTGGCAAACGACCTCTAGTAGCAAAAGACCTATCATCAATAAGATATAGAACATAAATCCTTCGTATACTTGAGGCTTTATATGCTCATCAATAGCAACCTTTAACACATACGGTCTTAAAGCTCCAAAAACAGCTAGCCCAATTACACATATTAAGGATATAACGAAATCAAAACGGTAAGGCTTAATATAGTTAAGCAATCGTTTAAATAAGCTTAGGTCAAATATTTTTTTTTGGGTTTTTGCCATATCTATGCCGAACAAACTTCGGTATATCTTTATTTACTTTATTATAATATTTTGGTAAAGCACTTCAGTTAAATACAAGCCTTTTGCAGGAACAGAAAATCCAGCTTGTCCTCTATCTTTAGATGCTATAATTCGATGCATATCTTGGACATCTAGCTTTCCTAAACCAACATTTACTAATGTACCAACAATGGCTCTAACCATGTTTCTTAAAAATCGGTCCGCACTAATATTAAAAACTAACATATCTCCTTCTTTATTCCAATATGCATTCTCAATCTTACAATTATAAGTTTTTACATCTGTATTACTTTTAGAAAAGCATTGAAAATCTGAATAGCTCAATAGCACTTCTGAAGCTTCATTCATTTTTTGCATATCTAACTCTTGATGCATTAAATAAGCATAATCATATTGAAATACATCTTTTTTTAAACACACTTTATACTTGTAACTGCGCTTTACTGCATCAAATCTAGCATGTGCATCAGCTCTAACTTCAAAGATAGACTGTATAGCGATATCCTTTGGCAAGAATGAATTAAGTTTGTAGAGTAATTTAGGAGTATCAAATTCTTCATCTATATCAAAATGTGCAAACATTTGTGAGGCGTGGACACCTGTATCTGTTCTTCCTGCTCCTGTTATCGCTATTTTAGTATTTAACAATTTAGACAAACTATCCTGTAAAGTCTCTTGAACCGTTATAGCATTGGGTTGAATTTGCCATCCGTGATAAGCTGCTCCGTTATATGATAACTGTATAAAATACCTCAAAAACGTTTACTTTTGTTCTTTAGCTAACAAAGATATTTTTTTCCGCTAAAGCCGGGAGTCTAATTAACAAAAGATTAGTTTGAAAAGAATCCTATTACTTTCCGACACCCATAGTTACATAGGTGATGATATTTTAAAGCATGTAAAACAAGCTGATGAAGTTTGGCATGCAGGAGATATAGGAAATTTAAGAGTAACAGACGCTATTAAACAGTTAAGACCACTTTATGCGGTATATGGTAATATTGACAATAAAGAAGCACGTGCAGAATTCTCTGAACATCTTCGCTTTATGTGTGAAGATGTCGATGTATGGATCACACATATAGGAGGCTATCCACCTAATTACAACAATCGCATACGTAATGAAATAAAAGATAATCCGCCGAGGCTTTTTATCTGCGGACATTCGCATATCCTGAAAGTAATGCCAGACAAAAAACTCAACCTTATACACATGAATCCTGGCGCCATTGGCAAACACGGCTTTCACAAAGCGAGAACAATGCTAAGATTTACTATAGATGGCAAAAAGATTGAAAATTTGGAAGTCATTGAATATCCAAGAAATTAACCTATAAGATTAATAAAATAAAAACCTCGAAGTTTTTGCTTCGAGGTTTTTCGCACTAATACTACTAAGATTTTAGGTGTTTATCGCAATCTATCCACAGATTTTACGAGATCTTCGTCCTTTTTAATTGCCTTATTTGCTAAGGCTAAAAACACGATAGAAAAAATAGGAAGAATCATCCCAATACCTTTCTCAGAGACATCAGTCTCTCCAGATAAATTTAGAGATTGATACACGAACACTCCTAGTAAAATAAAGTTTAATATTATATTTAGTCGTCCCAAAATAAATTGTGACTTTCTATTTTTAAATCTAAAAATCGAAATTAAAGATAACAAAGCTGATCCTAAAAACAAGCCCAAATAGGTGTAATTATCTTTAGCAAATACCAATGTTTGGTTATTATCTGTATACAAATCAAATACAAAAATTAGTCCTGCCGATATTACCACAGCAACTAATAAATAAAGTGTTTGAATACGTTGAATCATTGTTTTATTTCTTATTAAGATGCAAAACTAGCAGTTTATTTTAAATGATACAGCAAATTTTAAATAAAAATTGTATTATTGCAATGTAATGCGAAACCAATTGTAACGGATTACATTCTTCAGATTCAATTTCTCATTTTCTTTTATTTATTTCATAAGAAAATTTTAATTAATCAAATTCTATATTATAATTCTATACACACATATTAAATGTTTGAAATTTCACAGTTAAAAGAAAAAAAACTGCCTGAATTACAGGAGATTGCAAAACAACTTAAAGTACCAAAGTACCGTTCTTTAAAAAAGTTAGATTTGGTTTATCAAATCCTAGATTATCAAGCTGCAAACCCAGCTGCCGTAAAAGCGGTTACTAAAGAGGAAAACACATCTCCAAGCGATAAGACTGAGGTAAAACCTCAACATCAAAAACGAGAACGTGTTCAAAAACCTCCACAAGAGAAAAAAGAACAACAAAAGATGGATTTTGATGAAAAGTCTTCAGAAAGCAAAAATGAAGACAAGCCTCAAAAACAATCTAAGGACAATAGAAAAGATCAAAAACCACCTCAAAAAAAGGAAGACAGCCGTCGTAATCCTAACCAGAATAACGACAATAAACGTGGTAAGGATAACAATCACAGAAATCAGAATCAGAATCAGAATAAAAATCATAATCAAAAAAATAACGGTAATAAGGATAATAGAAATCGCTACCGAGAGCCAGATTTTGAGTTTGATGCCATTATTGAAAGTGAAGGCGTTCTAGATATTATGCAAGATGGTTATGGTTTTTTAAGATCTTCTGACTACAATTACTTAACCTCTCCTGATGATATTTATGTATCGCAATCACAGATTAGATTATTTGGACTTAAAACAGGAGATACTGTTCTTGGACATGTTAGACCTCCAAAAGAAGGAGAAAAATATTTTCCTTTAATAAAGGTAAGTAAGATTAATGGGCAAAACCCACAAGTTGTAAGAGACCGTGTAGCTTTTGAACACTTAACTCCATTATTCCCAAAAGAAAAATTTAATCTTGCCGATAGACAAGCAACAATTTCTTCACGAATTATGGATTTGTTTGCACCTATTGGAAAAGGCCAACGTGGCATGATTGTATCGCAACCGAAAACAGGTAAAACCATGTTACTTAAAGATGTTGCCAATGCTATTGCAGCCAACCATCCAGAAGTTTATCAAATGATTTTATTAATTGATGAAAGACCAGAAGAGGTTACAGATATGCAACGCAACGTACGTGGAGAAGTTATTGCTTCTACATTTGACAAAGAAGCACATGAGCATGTAAAAATTGCCAATATTGTTTTAGAAAAGGCAAAGCGCTTGGTTGAATGTGGACATGATGTGGTGATTCTTTTAGATTCTATAACGCGTTTGGCACGTGCTTACAACACAGTGCAACCTGCGTCTGGTAAAATTTTATCAGGTGGTGTAGATGCCAATGCTTTACATAAACCAAAACGTTTCTTTGGAGCTGCACGTAATATAGAAAATGGAGGATCCTTAACAATTATTGCTACAGCATTAACAGAGACAGGTTCTAAAATGGATGAAGTTATCTTTGAAGAATTTAAAGGAACCGGTAACATGGAACTTCAATTAGATCGTAAGATTGCTAATCGTCGAATATTCCCTGCTATTGATTTAACCTCATCAAGTACGCGTCGTGATGATTTATTGTTAGACGAAAACACCATACAACGTATGTGGGTTATGCGTAAATACTTGGCTGACATGAATCCTGTAGAAGCTATGGAATTTATTAATGATCGCTTTAAACAAACGAGAAACAATGAAGAGTTTTTAATATCCATGAATGGTTAAAATTCCAATTACATAATTAAAAGCCTTTGAAGATTATTCAAAGGCTTTTTTATTTATATGAGTCGTTAATAACTAGCGTTTTAATGCAAAATGCGCTGTAAAAATACGTTGTTCATTATTCGTTGGCTCTAAATATTCTAGTCTAAACCAGTAATCACTACTCGGCATTAGGCCTCCGTTGAAAGTCCCGTCCCAACCTGGACTGGTAGGGCCTAACTGTTTTAATAATTTCCCATAACGGTCGAATATATAAATCGTTGCTGATGGCTGAGTATCTATACCTTCAATGTTCCAAGTATCGTTATTACCATCTCCATTAGGTGTGAAAAATTTAGGATAATCTATAACTGTAACGGTTCTTGTAATAATTCCACAACCTTCGACATCTCTAACAGCCACCACATTTTGTCCTCCATTGACATCTTCAAATTCATTCTCAAGCTGCCATGGTCCGTTATTTAAACTATACTCATAAACACTATTACCGGTTGCTGTGGCTATAATCATATTATTACCTGTAAATGCTTGTGAAGTCACTTCGACATCAAAAGTGTTTGGCAAACCGCTTTCGATAACTTCAGTAGAATCAAAATTCGTACACATTGTTACTGTAGATGTTGTTATATCTGTAACAGTCACATCGTATGTACCACCTTGAGTTGGGATTAAAGTTGACCCTGTTTCTGTTGGTATTACCACACCATTAAGCCGCCATTCAAAGTTATAATCTAAGGCTGACAACTCTGTATCGAGAATTGGAGGAACTGCAATAACTGCTTCTTCATTACTTGTTAAACAAAGCGTGTAAGCGTCCTCTAAATCAAAAATTGGCAAAAGGTTTGTCTGTAAAGTGACTTCAGAAATCTCAAAACATTCGTCTGGACGTAAATTATTACTTACCCTAGCATAAATGATTTGAGGATTTGTTAAATTCTCATACAACAACGGAATTGGTTCTTCATTATTAAAGGCATCATCAAAACTACTATGATAAGAAACACTGAATGCAGTTGGATCTTGAGCACCTAAAATAATAGTGTTTTGAGATGCTAAATCAAACTGTGTTGACCCATCATTATCTCCAACCACATCACATTCTTCATAAACAGTATCATTGGCAATTGCACCTTGCTGTACTTCAATAACAAAACTTAATGTACTTAAAGAACAGCCTGTTGTATTATTTGTAATTGCTACGTAAATAGTTTGTGGGTTGCTCGTATTTGTGTATGGACTAGCAAGCGGATTGGCTAAATTGTCTGCATTTTGTTGGCTGTCGTGATAGGTAACTGTAAACAGTGTTGGGTCTTGTCCATTTAATATTTCTGAAGTTTTACTCTCTAAATCAAAATCAAAAATGAAATCCGTATTGTTTTCACATTCAAAAAAATCGGTTACTGTAACATTTCCGTCAGGTAATGGATTAACCAATAGGTCTAATTCAACTATTGCAAAACAGCCATTGGTATTTGTAACTCTGACGAAAATTGTTTCTGAAGGATTAGTATTATTATAGGCCGATGGAGTTGGTATAGCTCCTAAATCATTTACCGCATTGTCATATGTGAGATGATAAGTCGCAGAAACGTTGGTATCTCCATTAAATATATCTATTTCTCTCTGGGTTAAATCAAAGGTTTCTACCAAATCACCAATGGTTATATCATCGCATAATACAATTGGGTCTGGATTTAGATTTGGTGTTGGATTTATTGTTTCTAACTCAAACTCTCCTAATCCTAAACAAGAATTATCCACATCACTATCTATTCTATAGGTAATAGTTTGGTTAAAAGGAGAAGCTGTATTAATATGATTAGAAATATCTGGAATTGCATTAGTCTCAGCAAGTGCATCAGCAGTTGTCTCGTAATACGTCACGGTTATAACTTGTCCTGAAGGGAATAAACCAACAATCTGTGGAGTAGCATCACTAAAGTCAAAAACAGTAATACCATCCGTAATATTATCATCTACCCTTGTATCATCACACTCTTGAAAAGTTGGAATAACAAATCCCGGAGGAATTGATGTTGTAGACACAAACAAATCTAACTGAGTTATCCTATGGCAACCGTCAGCATTTTCAGTTCTTACAAATAAAGTATCTGGGTTTGATGAAGGATCCGTATTTGTATAGGCCGTTACATTTGTTATTTCATTATTTCCTGCATTAGCATCAGCAGAAGACGTATAATATGTAAACGTTTCATTCGCAGCGTTTGAAGAAATTAAGACTTCTGATTCTGTTAAATTAAAATCTGATATTCCATCTGTATCTACATCACATTGTAATAAGCTCACAGAATTAGCTACAACTGGAAGGGCATTAACTTGCAAATCTATCGTAACAGTCTCGTAGCAATCTGAGTTATCATTATTTTCTACTCGTGCAATAATCTGTCTATCATCTGTGTATAAATTAGTTATTGCCCCAGAGTCATTATCAGCATCAGCTTGGTTTAGATGATACGTCACTGTAAACTGTAATGGGTCTTGACCGTTTAGTACAAAAGCATCAATATCTATTGGTGTTAAGGGGAAATCTACAAACCCATTATTATCATCGCCATCTGTGGCATCATCACATAACTCATATGTATAAGCTGATGGCAATGGTTGGTCAAATACATTGATAATAAATTGAGAAGTTGCTGAACAAATAAGATTATCCACATTTTCAATCCTAGCAAAAATTAATTCTTGTTGGTATGCCACTTGATTTGTGTATGGACTTACTAATGGCATCACACCCAAATCGGCATTGGCTTGCGAGTTATGAAATGTGATATTGTATTGCGCCATATTCTGCGTCCCAAGAACAAAAGATTGTAAAGCATCTAAATTAAAATCCCAAAAACCATCGTTATTATCATCACATATTAATTGAGGTGGGACTACCTCTGCTGTTGGTTGATCAAACACATTAATAATAAAGCTTAAGGAGGTATCTACACATGTAGTATTATCTACATTTTCAATTCGTACATGAATGGTTTCAGCTACATATGCAGTCTGATTGGTATACACATCAGGTAATTCATTGGATAATAATCCTGTATCTGCATCTAATTGAGATGAATAAAATCTAATATCAAACTGCATTGGATCTTGTGTGCCCAAAACAATTGCTTTTAAACTTCCCAAATCAAAATCCCAAAAGCCATCATTATTATCATCGCAAATAAGCTGGTCATCGATTGTTGCTGCTATAGCTGGTTGATCAAATACGTTAATTTCAAAACTATCTGTGCTTGCACAATCTGTATTCACTCTATTTTCAACTCTGATAAAAATAGTCTCTGCTGTATAAGCTGTTGCATTGGTGTATAAACTTGTAATAGGATTAGCACCTGTTTGTGCATCGCCAATTGAATTATGATAACTTACGTCAACATCGGCTTGCGAGCCAATGATTGTAGCGTTTAAACTTGAAAAATCAAAATCGAAAAATCCATCGTTATTGTCGTCACAAATTAATTGAGGTGCTACAGCATTTACCGTTGGTATAGCTGTTACGACAACCTCAGCAACATCGGTGTCTGAATCGCCTACATTATCTGTTATAGTGACTTGGTATTGGCCTGCATCTGTCACTGAAATGGTTGACATACCATCTGTACCAGCAATTGGAGAAAAACCTGTTCCATCGTCATACTCCCATGCATAATCTACAAAATCTGGGTCGTTATTTGGATTGGCATCTAAAGTAGTAGAAGACAGTTCGCAAATATTCTGGTCTGGCCCTAAAATCCCATCTATATCAATGATACTGCAGTCCGTTGAACCACCTCCTGGAATACCAAAATTAGTTTGCACAATTTCTATTGTACCTGCTCCTCCATCAAAATTTGTAACTAATAAAAGATAATATTCTCCTGCGACAGCGTTTGGAATGGTTAAAGTTTCAATTGAAAAACCTGAATAACTACAATCTATAATGTTAGAATTATCTAAATCATTGAGATAATAACCAGGATTAACTGTATTATCAGGACAAGTAGGGCAATTAATATTTATGTTATTACATTCTCCAGAATCCGAAGCAAAAGGACCCCAAGCCACAAAATCTACATCTAGCCCTGCACCTGTATTACTTTGTTGATTAATTTCAAATGCCAAATCTCCTGTCTGATCTACTCTTAAAAAAAACCAAGAAGGTCTCGGGCCGTTTCCTAAACAAGCCACCTGAAAATTAATATTTGTATTTGGATCATTATTATTTTCAAAAATAAAACTTCCTGTATTATCGGCACATATAGGACCTGCTTCGGCACAAGTGACACCTCCTGGTGAATTTATTTGCGAATAGGAGGTCACGGTAAAACCAAAAATAACCAGAAAGTAACAGATGTATTTCTTCAGCATGAGACACATAAATTTAAGTCTTGAAAATTAATAAAATTATAACGAACTACTCTTGTTTTACCTAAAGTAATCGTTCTAATAACGTATATATCTATGAAACAAGTATATTTAAGAAAACCCTAACCTATTAATCCTATTTTATTTAATTATCTTTGCATCCTCATTTTACAACTCATATAAATGAAGATAGATAACGATTTTGATATTGATGCCATAGGTGATGACCACGTAAGTGCTTCAAGCGAAACACCTTTAAGAAAAGATGCCTTTGTACTTAGCAATCCTGAAAAGATTGAAAGCATTAGAGAAGATGTCAAGCATATTATGCAAACTTTAGGGTTAGACCTAACAGATGACAGTCTTAAAGGCACTCCTAACCGTGTCGCTAAAATGTTTGTCAATGAAATTTTTGGTGGACTTCATCCAGACAATAAACCAAGCGCTTCTACTTTTGATAATAAGTATAAGTATGGTGAAATGTTGGTTGAGAAAAACATAACCGTGTATTCAACTTGCGAGCACCATTTGCTTCCAATTGTCGGAAAAGCACATGTGGCTTATATTTCTAACGGAACTGTAGTAGGCTTATCCAAAATGAATCGTATTGTAGATTACTACGCTAAACGTCCTCAAGTACAAGAACGATTAACCATTCAAATAGTAAAAGAACTGCAGGAAGTTTTGGGCACTGATGATGTTGCTTGTGTTATTGACGCCAAACATCTTTGTGTTAATTCAAGAGGTATTAGAGATACAGCCAGCAGTACGGTAACTTCTGAGTTTGGCGGAAAATTTAAAACTAAAGAAACAAGAAGAGAATTCTTGGATTATATTAAATTAGACACAGAGTTTTAGTATTCAACTTAATAACTGTATCAAAAGTCTATTATGTCACTATATAAAAATCAAGAAATAAAGATTTACAATTCCCTGTCAGGAGAAAAAGAAATTTTTGCACCCATAAATGAAGGCTATGTTGGCATGTATGTTTGTGGACCGACGGTTTATAGCAATGTGCATTTAGGGAATGTAAGGACTTTTATGTCTTTTGATATGATTTTTAGGTATCTAAAACACTTGGGCTATAAAGTACGCTATGTTCGTAACATTACCGATGCAGGACACTTAGAAAATGATGCTGATTTAGGTGAAGATAAAATTACCAAAAAAGCACGTTTAGAAGAAATTGAACCGATGGAAGTCGTACAACGATATACCGTTGACTTTCATAATGTATTGCAAACACTTAATTTCCTTACCCCTAGTATAGAACCTACCGCAACTGGTCATATTATTGAGCAAATTGAATTAATAGAAACTATTATTGAAAATGGTTTTGCTTATGTGGTCAATGGTTCTGTTTACTTTGATGTACATAAGTATAATGAATCTAATGCATACGGTATTTTAAGTAAACGAAAGCTCGAAGATTTAATTCATAATACCAGAACGCTTGACGGACAAAGTGATAAAAAAAATCCGCAAGATTTTGCACTTTGGAAAAAAGCAGAACCCACACATATTATGCGTTGGCCATCCCCTTGGAGCGATGGTTTTCCTGGCTGGCATCTAGAATGTACTGCTATGAGCACAAAATATTTAGGTGATTTTTTTGACATCCATGGTGGTGGAATGGATTTAAAATTCCCTCATCACGAATGTGAAATTGCTCAAAATCAAGCTGCAAAAGGTCAAGCACCTGTTAAATATTGGATGCACGCCAATATGCTAGAACTCAATGGTGCGCGTATGAGTAAATCTACAGGTAATTATATCAATCCTGCAGAACTTTTTTCTGGAGAGAATGATATTATGTCCAAAGGATTTGCGCCTGGTGTCATTCGTTTTTTTATGATGCAGGCATCCTATAGAAGTGTTTTAGACTTAACCAATGACGGCCTCTTAGCAGCTGAAAAAGGATGTAACAAACTTATGGAAGCCTTAGCTAACATCGATAAGCTAAATCCTAGTACATCATCATCTTTTAATGTGAGGGATTGGAAAAAGAAGTGTTACGACGCAATGAATGACGATTTTAATACACCTATTTTAATCGCACATTTGTTTGAAGCTGTAAAACTTATTAATCAGGTTAATGACAATTCAGCTACAATATCTTCAGAAGATATAGTAATCCTAAAAACAACATTGCACACATTCGTTTTTGATATTTTAGGGTTAACTGACAAAGATCGGAAGAGC
>ENA-OUOG01003814-OUOG01003814.1-marine-metagenome-genome-assembly--contig:-NODE-3814-length-13639-cov-15.717962_pt1 | contig 13639 bp, 7 predicted proteins | sample MGYA00248635_ERZ508505 | MGnify/ENA primary metagenome ERZ508505 (study PRJEB26176, sample SAMN06267871) | marine metagenome | isolation source: Saanich Inlet, British Columbia, Canada | place: Pacific...
ATGGAAGGCTACAAAAAGAAATCGGGTAAAAAGAAACGAGGAAGACAAGAAGGTCTTTTTGGTAAGGGAATGTGAGCTTGGTAGGGGTAGTCCTTTACCAGTTCGAAGAGGTCTTGAGCCATCAGATTGAGGTAGTGTTGTGGAGTTGGCATTTTTAAGACGGTGTTTAGCCCTGCTATGGTTTTTACATCTACAAAAATGTCCTTGTCTTGTTCCAATATTACATTCTGTTCAAGCAGTGTTTTGAACCGCGTTGGCTGCTCACCGATGCAGTCAAACTGTTTTTCTATCAAGTCTTCGGTACTGACTGCAATGGTTTTTATATCGTGGTCTCCACAAGCATCTACAGTGATATCGAGATATAGGTACACCACATAATCGTTGCTGCGTTGCACATCTATTTCCACACCATCCGTAAATCTGAATCCTTTTTCGCAGGCACTTAAGTTGTTTTCTTCACTTTGTCCTAGTCCAAATGCAATCGCCCCATTACCGCGATGGGCTATGAGTTTGGTGTCGGTATAGTTTGCCTCTACGCTAGCTCTATTGCAGGACGATAGGATAACCGTGATTATTAGTATACGTAAGAATTTCATCATCCAAATTTAGTCAATTTCAAATGATTTCGAAAGTAGAATGAGTGGCATTGCCTTGTTCGTCTATAAGAGTAAGGGTGTTTTCCCCTTTTGTGGGACAAAGAGTTTGTTCGTGCAGGCTCATAGTTTGGCCTATGAAAGTCCCGTTGAGTTGCCAGTAGATGATTCCTTCAGTATTGGGATGAAATACCTTAGCATTGAGTCGTTGTTGTTTGGCATCTAGCGGTAGTGAAACCCTGGTTTTATTTTTAGGATAAAGCAGACTCAGGTTAGTCTGGGTGCTTTCGCAATCTTCACTGATAGGGGGTAAATACTCAAATAGGGGGTTTTTTAGCTTATAATAATAGGCAGCCGTAGCGGGGAGCACCAAGTAGCTTTTTTGTGCAGTTTCACCCGTATAGCAGTTTTTGTAAACGCGTTTTGAGTGATTTTTGGTGGTGAGGTACGTTTTGTGAAAGTAGCAATTTTCACTCAGTTCTATACTTGGTGGTAGCGAAGTTTGGCGGGTTTCTGTGCAGTGTTGAGTGGCTTTCATACCGCTTTGATCACAGATGCGGCGGCTTACCATGGCATACGGCTCGTGAAACCAAGTATGGTCTTTTTTCATCACATCAAAAAGCTGAAAGAGCAAGGGTGCAGCATTGTTGAGCCCGGTAAGTCCTGGGATGCCCTGACCATCGCTATTGCCTACCCATACGCCTACAGCATATTGGGGTGTGACACCCACGGCCCAAGCATCTCGATTGCCAAAACTAGTGCCTGTTTTCCACGCTATTTTAGTACTGCTCGAAAAGTTTTTCCAATTAGCTTCGGTCTCTGGGCGATATGTTTGGGTGAGGGTATTGAGTACGCTGTAAATGCTCGCTTGATCATACGAAATGCGGTGCTTGGTAAACGGTGAAGTGCTATCCATACTGCCGTGTACATCAAATTCCGCATTCCCCGTGGCAAGTTTATGGGCTAAAGCTGCGTATGCTCCAGTGAGTTGCAGCAGATTGACCTCTGCACCACCTAATATGAGTGATAGTCCGTAATCATTGGCTGGTCTATTGATACTTTTGAGTCCCATGGCTTGCAACTCATACTTAAACTTTGTACTTCCGTATTCTTTGAGTAGCCAAGCTGCAGGCACATTGAGTGAGCGGTACAGTGCTTCGTCAGCGTGTACCATACCGTCATAGTCGGGGTTGTAGTTAGTAGGTTGGTATCCCGTAAAATTGATGGGAAAATCAGGGATGAGTTGGCGTGGAGCGATGGTCCCATTGTCTATGGCTGCGTTGTATAACAACGGTTTTAAAATACTGCCACTGCTCCGTACGCGATTGAGCATATCTACTTTGCCGGCGTGGGCATCGTTGTTTTTATAGATATTGCCTACGTAAGCTAATATTTCTCCCGTATGTATATCGAGGACTACTGCACTAAGGTTGTGTATATTTTTTCGCTTCATTATACGTGAGTAGTTTGATGCTATGGCGTTAAACTGTTGTTGTGTTTGAATATTGATAGTGCTTGCTATGCGTTTGCTCTCGTTAAATCTATTTATGAAATGATAACCATAATGCGGCAATCGATGGAGTGGCTCTGGGAGTGGCTCCGATACAGCAAGTTGATAGTCTTTTAGGCTAAGGTCATTATTGTCATATATATCCTTAAGCAGCTTGTTACGTTTCTTTTTTAGCTGGTCTCTGTTTTTGCCAAGGTGAATTAAACCTGGCGCGTTAGGCAGCACCGCAAGCATTGCAGATTCTGCCCATGTGAGTTGCTGGGGTGGTCTATTAAAATATCTCCAAGAAGCCGTCTCTAAACCTACCACATTGCCGCCAAAGGGAGCGTGAGTGCTGTAATACCTCAGGATGCCTTTCTTATTGAGTTTGAGCTCTAACCGCAGTGCCCATATCATTTCAATAATTTTTTCGCTGAGTGTTCTACCTCGATTTTTACGTAAGAGTCTTATGGTTTGCATAGTAATCGTGCTTGCTCCACTCACTACGCGTCTTTCTTTCATATTGAGGTATATGGCCCTGATGATGCCTTGAGCACTAATCCCGATATGCCGGTGAAAGGTTTGATCTTCGAATCGCAGGATGCAGGATTCAAACTTAGGTGGAACACTATCTATAAGCGGGAAACGCCATTGATTGTCACTCGCGATACGTGCCTCAAGGAGTTCACCGTTTCGGTCTAGCAATATCTTACTGTACGGCTGCTCAAAGAGGTTGGCGGGTAGACAAAACGCAAAATAGATTGCAAATGCTGCACAAGAGCCAATGCATAAACTTTTGAAATATTTTTTAAATCGTTTGAATGTATGATAAATCATTGATTCAAAGTACGGTGTGTACCTTGGGAGTTTGGCACAAGCTTTATTAATCGTTGTGGTTTTTCCATTTTTTGAACCGTTCTTTGATTATCCGAAAGTGAAAAGAATTGGTATCATAGCATTCGTACTCATAGCATTAAATGGCTATGCACAACAGTTTAGGTTCGAAAACTACTCGGTAAGTTCGGGATTACCACAGTCTCAGGTTTACTGCCAGTTGCAAGATAAGCACGGCTTTTTGTGGTTGGGTACTATGGGTGGCGGTGTAGCTAAGTTTGATGGACAGCGTTTTACTACTTTTACCACCCAAGATAAATTGCCCAATAACTTTGTGCATTGTCTTTTTGAGTATCAAGACACCATTTGGATAGGGACACAAAAAGGACTTTGTTTTTATGACGGGTCGCAGTTTACCACGGTTTCAGATTCAGCACTTGCGGGTCAACATATTGTATCGTTTTATAAAGATAGTACGCGTACGTTGGTTGGCACATCTTCGGGAATATATGAAGCTTTAGGCTCACAAAACTTCGTCAATATTTTACCTAATTTCAATATTAGTAAGCAATCTACTACGTCTATTTTCAAAGATAATACACATCGTTACTGGATAGGAGGGAGTAAGGGTGTTTTACGATACAATCCGTATGCCTCCACTTCGATATATAAACAGTTTTCACGAAGTAATGGATTGGCTACCAATGATATAGAATGTTTTGTGCAGTTGGCTGATAGTACGATTTTAGTCGGGACGTATGGAGCGGGTGTGTATCAGATTAAGGCCGAAAAAATCCAGCCATATAGCGTGAAAAGCTATACGGGCAATGCGATTGTGCATGATTTTTTACTCGATGATAAATTGTGGATTGGCACCCAACGCAGTGGCCTCCTAGTAGTGGATATTGACACACGTGATGTTCAGGTCATAACGCAGCGTGATGGATTGGCCAATAATCACGTTCGTACCTTGCTCAAAGATGATTGGGGGACATACTGGATAGGTACTTCGGGTGGCGGAGTAAGTAAGTACTTCGGTCAGTCGTTTGTGCATTATACCACCCAAAAAGGACTGCCAGGTAACTACATTTATTCACTTTATGAGGACGTAGACGAGAACCTCTGGATGGGGGTGTCTGATGTTGGAGTTGTAAAACGAGATGCCAATGGTTTTACGCATTTTGGTAAAGATTCCGGTTTTGTAAATCAAAAAGTAAAGGCTATAGCTCAGGACAAACTTGGTCGTATATGGATAGGTACTCTGGGCAAAGGATTGTATACCTATGATGGCAATGAGTTTCGTCGCTTACCTTTTCAGAATGGGCTCAAAGGTAGATTTGTAAAGGGCCTTGTCTTTGATGGGAGTGCTATGTGGTCTGCTACCATAGACGAAGGGATTTTTAGCATCAATGCGACCAAAGGCAAGCAAATCGCTCGGCAGTATAGTATGCAGCAAGGTGTGCAAAGTAATCGTATAAATGCGTTGTGCATGTTTGATGGCAAAATGTGGTACGGATGCCAAAGTAAAGGGGTAGGCTACGTGAGCCGAGGAGCGGTTACAGACCTACTGGCTGCCGGACTGCCCAGCTGGTCGGTAAGAGCGATGCGTGCTGATGAGCGTGGCAATTTGTGGATTGCAACAGGTGGGTCTGGTGTCATACGGCTTTATGCTGATTCGGCGAGTGCTATGGGTTATAGTTTTGAGGAGTATGGCTATGACCAAGGAATGCTTAGTACTAATATTTACACCTTACAATTGGCAGATGGTAAAGTATACTGTGGCTCGCAGAATGGTATAGACGAACTTACTCTGAATAATGAGTTTGATGTCATAGAGACGATGCATTATGGTTATGATGAAGGTTTTGTGGGCGTAGAGACTTGTCAGAATGCTGCCTTGCAAGATAAACAGGGAAACCTCTGGTTTGGTACGGTAAATGGATTGAGCCAATTCAAGCCCAACACAAAAACGAATCAAACGCAGTTGCCTAAACTTGATTTTACAGATGTTTCAGTCAATTTGTTGTCGCTGCCCGTTGCACAGCTGCAAGAGGTTAAAAATCTTAAATACGATGAAAATACACTTTCGTTTGCGTATCAGGCTGTGGATTTGAAACACCCTAAGCGGCTGATGTATAGCTATATGCTGGAGGGAGTGGATCGGGATTGGTCGGTGCCTGCCACGGGAAGTAGTGTAAGATATGCGAGCTTGGGTCCAGGAGAATATACGTTTAAGGTGAGGGCCAGTAATGATAATCTGAATTGGACTGCCGAGCGTGTGTTTACGTTTCATGTGGCTACAGCATTTTGGAAAACGCAATGGTTTTGGCTACTGATAATAGGCGTCATTCTGGGGTCATTTTATCTATTGTTTAGGTATCGCCTAAAAACGCTGGAGCAGAAAGCAGAGGAAGAAAATTTGAAATATCAACTCAAAAATGAGCTTCTTCTTTTAGAACAAAAGGCACTCCGCCTGCAGATGAATCCGCACTTCTTGTTCAATGCACTGAATAGTATCCAAGGACTTATAATCAAGAATGATCAAAAAGGAGCACGGTATTACCTTGCTAAGTTTGCCCACCTTATGCGGCAAATACTGGAGAACTCACAGCACGGCAGTATTAGTTTGGAAGAAGAACTAAAAACTCTTGAAAATTATCTCCTGATAGAAAAACTAAGCAAGAAAGACACCTTTGATTACCATATCAATACTTCCGATACGCTCAATCTAAGTACTACACAGATCCCGCCAATGCTCATACAGCCTTTTGTGGAGAATGCCATTATCCATGCATTTACGGGTAAGGATGAGGTAGGCGAGATATCCATAGACCTTTCACAAGAGAAAGGGATGCTCTGTGTAGTTATTTCAGACAATGGGATAGGTAGAGCTAAAGCCGGTGAGATATCAAAAAAAGGAGTGAATAGACGTTCTGTAGGTATAGAGGTGACTGAGCAACGTCTCATAGCTCATAACGGCGACGAAGGACAATCTATAAATATCATAGACGTTGTAAATAAGGATAAGCGAGCAATGGGTACTAGAGTAGAACTAAAGATAAGGGTGGAATAAACCATGAAATGCCAAATGTCAACATCCAAATTCCAATTGCTAAAAACGTACAACTCTAAACCGATAAAAAAATGAACGCAGTAATCATAGAAGATATAGCAGATGCACGACTAGCCTTGAAGCAAGACTTAGCAGATTACTGCCCAGAGGTAAAAATCATAGGAGAGGCAGAAGGGGTACTTAGCGGAATAAAACTGCTCAAAAACTGCAGCCCAGATATCATCTTCCTAGATATTCAGATGGGTGATGGTACGGGCTTTGATTTATTGGAAATCATAGGAGAGGGTGATGCCAAGGTGATATTCACCACGGCGAGTGATGCGTATGGCATAAAAGCCATAAAGTACTCAGCATTAGAGTATTTACTCAAACCGATAGACCCGGATGAGTTGCAAAAAGCCGTGCAAAAAGCCAGAGATGCTGGGATAAGCAAAGGTCAGCAAAAGGGAATAGAGATGCTTACCAGTCAGCTACAAAATCAGCAAACCAATCGCATAGCACTCAATACGCAAGACAAAATAACGGTAGTAAAAATCGGTGATATTATTCGATGTACGTCCGAGATTAATTACACACACTTCTTCTTCCAAGACGGCAGTAAAGTACTAGTCACCAAAACACTCAAAGAGTTTGATGGACTGCTGAGCGATAAAGGATTTATACGTGTACACCAAAGTCACTTGGTGAATGTAGAGCACATCAAAGAACTCCTCAAAGCGGATGGAGGAACCTTGAAGCTAAGTGATGGGAGCAGTGTGCCTGTCTCGTCTCGCAAAAAGCAGGAGGTGATTAATTACTTGGGTGGAATGTAGGCGTATATGAAACGAATCGGAAAGAAAATAATACTCTTTTCCCTTGCTTTCTTTTTCATTCACGAGGTAATAATCGTAGCAGATGGATTGATAGATGATGAAATCCCAAAGGCTAATGTGGCGATAATTCTCGGTTCTAAAGTAAATGAAGATGGTAGTTTGTCCAAGAGATTAAAAGCTCGACTAGACAGAGGGCTTCAGCTTTATACTGATTCTGTTGTTTCGGAAATATATGTGAGTGGAGGCCTTGGCACAGAAGGTCACTATGAGGGCACCGTAATGGCGGAATACTTGATTTCTAAAGGAGTGCCTGCTGATAAAGTAAAGGTGGATAATGAAGGAGTAAACACACGAAGTACTGCAGTTAATTTTGTGAGGGATTATCCATCGGAGTCCTCAGCTACAGTAGTTACTCAATATTTTCACATTACACGTACTAAGTTGTCTTTCAGACAAGTGGGAGTAAAAAATGTAGCGGGTGTACATTGTGAGCATTCTGAAGTGAGAGATCCATTCTCGGCATTTAGAGAGTTCTTTGGGTTTTATAAATACTTGATTTATTATTGATGCTAATACCCATCACATCCTCCTAGGGCCAAATTCCTGGTAGTTTTCCTTCACACTCCAATATTCGTGGCATTTAGCCTGGAGGAGTTTTAAAAACTTGGTTGTGAGTTTGGTGTTTTCTGGCGTTAGCCCATACATCTCTTCACACATGGCATATAGACTCTCTAGTATAGGTTTAGTCACCGAGCCACTTTTGAAAACGACAACAGCACCTAGAGGAGGTCTTCCTTGCTTCACCTCACTCATAGAAATGGCTTCTATATCCTCTGTAAAACTATCTCGCTCATCAGCGTCTCTATAGTTATAGCCTGCATCTGCATCCGTATTTAACCTAGAGTAGGTGGTTGTTCTATTTTGTAGGGATAGTTCTACTAGCATATCTCTTATTGTTCTATTGACGTATATCTCTTCCACGATGTATTGTTAATGCTCGAAGGTAGGAGTTTTTGTAGCTTAATAATCTATCTCTAGCAAATCGAGAGAATCACCCTTCGACTCGTGACCTTAGAGGGTTTAATGATTTCAAAATTGCGAGCCATCTTGGAACATAGGTAAGTACTCTATTTGGCACGCAGATGACGCTGATTGTGCAGATTTCAGCGGAAAGGAAACGCTATTATTTTTATCCTTTTTGTTAAAACAGAGAAGTAAAAAAATCACTGTCTATCGGTCCTAGGCTTATCATCCGCGTGCTTTTATATATTAAGTTTTAATGCACCACAATCATCTTCCCTTTCTCCCTAGCATACACATTGGCGTCGTACATGGCCTCACAATTCACGCCTGGGTGCAGGTAGTGACCTTTGAAACTAGCGGTGAATGAATAGGTGAAACTCTTGGTTTGCAAGGGTCGTAATCCGAAATAGGTGTGCACCTTGTCATCACGCAGGTCCTCGTAGTCGGCTTGGTTGGTCTCGCCCGTAGCAAACAATGCCCCGTTTTGTATTTCAAACCCTGCGGGGAAATATGTAGTAAGTGCCAAGTTATTTATTTGCTCCTTGTTGTTCGTGTTTCTGACACGTACTGTGACCTTATAATCTTCGCCAAAGGTGAAGCTATCCTTGCTCACTTGGTGGCCGTCAGCATCGGTGTAGGTTGCGTTCATGGCCAGTCCATTTGCACCACTTTGAACGGACGTGGTGCGAGGTGTGCCGGTATTTATGAGTCTCACGTACAGTGGATTATCTCCAGTGTTGGTAAGTGTGGTAGTGTTAGTAGTACGCACCTGCTGCAGTGTCTGCTGCGAGAGCATATCTTCAAAACGGACATTTCTTTTGCTCGCGTTATTTTCCTGGTAGGTGTATGCTGCTTTTCCCTTTTTAGTGGTACGTACTACCTTACCGAAGGCACATAGACTATAGGCGGTTTCTTGGGTGCTTAGCCATCTGTCACTGCCCAGTGTGGTGGCCACGCTTTTCATAGCTTTATGCAGTTCAGAGTGGTTCTGTAGCTGGCTCATACTCTCTAGTATAATAGCCTGATCACGATACTGCGAACCATAACTGTAGTTATCATCGCGATAAGGTGCCACGGTGTAGCTGATACTATTCACCATATCTGTTGCGGTTTTCTGGTGTCCTGCCATAGCATAGGCACTAGCTAGTCTCCATTTTGCGGTATTGTTGGATATGCCATACTCACGTAGTCTATTCATAGCACCAAGTTCGGGTTTTCCGTGCAGTGCTATGGTGTATAGTCGATACGCTTGTACCAATTCACTTTGATTCCATCTATAGCTTGATTTACCATTTTGATAGCTATTGGCTTTTTCGATTTGGTAGGCGTACCATTTGTCCAAAGTATGTTGCGGAACATAGTAGCCGCGTGCCTTTGCCTCTAGCAGAAAATGCCCTGCATAGTTGCTACCCCACTCAGATGCATCATAACCGCCGGGCCAGTAGCTAAAACCACCACTCATCGTCATAAACTTTTGTATGCGTTTTATGCCAGCTTGCACATTGCGTTCTATCTGCTCCTCCCGTTGTTGGGTAAGCGAGGTGAATTCGCTGAGGTATAATTGTGGGAAGACAGACGAGGTAGTTTGTTCTATGCATCCGTGAGGATATTGAATCAAATAACGTAATCGTTTGTCTAAGTTGATGCTAGGATATTGGCTTACTTCTATAAGACCTTTGTTCGTATTAGGCCATCCGAGTTGCTTGTAATCAAAGGTTACTGTTTGCCCTTTGGTTATAAACGTGTCTTGCACCTCGTCTATCTCGTACCCTGGCAAGCGTATGGGTATAGTCACAGATTGTGTGTGATTGTCGTTGCTACACGTGGCGGTAATATTGAGGGTAGTTTGGCCTATTTTGTCTAGGACTTTAGCCTTTACAAATACAACTGCCTCCCCGTGATTTACCTTGTTGATGGTGGTAATAGTGTTTGTGAGTTGTAGGTGCTCATCACCTTTTACGCTGATTTTTATTGGGAAGGTTACCTCCTTGGTAGCAAAGACGGTGATGGGAATCGCCAGCTCGTCTCTAGGTGTGAGTATACGGGGAGCGTTGGCCTGTATCATTAGCGGTTTTTTGACCTTGGCGGTATGTTCTGCCTTGCCAAAAGCATGGCCACTGCGAGCCACCACCATCGCTCGTACGGAGCCTACGTAGTTTGATATTTTGATCCGATGATTGGCTTTTTCTCCGGGTTTGAGATAGAATGGTCCCAGAAATTTCACCACAGGTTTGAAACGGTTAGCTTTTGCGGTATTCCCACTCTTGCCAGCACCGTCTCCGCCTATGCTGTACACATTGTCAAATTTGCCAGAGAATGACCGAATCACATTATCATACACATCCCATGTACTTACGCCTAAAGCCCTTTTTTTATTGAAATGTTGCCAAGCATTTGGAGTTTGGAAGCGTGTAAGATCCAGTAGTCCATCATCTACTACCGCCAGCGTGTAATACATGCCACGTCCGTTCTTTTCACTAACCGATATGGTGTTGTATTGCTCTGGTTTTATCTGTTTTCGCATGGTGATACGCGGGTGCAGTATGGTGTTCGGATTGAATACCTCCAAAGGGATGACGCCGTACATTCTAAGTGGTAGGTCATTATCCTGCTGTTTATGCTGCTGAAGTGCGGTAATATGGACATAGCAGTTGGGAGCCATATCTTTGGTTATGGTCATGGTAAATGAGCTCATTCCCTTTTGGGTATTTACCCAAAAAGTCTTGATTACTTCTATGTCATTCTCTATGCTTACGAGAGCCTTGCCTTCACTTGCTGCAGGAAAGGTGATTTTCGCTTTTTGTCCTGCCTCATATTTGTTTTTATCTGCTTTTAGGGTAAGTAGCCTAGCATTTTCTTGTTGCGATGTTGTCCGCTGTCTGCCAGGATAGTCCACATATACTGTTTGACCGGTACTGTGACCGTTTGAGTGGGTCACTTGTACATAATATTGCCCCCAGTTGTACTCATCTATTTTCCAGGAGTATGTGGTCCTACCTGAGTGTGTAATTAGTGTTTTATCGGCTACGAGATTATAGCTGTTATTATGCACATAGCTGGCGATATCATCGTTGTTATGACGCCACCACCATCGCCATTCTAGTTTGTAAATTTTGATTTGTAAAGTGTCGCTCTTCTCTTGTAATTTTCCGTTGTGGTCTACACATACCATCTGGATAGTATTGGTCTTGTTGGTAGGGATAAGTCCGTATTTACTCAAGGGTAATTTCATTCCTACATACGTGCTGTATGGGTGATAAAGGGTGTTATGTTGGTCTATGCTGAACCCTCCGCCTTTTTCAAACACCTTGGTAACCAAACTGGCCTTTAGTTTGCCTTTGCTTTGTATGTTGAGCGGTGCAAGTGCAAAGGTGTGCTCTCCTAAACTATCAAGCTCTCCATCCAATATGGTCCGTTCTGTTTTTGCGAAGCTTCTCGCTACATCTTCAAACGAATAACTATGGTACCCCGAGAACGTAGTATGCATAGGAGATAGTAACATTTTTACATTTGTTTTTAGATTACGGGCAATAGCTCCGTGCAGCCATTTTGAGCTTACGGTAATGTCTTGAGATTGTGAGCCTAGTATCTCTTTTTCCTCTGGTGTTATTTTTATTTTGAGCCTGTTGGGGCGTACTGTTTCTACCTTTAGTGTTTTGTAAAAATGGTGACTGCCAATGGAGAGGTGGGTACTATAGTTTCCAGTGGGAGCATCACTGTCTGTAGTGAGCGTAGTACTGTGTATTCCTTTGGTAGTCAGTTTAATATGTTTTGTTTCTACTACCTGTCCTTTTGGATTTTTTAGAATTAGTTTCATAGGTAGGTTGTCTTTTAACTTCTCGAAAGCATCATTTACAATGAAGGATAAGTGAATGTCGTCACCCGGTCTCCATACGCCTCGTTCTCCGTAAAAAAATACATCTACACCATCGCCACGGGTTACACCTTCGGTATTGAACTTGCTCAGTGAGTTGGCTCTACCATCGTATAATTTGAGGTAAGCTTTGTGTTTGCCATATCGTCCTATGGCTACAAAAGGAGCTTCGTCTAATTGGACTTTGGCAATACCTTGCTCGTTGGTCGTAATGGCTTTTATCCTACGTTGGGCATAGTTATAGAATTGCACACTACTTTGGGGTTGAGGTTTTCCAGTGATGAGATTGGTGGTTGCTATGGTATAGTTTAAATCTGCTCCTTTTTTTATAATTAGGCCAAGATCGCTTGCCAGTACATTTTTACTTCGGGTAGAGTAGTAGTAAAAGTGATTTTCGCAAGTGTTGTATTCTTTTCGGTTTTCATAGGCGGTATTTTCATAGTAATCATAATACTCAGACTGGTATGATGCTGATAATGTTTCATCACATTCGCAGAAGGTATAGGGCTGCTTGAATGAGAAACGCACACGATAGATGGCTCCCGGCTCAGGAGTGATGAGGTCTCTGAGATTTAGCCCATGGGTAGTCCACTGCTTGAGCTTCGTGCTGTCGTTTTTTGCAAGGTTTATCGTTTGGGTAGTTACCCGTTCTGCTACTCTACGCAGTTGGTCTCTGTCTGCAAGGTCATTTACCTGCAAAAACTGAAGTATATTTTTTTCGTGAATTTTATAAATGTCTACGTCCACCTTTTTTAGGCCTATTGTTTTGAATGGGATAATCAACCCTTGCGAATTAGGAAGGATAGTTCCTTCGCCTATCATCTCTACCGTAGGCAGTGGTTCGTCTATCACTATATCTATTTCTTCTTTTAGTTTGCTTTTCTTGCCTTGGTAGTTTTGTATGCCCTCGTGCAGTGTAAGTTGGGTGGTGCCCGTATAGCTATTATTTAGGAAAAGTTTTACCTCGTTGCCCGCTATGGCATAGGTGTATTTTGTGATATAGGCTAAGGTTATTAGTCCGTTTAAGTTTTGCTTATCATCTAGTGTTTCGGTGAAGGTGAGTGTGAGTTCTTGGTCGGGATAGCTTTGGTATTTCCAAGAGCTGAGTTTGAACTCTGCAATGGCAGGAACTTGTATTAGCGTGCTCCAAGTACGATCTTGGCCTATGCTCTTACCGTCGGTTTTTACGTCTAGTGTATATGCCTTTTCTTTTTTACGTATACGTGGTAACTCAAAGTGAAAGGCTCGGTTTCCATCTTGAGTCCACGTCATACGAGTGAGGTCTAAATCGCCTATTTTGGTGATTGTTTTTTTAAGATTTTCAAGTTCGGCTACATCGTCTGTAATGATGGTTCCAGAAAGCTTGAGTAGGTTAGGTTCATTTATATTTTGAGGAGAGAGTTTGAGTGCGGTGAGTACGTAATCCTGCTTGAGTGTCTCAAAAACCACCGGTAATTCCTCGGTAACAGCGGTGGAATCTTGGAGTACGTTTACATCTATTTTTACCTCATGCCGTGTATTAGATTTCAGGTTCTCTGTTGGCTTAATATGGAGTGTATTTCCATTGATAATCTCCGTGGTAAAGTCAAATCGCGGTTGTGTAGAGATGGCCTCCTTGGCTACCTCACCCTCGTCATTGGTTACTACTGAGTCTTTGAATACAATTCGTATGTCGTCGGTTTTAGATATTATTCCGCTGGTATAAGCCGATATGTGATTACGAAACTGTGTATCGGGATTAGTCGGAATCTGAATATTTCCTCTTTTGCAAGCGGTGATGTAGGAGATGACAAGTAGAATGATGAGTGTTTTTTTCATAACGGATTTTCCAATATTGTTTGTCCAAACGTAAGGAGCGTATTTCCTTATATGAGTGTCCCTTTATTCTTCGGTGAGTCTTTCTTATTATCTGTAAGGGTGTAGCTATTTTGTGATTTACCC
>ENA-OUOG01003816-OUOG01003816.1-marine-metagenome-genome-assembly--contig:-NODE-3816-length-13636-cov-2.527251_pt1 | contig 13636 bp, 19 predicted proteins | sample MGYA00248635_ERZ508505 | MGnify/ENA primary metagenome ERZ508505 (study PRJEB26176, sample SAMN06267871) | marine metagenome | isolation source: Saanich Inlet, British Columbia, Canada | place: Pacific...
ATTTTTTATATTAGCTCCATTATTTATTTCAACATATATCTGTCAACACTACTCTCGACCATCTCGTTTTTCTACACCCACTGACATAGCCATACAGGTATCATCTGGTTTAGCTCTAGTAATAACAGATTTTACAACATTCACAAATACACTACTGATAATAGCATGTATATTAGCTTTAGTCTTAGATATAGAATACTTGTATATAACATTACATGAATACTTTGTATATGGAGTTTGTTGGGTAATTGCAAATAAAATATTGGATTATGAAGACTCTCAGAAACTATTTCCAGGCCTGGCTCTTTTACAAAACACATCCTATTATATTGCTATATGGATTAACAATAAATATTGGTTGATCATACCTTACGCTATAATATTAGGATATAGAATGTGCTTACATACATGGAAAAGTAAAGAAGAAATAATGAATATATCCAGTCAAACTATATCATGGTGGTTTTGTACAATGAGTTGTATGGTAATTAGTTATGGGTGTTGTTTCACATTGAATACCGACCGAGGTATTCTAAAACTAGAAAATATAGATGATAATTTCGAACTTTTCAGATATTTCAAATTAGATTATATGTCGATAAAAGGTATAGCAACATTTGGGTTATTCTTTGTAATCAATACATCTATATTTATGAATGTAAGATGGAGGTTTATCGCCTATCTGAATGCCCTTTTCATTGCAGTATTACAAGGACTACTTATAGCATACCCTAATATTAACGAATATAATTACATTATAGATACTATAAGCATCGGATTAAATTCATATCTTTTTGAACCTGTTAGAGCCAATATATATTCGATTATTGATTATGGTTTTGTATGGAATCAGGTACCAATCAATATTGTATTCAAACCACTTATTACATCATTAGTTAGATATGCTAGAACAGGACATATGTTTATATTCCCAGTCTTTCTTTTAAGTTATCTGTACTCAATTGGTTTAGTCAATAAAGAATTCAGTGAGCTTCTTTTGTAATTTTATTTTTCTAGTTTCAGCAATAATATATTATAAACTAGATCCTTATGTATCAGAAACCGTTCTTAAAATGGGTTGGTGGTAAGACACAGATTATAGATAAAGTAATGAATAAATTTCCTCGTGAAATGAATGATTATCATGAAATATTTCTTGGAGGAGGGAGTATTCTTCTTGCTCTATTGAATAAATATCAAAATAAAGAAATAAGTATCAGAGGTAATATATATGCATACGACTATAATGAAACTTTGATCAATCTATTTAAAAATCTTAGAGATAATCATTCAACTTTGATAACAAAATTAATTGAAATACAAGATATATATAATAATATACCAACCTTAAAAGGTAGGGATAAAGGTAAGGATGAAACAAAAGAAAGTTTTTATTACTGGATAAGGGATAAATTCAATAAATCAAAAGAATCTGTGGATAAATCTGTAATGTTTTTGTTTCTGAATAAAACATGTTTTAGAGGATTATACAGGGTCGGACCAAATGGATTCAATGTTCCTTTTGGACATTATAAACAAAATCTTAAATTTCCAATAAAAGACCTACATAATATTAAAGAACTAATTAAAAATGTAATATTTATACATTCTGATTTTAATAAGTCAATTGTCAATGTTAAGAAAGGGGATTTTGTCTATTTAGATCCACCATACGCACCAGAGAGTGATAAATCATTCGTTTCATATACTGAATCTAAGTTTAACGAATATACTCATATGAATTTGTTCAAACTAACTAAGTCTTTGAAATGTAAATTTGTAATGAGTAATTCATGTGTGAAAATGATTTTAGATAACTTTAAAGATTATGAAATTGAAAAGGTTATTGCTCGTAGAAGTATTAACTCTAAAGTTCCTAATTCAAGAACTACAGAGGTAATAATATTTAAATAAAAAAATAAATTATAATATAATGAGTTCTGTTGGTACATTAAAACAGAAACTAATGATAGATTTGAATAATTCATCAAAAACAGAAAAAATATTAAAAAGAATACTCGATAATAATGACTATAAAAATGTTAATATTCGAAATTCTACAAAACAGAAACTTACAAACTTTGCTGCAACATATAGAGATGGTAGAACTCGTTCTGATTCGAGATTACTTGGGAAGAACGAAACAGAGTTTCTCAAAAATCTTGTGAAGGTTACAAAAGCCCCGAAAAAGTCTGTAAAAAGAATGACCAAAAAGGCTACTAGACAGCCTTGGTTCATAGTCAAATATTTACCTTCCTCGAGAAAAGTCAAAGTAGTACCAACTCGTGTATTTGGTCTCTCTTCTATAAATGGATGGACAACAGAATTCACTAACTCACCCGATTTATACCCTTTAGCTTATACAGAAAAAATAGCGAGGAAAGAAACACCATTAATAAACAATAGCTCAGTTCAAAAGAAATATGTTGGTAAGATATGTAATTCTACTCAACTAACAAGTTCTAATAATAAAATTAGAAGAGGATGTGACAGGATAACAAGACCAAAGGTAAAACCAGATGAGAAATATATAACTGTATACACGAATGATGATCAAAGAATAGCTATGTACAAAAATGGAGCTGGTGGTTTAGGTGTGAAGCAACTTGCAAAAATTATATTGCGTATAGGTCGAGTAAATCATCGAAGTAAGGCTAAAGCAAGAGCTGATTTCCTTGAATTAAAAAGAAATGGTGATTATGGACAGGTTTTTTCATGTAAAATGATTAATGATGATGATAATATTTATTTACTTGCTAATGTATCCCAGGAACTAGCATCAACTATAAGTAAATTGGGTTCGAATTTTCAACCTGAAAATTTTTATCATAATAAATGTGTTTTCTGGTCAGTTGATAGACCTGCTTGTTTATTGGCCATTCTATTAAAAGTTCCGGTTATTAGGCCTTATGTTATTAAGAATAAAACACTGTTTAGTTGTATTTATAATATTCCAAATATAACCCCATCTTTTATGAGAAATTACAAGAAAGATGAACAACAAACAAAATCATTTAGATCTTTGATACAGCTTATAAATATGTTCTTGACTGGTGATAAAAATGGATGGTTCAGTATGTTATGTGTTATAGATACAGCTCATGACTTTGGTCTAAATAGTTTAAGGGCTAAAGAGGTTTTATCACCAAATCAAATGGAAATGGTAAAGAATGTTGTTAAGGCTATAGTTAAACCAACTAATGTAAGAGCAACATATTGGAATGAATGGGTGGAAGATGTTTGGCACAATATAAAAAATGTTGAAGATGAAATAGGTCAATTCATAACATACATCACTAAGGAATCAAGTAGTATTGGTAATGAAACTTTAAATAAAACAGACACCTCATATAAGAGAATATATGATAGATTGGATATGGTCAATGCATGTCTCGTTTATGATGCGGGGCCAGCACCGAAAAATGAACTAGTTGGTATTACATCTTTGTTAGCACCTAAATATTTAGACCCTGCTTCTTAATATATTTTTTTTATTATATTATAATGTTTGTTGATGAAAGATTATTGGTTAATGAAAATAGTAAACCATTAAGATACCTGAATAAAATGAATAATACAATGTTAAACAGGTATATGAATCAGTATTTTTCTGATAGTTCAGAAAACAATTATAATAGAAATAAAAATTTCTTTCCTATTCCCCCTGAGAATTACAACCGAGCTATATTAAAAAAGTTAAAAAATAGAAGGAAGAATGTATTTTCAAGTGCTACTAAAAAGGCAGCATTCACTGAATTCTTCTTTAACATTATTGAGAATAGAATGGTGAAAAAATCTAGAAGATCTTCGTCTAGTAAAAAGAGTTCATCTAAAAAATCCTCAAAATTATTTTCGTCTTTGAAGACACCAACACAATCTTTAACACCTAAGAAAAAGGATAAAAGACCCAAACTTTCTTCTTCCCGAAAATCTTCTAGTTCTGTACCTAAACGAAAAAAGCAAAAGAGATCTAGACTTTCTTCTTCTAGAAGATCTACTATGGATACATCACCTGTGTATAAAAGGAAAAGACCTTTATTGACATCAGATTAATTTAATTTAAAGATTAATGGTTTGTCCAATGTGTGTTGGTGCTGCATTAACTAAAGCTTTTCCTGTTGTTGTTACAGGGGGTGCAGTAATACTGAAGAAGAGAAAATCAGTGAAGAAGAAGCCCAAAACAAATGTAAAAAAGAAATAGTTACACCCTATGAACTATCCAATCAAATGTATTATCATTACTACCAATATCATTAGATGAAGTATATTTAATGTGTAGCTTTAGACCATTCTTTAAGTCTACGACACTAGTGTTGTCAGAGTTATGAGTGACCTTCTCAATATTAGGATTAGTCATTATTTCTATTATTATTATATAAAAGTCTCTTTATATTACTTATAAAGGAAAATGTTATTAAATAATCAATTTCTCAAGACTAATTAGTCTATCATAGTAATAATTTAATACATGAAAAACCTCTTCATTATAATCTTCTTTTAATGGAATTTACCTCGAATCCTTCTTGCCAACTGAAGGTCCTTCGGTTGGATAGTAACCCTTTTAGCATGAATAGCGCATAAGTTAGTATCCTCGAACAACCCAATCAAATAAGATTCCGAAGCCTCCTGTAGAGCCAGAATAGCCATAGATTGAAATCTAAGAGGAGAAGAAGAGACTTCGTTGGTGATTTCTTTCACCAAACGCTGAAAAGGTAACTTCTTGATCAGAAGCTCAGTGCTCTTTTGGTACTTCCTTATTTCTCTAAGAGCAACGACACCAGGACGGTATCTTTTCTTCTTCTTAACCCCTACAACAGGTACAGTCTTGCGAGCAGCCTTCGTAGCAAGGTTCTTACGAGGAGCTTTACCCCCCGTAGAACGACGAGCAGTTTGTTTAGTGCGCGCCATGGTGCGCGTGGAAGTGTGAAAAACTTATTCAAAAACAAAACATTTTATTAAAAACTTAAAAGAACTATTTATTCATTTTATTCGACAGGTGTTTATTTTTTATTTCGCCAAGTGTTTTATTTATTCTTCACCACAATATCAGCATGCTTGTAAGAGGCTTCCATAACTCCAACAAGCTTGTTGAAAATCGTCTCAGCTTCCTTACTGAACTCAGTAAGAGCCTTGATATGAAGCTGAAGAACATCATCATCCTCAAGAAGAGAGGAGATATCATCGATTGCCTGAGAAAAAGGTGTTTCTTTGGCAAGAGATACGATGCGCCTCTTGAACTTGCGAATGCTCCTGAGTGAAACGATGCCAGGTTTAAAACCAGAGAACTTGCGCTTATGCTTTTTGACAGTTGTGGTTATGTCAGTAGCATTATCATCATCCATATCATTGGCTTCATCTCCATGGTCGTCAGCTGACTTATTATCATCAGTGTCATCGTTAGTAGAGTCATCATCAGTTTCCTCATCATGCTGAGACTTATCAGGAACCTTCTCGAAGGCAAGGGAACGACGAGTTTTCACAGTGCTCATATTATTTGCTTGGTGCGCGTGATTATGATGGGAAGAGGGAAGGGTCACCCCTTTTTATACCAAAAAAAACACACAATTGTTTTTTCCAAGGACCAATCAAAATACACCATGTGGTATAATATTTTTTTAAAGGGTCAATCAAAATACACCATGTGGTATAATATTTTTTAAAGGGTCAATCAAAATACACCATGTGGTACAATTAATTCTTGCTAAGTGATTACTAATCAGATAGTTTGTCAGCCTTCATTAACATCTTAGCTATTTCTGTGTGTCCTTTTGTAAAAGCAATAATGAGTGGTGTATTCCCTTCGTTGTCTACCATATTAAAGTCAGCACCATAATCTATCAATAATTTAACTATTTTAATATATCCTTTCAAAGATGCTATAAATATTGGTGTTCTACCAGATTTTGTAGCCTTATTCATATCAACATCAAAATCTAACAATAACTCAACTATATCTGTATTACCCATCATACACCCTATGGATAATCCTGTAAAACCATTACTCGTTTGTTCATCAGGATCACCACCGTTTTTTATCAATAATTTAACTATTTCTGGGTGACCATTCAAACATCCAAAATGTATTGCTGTAAAATCTTTTATCCCTTTCTTATTAATATCTACTCCACTCTTAATTAACTCTTTTATTATCTTTAAATGACCCATCTCTGATGCTATATGTAATGATGTAAAACCATTGGTATCTTCCTTATTTACATCAGCATTCTTCTTAATTAACATTTTAACTATCCTTATATGACCATATCTAGAAGCTATATGTAGTGCTGTTGTACCATTTGAATTGCCTTTATTTGGATCCATACCAGCATTTAATATTTTTCTCACTTCTTGTATATCACCTTCACGACAAGCATGTAATAGTTCTTTTATACTCTCTTCTTCATTTCTAATTATAACAGATATACTTCTTCCTGATATATTCTTCCTTGTAAAAGGATCCTTACCTTTAGTGGATATCACACCTTTGATATAACTATTCATTTTATAATAATCTGTTTCTTCACCTCTTTTTACAACAACTACTTTGTTCCCTGGATTAAATTGTTCAAAGGTCAGTGCATTCACTATATCATCAGACAATTGTACAATCTTAAGGTCTCTTTTATTGATGTTTATCAAGTCCCTTAATATGTCTTTATAACTATTACTCATTATTAAAATCTTATTACATTTTCTGAGTTATGAAAAAAATAAAATAATGGAATGAAACTTTTGTCAGATTATTAATACCCCTCATGAGCCCTATTTTAGGTGTTTTGAGAGAGAGAGAGACTTAACCAAATTTTTATTCAAATGTATTCAAATTCCTTAAAATTGGTTAAAAATCTTAAGGAAATAATATTTTTATACTTTAATGATTTCTTGTGATGATTGTGGGAAGGAGTTTAAATACCCCTGTTTTTTATTAAAGCATATACAGAGAAAGTATCCATGTAATCCTAATAAAAATATTACTAAAAATGATAATGATATAACTATAAATGATAATGATGAAACCATAAAAGATAATGCTAAGACTATAGAAGATAATGATAAGACTATAAGAGATAATGATAAAATTATTAGAAATAACGATGGTATAGTATCAGATGATGTAGAACTTATTTGTAAAGAGTGTAACAAAAAGTTTAAGCGAAAAACTAATTTAAAAAATCATAAATGTAAAGGTAATATTCTACAATGTAAAATATGTCTTAAATTTTTTGCATCTAGACAATCAAGAGCTAATCATAATGCTTATGTGAATTGTTTCCCACCTTGTAAATCAATAGAAGAATCTCAACCACAGATACAAACTCAGAATAATATAACTACACAACAGAATGCAGAAACAATAAATAATATAAATAATACATATGCACCAGTTTTCAATATATCTTATGTGAAAGAAACAGGTAGTATGATATGTGATAATCCAGAGTTAGATGATAATGAATTATTATGTATTGAAGGATTTCAAAAAGAGGCTATTATAAATAGAAGATTAAATAATATGGATTATCCCAAATTAAATAGACTAACAATGAATGTAATTGAATATGAAGAATATGATGAGTTTTTTAAATTTCTTTTTAGGGATGATAAGAATAGAAGAATGCATTTTATGACATTAGGTAAGAATGCTGGAGCAACTTGTTGTGAAGCTTTTAAGGCAGGTAAAATAGAAAAGTTTGAAAAGGATCAGTTTTTTAATAGAGTTATGGGTTATATATGTGGTCATTTGACTATAATGAATAATAAGTTTGCACCTTTGAATCAATTATTATTTAGTAAAAAAAGTAAAAGGTCATTTGAGAATGCTTTAAGGACACCAAGTGAACATTATCAATTATTTATTGAATAATAATTTTATAAATATAATATAATGAGTTTCTTACCCACTATAGATCATACTTTAAACAAATGTATGACAGAGAGAAACACTTTAACTCCCAATCCTTATATTCCCAAGAGAGTTTTTGAAAATATTGATACTCAAATATCTGTAGCAGTTCCTCCTTCTCAGAAGTTAAGAATAAAAAACTTTGAAAAGTTTGTGAACAAAGGTGAAATTAAAAAGAAGTGTGAAGAATTTGATATCCATGATAACACTGAGACATTCACACCACCTATCCCATCATTCAGTACAGAAACATATGTTTTTCTCACTGTACTTATGGGTGTTGTATATATACTTAAATAAATAGTTATCTTTTATATTAAATGGAAATTTATACAGATGGTAGTTCGCTCGGTAACAACTCTAACAAAGATACACCTGGAGGTTGGGCCTTTGTTGTAGTTGAAGATGAAAAAGAAACATTTAGTAGTTCTGGGGAAAGTCCTAAAGCTACTAATAATATGATGGAATTACAAGCTATGATAGAAGCACTAATGTATTTAAAAGTGAATAAAATATATAATTGTACAATATTTACAGATTCAAATTATGTGAAGATGGGTCTTACAGAATGGTGTAAGAAATGGGTCAGTAATGGTTATAAATCATCTTCAGGTGGACCTATAAAAAATAAGGATTTATGGAAAGGTTTAATTCAATTAAAAGATTCTTTACCCAGAGTTAATATTAAATGGGTTAAAGCTCATGCAAGTAATAAATTTAATAATAGAGCAGATTTTCTTGCTAGATCTCGTGCAGAAAGTATAAAAATGGTTTAAAGGATACTTACTTGTTATAGGTATCAAACAATGTCTTCAACTATCTCAAATTATTATAATCTTTCTAATTTATGGAAATCTAAGACATATGAAGAGTGGGTAGATGAATTTATAATTGATATAATGATTTATACACATGAACCAGAATATTATAAAGTTAAATACACTGATGCTTGTAATATTAATAAGATGATATGTCCCGCGTATAACACCTATTCAATGTACTATAGCTATCTACGGTTTCATAATTATAAGGTAATGTTATATGTTTTTTTATTAGCAATATTTTTATTTGCATCTGGTATGTGTTTATATAAATTCTCCAAAATTATGTTTTTTACTATGATTGTATTTGGTTATTACTGTATAAATTTATAAGTTATAATAAAATGAAAGAGGTTGTGTTTACATACGGTCGTTTCAATCCTCCAACAAGAGGTCATGAGATGATGATACAAAAAATGAAAGATTTAGGTAAAGATACTTTAGTAGTTGTTTCACATACTCAAAATAAGAAGAAGAATCCTTTAAACCCTTCTGAAAAGATAATGGTTTTGAAAAAGATGTTTCCAAGAGATATTATGTTTGATCAATCTAGTAAGGATAGACAATTGGTTAGTATAATTAGAGAGTTGAAAGATAAATATAATAATTTGACAATGGTGGTTGGTTCTAATAGATTAGATAGTTTTACTAGAGCATTTAAGGATGTAAATAAGTTTATAGTAGCTGGAGATGATAGAACTAACAATGAAACAAATATTTCTGGTATAAAAGCTACATTTGCCAGAAATGCTGCTATGAAAGGGCAGAAGAATAGATTTAAATCACTTATGAGTAATAAATTAGATAATGATGATTTAGATAGAATAGCTAAATCTATTCACGATATTTTGTCTGAGACCACTAAGAGAGTGAGAAAGGTAATTGAAAACACGGGGGAAAAGAAAAGAAAAACACTTAAAAAGTAAAATATTTAAATATTCATAATGGAAGAAATTATTAATAATTATGGTGGTGATCTTGATGAATATAAGAGGTTATCGAGATATATAGCTTATATATTCGGTAATGATTCTTTTTCACAACCCTTCACACAAGGACATATGGTTGTGTATGATGATAATCCTGTTTTGTATTTACCCTGGCACCGGGCTAATACAAAAGAGAAAAGGGCTAAGTTTTTACATGAAGTAATTTCATCTCCATGTAATTCTACATACGGTAATAAAACTTGTTATCCACCTCAATATTTATTGGCTTTATATGAAGATGAGATTAATGATGTTTATAGTCTTGCTGCATGTGTTATTCAGAGACATATTAGGGGTATAATAACCCGTAATAAATTTGGTGTTTATAACCCTCATTGTGAAATTGGGAAGAAATTTTTAACCAGAATGTTTTTAGAGGTCTTCTAATAATTCTTCCAATGCCTTCGTTTCTTCATCTTCATCATCTGACTCTTCTTCTTCTTCTTTACCATCTGGTGTAGAGGCCTTACAACCGTTTAATATGGATAATGATGGGTCTGTGCATGCCATGAAACTAACTTCATTATCTTTATCACCCTTGTAGGGTTTAATTTTGGTGTACATGAAACAAGAGTTTCTCTTATCTTCATCATCATGATCTTCTCCGTGGTGCCCCCAGGCAATATATTTTCCATCACTATCCTCTGCAATTTGTTTGCAATCATCAGAGGACATATCCTTCCACTCATCCTTATTTTTGGAACCCTTTGCAACACCATAAACAACATCTTCTTTACCATCTTCAAATGTTGAAACAAATTGCGCTCCTGTTAACAACATTCCCAGAGCTAATACGATGAGTAAAATAAACAGATTAGATTTATTTTTTTTAATAAATGTCAATACATTATTAAGAACTTCCTTTAAATATTTCATAGTTAATTTATATTTAGAAAAAAATATGTAATAATATAAGATGGTGTTAAAGAAAATAAAGAAAGCTATGGGTGGTCTGACAAAAAAAGCAGCAGGAGGTATTAAGAAGGCTGTGAAGAAAGCTGGTGGTGCATTAAAAAAGATTGCCAAGAAAGCCGGTGGTGAGATATTAAAGATTATTAAAAAATTAAAGAAGTATGCTGGTAAGGTTGGTGGTTTTTTCGAATATATTTTAAAGTTCATTTTAAATTTTTATAAAAGGGTATATTCTTACATGTATTGGACTGTGATGTGTATTGGGATGATTTGTATTATGAGTATAATCAATAAGATAGTTTCTGCTTTTAAGAGTGCGCGAGGGTCTATCAGTTCTATACCAAAGGTTCCTACAAAGATTCCGACAAATATCCCAGGAGTATCAGGGGTAAAAATCCCAACAATACCAGGTGTAAAAGTACCAGGGGTAAAAGTACCAACAATACCAGGGGTAAAAGTCCCAGGTGTTAAAATGTAATATAATATAAGATGGGATGGTTTAAAAAAATGCGACGGAAAGCAGCGGCTGCTGCCCGTAGGGTTGCAGAACAAGCTAAAAAAGCAGCTAGAGCAGCTAAAGAAGCTGCGAGGAGAGCAGCTTTAGCCGCTAAAAGAGCAGCAGCAGCAGCTTTAAGGAAGGCTCGTGCATTAGCATTGAAGATAGCAAGAGCAGCAGCAGCAGCAGCTATGAGAGCCCTGAAAAAGATACTTGGTTTTTTGAAAAAGGCTGGGGAAGCTATAAGTAATGTCGCTAAAAAGGCAACGAAAGGTATAGGTAAAGTTGCTAAGAAAGCAATGAAACCGTTAAAAAAGATAACAGGTAAATTTGAAAATTTAATAAATATATTTGTGGGGAGGCTTAAGAAGTGGATAATTTTATATATAAGATTTCAGAATTACCTGTTGATGGGCTTTGGTAGTATATTCATGATACCAATTTGCTGCTGTATAAGTAGTTTATGGTCTTCATCTGGGATATTCTTTGATTTCATTGGTAATATGGTATATTTATTTGTATCTGGATTAACAATGCTTGGAATTTAATATATGTTTATATTAAACAAAATGATGTTCTTGTTCAATTGGATCTTTAAGTCCGTTTTATCTATGATAATGTCTTATGTCCTTTATGGTCTTGGTGTATTATACATAATAGAGAAAACCTCCTCTGAGTTCGGATACGAATTAGATGTTTTTGATATGTTTAGAGATCAGATAATGAGTGGTGTAGATTTTGTAAAGGAATTTGCAACGGGTAAGGTGAAAGATTCTATTGGTCTGTCTTCATTTGGTGATGGATCTGTTGTTATTAATAAGCCTGGTAACTTGGCTAAATATTCTGGACCTGAAATTCGTCATCATTTCCTTACTAACCCTGGGAATTTAAAGAAGGTTACAAAATTCGATTGATTTTTTGTTTTAAATTTATAAGTAAATATTTAAACTATATTAATGGAGACTGAATACTATCTACTTGCTATTGCCACAGTATCTGTTTTACTCGCATCTCAACTTCTTATGACATCACAATCTAAATATGTTATTTATGGGACAAAAGATTGTGAATATACAAAAAAGTTGCTTGAACACCTTGAACAGGAGGGTAAAATTGATGAATTTGAATTCAAGGATTTATCAAAGGATGAAAATCTAGAGTCATTTGATTCGATGGGTGGAGATTCAACACCATGTATAGCAAACCTAGAGAATTCTAGGGGAATAGAAGGATTTGTCTCTTATAAAGAGATTGTGGATGGTTTGAATTAATTCAATTATTTTTTAGTATAAAAAAACGGGTATGTGTGGTATATTTGCCCTTATTTTCAAAGAAAAGTTTGATATTGAAAAAAAGAGTAAATATGAAAAAGCTTTCAATAAAATATCTCACAGAGGACCTGATTTCTCTGTATTAACGATGGTTAATCCTTATGTTATGTTAGGGTTTCATAGATTGTCTGTAAATGATGTAAGTGCGAGTGGTAATCAACCTTTTTTTCAGGATGAACGATGCACAGTTGTAAATGGTGAGATTTATAATCACAAAGAGTTAAAGAAGATGTATAATATTGAAACAGAAAGTGGTTCTGATTGTGAAGTAATAGGAGCATTATTAAACAAACATCTTCGTATGGATGTGTTTCCTCAATTAGATGGTGTATTTGCCGGTGTATCTGTTAAAAATAATTCTGTAATCGCCTTTAGAGATCCTATTGGGATAAGACCATTGTTCTACACAGAGACGGAAGATTTTATTGGATTTTCTTCCGAAGCTAAGGCATTGACACCTATTTCAAACTCAAGAGTGAAAATATTTCCAATTGGGTCTTACTGGTATGAAGGACAGTTTATCGAGTACACAATTAGTAATAACATCCATAATGGTTCTCTAAATTATAGTGCAATTAAACATTTATTCATACAGGCTGTAGAGAAGAGAATAAAGAATTGTGAGAGAGGTCTTGGTTTTTTTCTTAGTGGTGGATTGGATTCAAGTTTGGTTGCTTCTGTAGCAAAAAGTTTGATGCCCGAACAAGAGTTGAAAACATTTTCGATAGGTATGCATCGGGATGCCCCTGATCTACGATTTGCAAAACATGTTGCTCATGTAATTAATTCTGAACATCATGAGGTAATATTTACACCCGAGGAAGGAATAAAATGCATAAAAGATGTTATATACCATTGTGAGACCTACGATTGTACAACTATTCGAGCAAGTGTGCCCATGTATCTTCTTTCTAAATATATCCGTGAGAATACCGATGTTAAAGTGATGTTATCTGGTGAGGGTGCTGATGAGTTATTTGGTGGATATTTGTATTTTCATAATGCTCCATCTGTTGATGAATTTACTGTAGAAACAGAGAGACTCATAAATAACGTTCATATGTTTGACGGATTAAGGGCAGATAGAGCTACAGCTGCGTGGGGGTTAGAGGTTCGTGTTCCTTTTTTCGACAGAAACCTCATAAGTTATATAAGAAGTTTGCATGGTGATGTTAAAATGCCAT
>ENA-OUOG01003819-OUOG01003819.1-marine-metagenome-genome-assembly--contig:-NODE-3819-length-13627-cov-5.092620_pt1 | contig 13627 bp, 7 predicted proteins | sample MGYA00248635_ERZ508505 | MGnify/ENA primary metagenome ERZ508505 (study PRJEB26176, sample SAMN06267871) | marine metagenome | isolation source: Saanich Inlet, British Columbia, Canada | place: Pacific...
GCCGCGCCCGAGCTCCCGGTTGGCGTGGTGGCGTCAAAAAACAATTCCGGCGAACCGGTGACTTTATTATTACCCCCCAAGATCGCCCCCGAGTGGGGGCGCGTCCCGCGACGCGTGCCTGACGGGCCGAACAAACTGTACGCGGGCGGGTTCGATCCCCTGCACGGCGAGACGCAGGTAAGGCAGATTTTGCAAGCCGTCGGTGCGTTGAAGAGTTTCGCGCCCGTGCCCGACGCGAACGGGAAGTTTTCTGGGCACGTCTTTTTCGAGTACGCCGATTCGCGGCTCACCGGTATCGCGCAGGAGGCGTTGACCGGGGTGTTAATCGACGCCGGGGTCAACGCTTCGGCGTTCGCGAAGCCGCGCGGCGCGAAAAGACGCCTGGTGTGCCGGGTCGCGAACCCTACCCTCGCGGCGAAGGGAAAAGACACGCGCGACGACGTTCCCAAGTTCACCTACGCCGTGCCCTCCTCGGCGGCCGCGCTGCTGGGCGAGGCGGCGCGTGAGGGCGACGACGGAAACGACGACGTTTCATTCGGAAACGCCGAGCCTACCGTGATCTGGGTGTACAACGCGATCACCGCGGAGCATGTGAAGTCGTCCGAGACGGTAAAGGCGGTGGAATCGACGATTCGTTTAGAGGCGGCGAAGGAAACGGACTGGGACGACGACGCGGTGGTCTCGTCGCGGCCCGCGAGTAACGGATTTCTCGCCTTGACGTTTCAGGAAGGGGGCGGGGTGGGGTCCGCGGACGCGAATCGGAGCGCGGCGGACGCGGCAGCGACGTGCGCGTCGCGGCTGAACGGGCGGACGTTCGAGGGGCGAGAGCTGTTCGCGCGGTACGCCCCGCCGTAGCGACGTGCGTAATAGAAACTCGATACGCCGCGTCGACGCGTCTCATACGTCTCCGCAACGTCACCTTCTCATGCTTCTTTCGAGGATATTTTTGTTTGGTCCGAGGAGGCGACGAACGGCCTCGGACTCACTCTCGGAGCCACGACGGCTGGGCTCGGCGCGCCATACCGACCGCGCGCGCACGCATGGGCGCGTGCGTGTCCCGCCGCGGCGACCGCGCGGAGTGCCGCCGATGCGCGCGCCTGCCCGCGCCTTCCAGCGCCTCGCCCTTCGCGGACGCCGTCGCCGACGCCGCGCTCGAGCGCGTCCCGCCGGCGGAGACGAAGCGGCGCGCGTCGTTCGCCCTCGGGCGGTCCAGCGGCGCGCGCGTGTCCCCCTTGACCGCGCGCGCGCTCGCGCAGAAGGCGCGCGAGGAGGGCGACGCGCTCGACGCCTCCGACGAAAGCGACGAGGACTGGCGCAGCGCGAGGAGCGCGCAGACGACGCGAAGCTGGGTCACCGCGACCGGTCGCGACGCGTCGGAGACGGACGACGCTTTTTCGTGCGAAACCGAAAACGACACCGGTGAGCCGGACCTGCGGTACTTTTCTCGCGCCGCGGACGAAGCCTTCTCTTCGTTTTCGTCTCGTCGCGACGCTTCCGCGCGCGGCGCTCCGTCGCTGGCGCGCGCGCAGCCGGGCGCGATCAAATCGCCCGCGCTTGTCTCGAGCGGACGCGGAGAGCAAATGTGTGAGCAAACAGTCAGAGGGACGCGCGGACGCGGAGCGAAAAACGAAAACGAAACCGACGCGGCGTTCGCGGCGCTCGAGCGCGCAACCGCGGATTTCGAGGACGACGCGTTGGAGGAGAACGACACGAACGCGACACGAACGAAACGCAACGGACCGAAAGAAAAAAAAAACGGGTCATGGCGTTTCCCACTCGGTGGGTCTCGTTTAGCGAAGATCGGCGAAGGCGCCCGGATGGTCTCCGCCGTGCGTTTAGCTCTTCGAAAAGCGGGGGGCGTCCTGGACCTCACCGCGTTCAAGGGCACGCCCATCAAGTGGCACGCGCCGCACAGCGCGTTGCTGGCGCACGCGCGCGGGGAGAGCACTCTGAAGCGGCACAGCGCTTTTGTCGGGGAGACCGCGAGGGCGACGCGTCTACAGTTCGTCGGTACGCCGGACGACGAGGACAACGAAAACGGCGGCGGGGTTGACGTTTTCGAACCGGAGAATCTCGCGAGATTCGACGAGGACTCCGGCGCGGTCGAAGCGAGCGACGACTGGCTCGCGCGGCGGCCGCCGAGAGCGGCGAGGCTGTTCACCAGCCTTAACTGGGCGTTCGGAAACCTTCACGGTTGGCACGGTATCGGTCCCACTCAACTCGCGCTTCAGGCTGAGGTACGGGAGCCCACGGAGGTACCTTCCCCGAAGGTCATACGCGGAGCTCCGCGCTCCGAATGTCTCAACGATAAACAAAAAAGGATGCTCGCCGTTATTTCGGCGGTTTTGGCGGACTGCGAGCCCCCCGCGCTTTTTAAGAAACCGTTCAACCCCGTGCTCGGGGAGACCGCCAGGCACACGATTCGTTTCAACGACGGCGCATCCGTCGTGTCCGTGTTAGAGCAAGTGTCGCATCACCCGCCGGTCACCGCGTTTCACTCGGAACATCGTTTCGGCGACGGAGCGCGCGACGCGGCGGAGACGACGATTGGCGGATTCGCCGCGTTCGGGCACTTCCGCCCGCGACCGTCGCTTCGCGGGTTCCCGTTCGCGGGGAAGGTGCACATCGACATCGAGGGCACGCGGACGTTCCGCGTGGTCGTGAACGACGGGTGCGATTCCCACAAACACGGCGCGGGTTCGAGCCGCGGCGGAGAAGGCGGCCGGCCTAACGACGTTTACGTCGAGGACTACGTGGTTAACTACGTCGGGTTCGAGTGGCTTTTTTTCCCCGCGCCGCGCGCGCGAACGCGCGCGGGCGAGACGCACAAAGTGCGGTGCGCTCGAACCGGCCTCGTCGCCGAGATCGAGCACACCGGAGGCGGGTCAGGGTCGGAGGTGCGAGGGACGGTGTATGAAGAGACGAAAGAAGAGCACGGCGTGACCCGTTTGGACGCGGTGGGTGTCGACGGCATGCTCCTCCAGAACTCCGACGGATCGGACCAAAAGCTCGTGCGAAGCGCGCGGAGTTTGAAAAAGACGAGCGCGAAAGACAAAGAAAAAAAAAACACCTCAAAGGGGACGCCTCTCTTTGCGATTCGCGGCGCCGTGGACGCGCGCGTCGTCGCGACGTGTTTAAACACGAACGAGACGTTCGTTCTGTACGACGCGGACGTCGCCGCTTTACGCGAAGCGCAGAGCGTCGTTCAAGACGTCGCGTTCGATCTCGACGCGAACGTGGATCCGCGAGGGTCGTTTTCCGTGTGGCGTTCAGTCACGCGTTTGATGCGCGAAAAGAAATGGGACGACGCGCGGCGCGCCAAGTCGCGTGTCGAGGCGGAGGAGCGGAGAAAGCGCGCCGCGCGGGGTTTCGTTTTCGAGCCGAGGTTTTTCGAGCGCGACGAGGTTAGGGACACGTGGGTGCTGCGCGCGGACGCCGAGCAAGAGGAGGGGGAGCCGAGGCGCGCGCCGAGCGGGAGGAGGGGCGGAAGGCGGGAAGGAGACGCGGCGATAGATGATGCGTGACGGGACGAGACGAGCGCGAAAAAATGAAAAAAGCTTGTCGCTGGAAAAAAAACGTTTCGTGCGCGGAGGCGAGAAATGCGGATCCCAGGGTATGACATCTCAGTCACGAATAAACGCAAAACGAACAAAGAAACGTTCGTCTTTGGTTCGTTGTTTTTCTCCCGCTTTTCCCAACGGCTTTTTCTCGCTCGCGAACATCCGCGCGCGCGTCACACCGAGACGCGCGTCTCGCCTGCCGGCCGTCGTCACAGCGGCGTCCGCGTCCGCACTCGCGCGCCGACGGAGGTCGGGACTCTCGCACGCGCGCGCGTGGTCAGGTGCGCGGCCGCGTCGACCGCGCGCGCGTCGACCCGCCCGGAGACGCTTTCTCGTCGTGGTCCACCGTCGCGGCGTCTCCACGTCCCGCGTCTCCGACCATGGTTCGATTCGGGGGCGTCCCCATGGCGAACGAGTCCTTCCACAGCGAGGACCCCTCGCTCGAGCGCACGTTCCGGGGGCACAGGGACGGCGTCACGGCGTGCGCGTTCAACCCCAACATGAAACAGCTCGTCTCCTCGAGCGGCGACCACTCGCTCATGATCTGGAACTTCAAGCCCAGCATGCGCGCGTACCGCTTCGCCGGGCACAAGGACTCGGTGTTGTCCGTGGCGTACTCCCCGCAGGGCGAGTGCATCGCCAGCGGCTCCAAGGACCGAACCGTAAGGTTGTGGACACCCAGCACCGTCGGTCTGTACACCCCGAAGGTGCTCAAAGCGCACGGCGCGGCGGTTCGTTCGGTTCGCTTCTCGCCCGACGGCAAAAAGCTGGTTTCCGCGTCGCAGGACAAGACGCTGAAGCTCTGGTCCGCGCCTGACGGCAAGTTCCTCTCCACGCTCAGCGGGCACACGAACTGGGTGCGTTGCGGTGATTTTTCCCCGAACGGACGAAGCGTGGTTTCCGCGTCGGACGACAAGACGGTCCGCATCTGGGACGTCGAGCGTTCGGCGAATGTGTACAATTTCGACGACTTCTTCTCCCCCGTCACGTCCGCCAAGTTCCACCCCGACGGGCTCGCGATCGCGACCGCCGGCGACGACGACGCGTTGCAGGTGTGGGACGTGCGCTCGAAGAAGCTCGTGCAGCACTACCAGTCAGCGCACGGCGGGAAAATCACCTCCTTATCCTTCCACCCGTCCGGGAACTTCCTGCTCACCGCGTCCGTGGACAACACGGTGAAGGTGTGGGACTTAAGAGAGGGCCAACTGTTTTACACCCTCAACGGCCACGACGGCGCCGCGACGTGCTGCGAGTTTTCGCAAAACGGGGACTACTTCGCCACGGGCGGCGCGGACGCCAACGTCATGGTCTGGAAGACCAACTTCGACAGGGCGCTCGGGGAGAAGTACAGCGGGAACCAGACCGGGAAACTTAAGTCCGAGGCGAAGCCGAGGTCTACGAGCCGAGGCGAGGGTTCCGCGAAACCGACGAGTCCTCCGGAGGCGCCGGCGCCGGCGCCGGCTCCGCCGCCGCCGCCCTCGCCGCCCGCGCCGTCGCGGCGCGCGCCCTCGCCACCGGCGTCGGAGCCGCCCGCGTCACCGGCTCCCCCGGCGACGGAGCCCGCGGTCCCCTCGGCGCCGCCCATGCCGGCCTCCAATGAGGCTCCGGCGGCGCAGGATGCGATGCCCGAGGCGCTGGCGTCGGCGCTGTCGCACATCGTCGGCCAGCTGGACGTCTTGACGGAGACCATGCGCTTACTCGAGGAGCGGCTCACGATGAACGAGGACAAGACCAACAAGGTGGTTCAGATCATCGGCGCGGCGGCGGAGGCGTCCGAGGCGTGAAGGAGGCGTGAAGGAGGCGTGAAGGTGGTGAGAGTGAGAGTTGGAAGGTGACGCTTCTGTTCGCTTCGGAGGCTACAGTACATATTTCTCGATCGGGACTACTGAAACGAATACACCACCGCCCCGTGCGTCTCCACGCCGCTCTCGTCTATGCGCGCCAAAGAGGCGCCTTCCGAAACGTCGACCATCTCCCTCTCCGAAACACTTCGGAGCGCGTCGTTCATCGCGTCGCCGACGCTTCGCCCGCCGCTGTCCGACGCCTCCGCGCCGACCAACGCGACGACCGCGGGAATCGCGTCGCGCGCGGCGAGCTCTTTTAGAAACTCGGGCGGTTTTTTGAACCCGTACGCGCTCTTGCGGTAAAGCACGGGGTGCCCCTTTCTTTTCTCGAACCCAGGGAACGCGCTTTTGTTTTTCCCCTTCTTTCCGAAGCCTCTCCACCGGAACAAAAGCACGAACTCGTGCTTTCGTTTCAACCGCGCGCAAACGCGGCCCATCGTTAAAACGAAGAGCGACCCGAGAAGCACGGGGTACGCGACGTACCAAACGCCCAACTCTTGTAAGACTTTTTGGTCCATGAACGCCATGATGGCCGCCGCGCCCGGCGGGTGCACCGATCCCGTCTGCATCATGAACGCTAAAGAGACCGCCATCGCCAAAGCGCGGCTGTACCACGAGACACCCATCGTTTGGACGATCAAAGCCACTGTAAGCGTCGAAAACAGCGTCGCTACGACGCAGTTGTACGTCCGCGCCGCCGGATTCTCCATCGTGCCAAACGCCAAGATGGAGATGGTGCCCCACGCGCCGGACATGAACGGCGTGTTTACGCCGAACATCGTTTTCACGGTCATATCGATCAGACCCAACACGGAAACCGTGACGAAGCAACACAGCGCACCCCAAAAGATGTCGCTCGTCGGTCGTTTCTGTACCTCGCCGTTTCCGTTTCGGTCGGGAAGCGACATGCGGCTGTACGGGTCCAGCGCGAGGCTTAAACGCGAGCGGTGGGGGGGGTAGTCCTCCAGAGGCGGTCGAGCCTGGCTGGGGCGAACGTCCGCGGTGTCGCTTTCGGTGTTTCGGTCCGAACGCGTCGACGCCTTCGCCGCGTCCGCGGGGTCCCGGAACGCCACCGCGCGGACCGGCGGACCCGAACCGACGCGCGCGCGCCGGGCGTCTCGGACCGTCGGTGCGAATCGCGAAAGGACGCGACCGCGCGGCGCGGCGGAGACGCGCGACGCGCGCGGGGTGACGCGAGGCATCACCCGGGACGACATCATCGCGGAAGTCGAGGGCGTTGACGTCAACGTCACGCTCGCGTTCGCGGACCGACGCCCGCCACGACCGCGCGCGCCACCTCTTTGCGACCTCGTCGTCTCGGCGTGCCCAGGTGTCGAAAACTCGTGGCGGTCGCCGTGCCTGCAGTGCTGACAGAGTTTTCCGAGAACCGCCGAGCGACGCGCTCTCGCTGGGTCTAACGGCGAGTTATTCGCCCCGACTCGGCTACGGATCATTTTCCGGGCGACGAAAAGTGACCGACCTCTTCCTCCATAGATAACGTCGTCGACCGCGCGCCCGCCCGACCACACGCTCGGTTCGACCGCACGCGCACTCTCGCGTCGATGCGCCCGGCTCTGTCGCACGTCCTCGGGTCCTCTTCCACCCGCGCTCTCCTCGCGAAAGCCGTCCGAGCCTCCGCGACCCGCCAGGCCGCCGCCGCGTCCGCGTCGATTCCGCACAGACTCCCGACCGCGATGGCGACCCATGCGGCGACCCTCCGCCTGGTGACCCGCGCGCCGAGCGCCGGAAGCGGGGTGCGCGCGTCGATGCACGGACCTCGGGCGCGCGTGACCGCGACGCCCAGGAAGCTGAGCTCGCATCGGGGAGTCGTCACAGCGAGGGCGGTCGAGGCTTCCGAATCGTCCGCCGCCGACGCGACACCGTCCGCGTCGTCCACCGAAAGGAAGGATGGCGTGCTCCCGGAGCGTCTGTCGTGGCCCTCGCGCTCGCGCGGCGCGGGCGAGCTGCGCGCCTCAGACGTCGGCTCGAGCGTGACGCTGTGCGGCTGGGTGGACAAGCAGCGAGACATGGGAGGTTTGGTGTTCGCGGACGTCCGCGACCACACCGGTCTGTGCCAGATCGTCTCTGACGACGATGTCACGCCGACGGATGCGATTACCGCCATGCGCGCTCTGCGCGCCGAGTGGGTCGTCGCCGTCACCGGCGTCGTCCGCGAGCGCAAGGACAAGAACGACAAGATCGCCACTGGGGCGATCGAGATGGTCGTCACGGAAGTCACCGTGCTGAACACAGTTAATAAGTCGTTGCCGTTCTCCGTCTCCGGCGCCGCTTCCGACGCCGAGACGAGCGAGGAGGTTCGTTTGAAGAACCGCGTTTTGGATCTGCGGCGGCCGTCCATGACCTCCAACTTGAAACTGCGCGCGAACACGATCAAGGCGTTGCGGGGGGTGTTAGAGAACGATCACGGGTTCATGGAGATCGAGACCCCCATTCTAACGAGGAGCACCCCGGAGGGCGCGCGCGATTACCTGGTACCGAGCCGTCTGCAGGCGGGGAACTGCTACGCGTTGCCGCAGTCGCCGCAGCTGTTCAAGCAGATGCTCATGGTGAGCGGGATGGACCGGTACTACCAGGTGGCGCGGTGTTTCCGGGACGAGGACTTGCGAGCGGACAGACAGCCGGAGTTCACGCAGCTTGATATCGAGATGGCGTTCACGGACATGGAGGGCATCTTAAATCTGGGCGAGGATTTGATGTGCGCGGCGTTTAAAGGCGGCGTGAACGTCGACTTACCCAAACCGTTCCGAAGGATGACCTACAAAGACGCGATGGAGAAGTACGGCAGCGACAAACCTGATTTGCGTTACGGGTTAGAGATGAGTGTCCTGAACGACCTGCTTAAGAACACGGAGTTCAAGCTTTTTGCCACCGCGCTCGAATCCAACGACGGCGTCGTGAAAGCAATCGCCGTGCCGGACGGTTCTAAAATCTCAAACTCGCGTTTGAAACCGAAGGGCGACGTCTTTTTAGAGGCGGTCAAAGGCGGCGCCGGGGGCTTGGCGTTCGTTCGAGTCGCCGAGGACGGCGTGACTTTAGAGGGCGGCAAGGCTTTGTGTGAGGCTCTGCAGCCGATCGCGTCTCTGCTCATCGAAAGAGTCGACGGCGCCGGACCCGGCGCGCTTTTGCTTTTCGGCGCGGGCGACTCCGCGACGGTGAACAAAGCCCTCGACCGCGTGCGGCAGTTTCTCGCGAGGACCCTGGGTTTAGTCCCCGACGAGTCCGACGTTTCCCTGGACGGCTCCGATTTCTCGAAACACGCGGTGTTGTGGATCACCGAGTTCCCCATGTTCGAAAAAAACGAAGAGGAGAACAGGTTGGAAGCCTTACACCACCCGTTCACCGCGCCGAACCAGGACGACGTCGAAAACGGCGGCGACATTAAAAACGCCCGCGCCGTGGCGTACGACTTGGTGTACAACGGCGTCGAGGTGGGCGGCGGGTCGTTGCGCATCTACCGAAGGGACGTGCAGGAGAAGGTGTTCGACGCGATCGGTTTGACGAAGGAAGAGGCTGAGGAAAAATTCGGATACCTGATGGAGGCGTTTCAGTTCGGCGCGCCTCCGCACGGCGGGATGGCGTTTGGATTGGACCGCCTGGTGATGCTCTTAGCGGGCGCCAAGTCCATTCGCGACGTCATCGCGTTTCCCAAAACCGCAACCGCGCAGTGCCTTTTAACGCAGGCGCCCGGGTCGGTGTCCGACGCGCAACTCGCGGACCTGCACGTGCGCAAGGCGAACGACGAGAAAGACGAAGCGTGAGACAAAGACGAAGAGTGACGGGTAGTCTATGCTAATAACACGTCTAACGTAGCGCGTCGCGTAGTCTATGATCGCGCTTTTTGTCGTCCCCCGAGCGCGTCCGAAAGGGTCTCGCATCGCGGTCCCGCTCGCCAGAGCGTCTCTGGCTGAGAGCGGGCCGGTCATTTCCCCCTTTCGGCGCGCGCGTTTGTGTTTGGTTTTTAATTCTCTTCTCGGCGAGCGCGGAGCACGTCTCGCGCGAGGAAGAAAAAAAACGACTTCAGTTTACTTTCCGAGCGGCAGCGCGCAGTACAGCGCGGTGAGCGTCGCGACCGCGACGTTGGAGGTGAGATTGAAGCCGTTAACTTTTTCCCGGATCTTCTCCGCTAACGATTTGTCCTCGATTTCGCGCAAGCCGGTGCCGTCGACGTCCCAGACGCCGGCTTGCGCGATGTTTCACAACCCGGTTTTTTCCGATCCGAGGAAACCCACCGCGAAGAAGAGGGGAAGCGCGATCACGGCACGAGCGGACGCGGGCTGGTGCGTCGCGATCTGCGCCGCCGCGATCGCGAGCGTGACGCCCGCGAACACTCGCCCGACGAGGCCCCGCCGTGTACGCTCGTCGCCGTCGATGTTCGTCAAAGACGCCGCCGCGGCGTCGCGCGCCGCGCGCGATTCGGATTCGGAAACCGTCACCTCGCCCACGTCCTCCTTGAAGACCCCCCACTTGATGCGCTTCCCGGGCGTGGCGTACATTTTCTTGAACTGCGTCGCCAGCGGGTCGTCGAACGCGTCGCCGGAAGAAGGCGTCTCCTCCGCGGCGGTCGTCTCGGCGTCGGTCTCCGTCTGCACCGCGCGGGGCGCGACGCGATGCGCGCGAGACGCGGAACGGGCGCCGGCGCGTTTCGTCGGACGCGCCGACGCGGACGCGCGCCCGGGGGCGACGCGCGCGACGAGCGCGGGCGCGCCGCGCGCGGCGACGAAGGCCATCTCGACGTTCGCGCGGGGAATCCCGAACGAGACGAGACGCGCGGCTGGCAGTGCGAGCGTCGGACGCTTCGGACGACGACGCATCGTGTCTCTCGTTCCGAGCGACGTGGCAAGAATCGCGCGTCAACCAGCGGCTGAGAAACGCCGGAGCGTTTTTTTTCATCTCCGCGGAGATGAACTCGACCCGCGACGACGCGACGCGCGTTGGTATACGTACGCTTCGTACCTACCGTTCTCGTGGTATCACCCGAACGTGACTCTATTGGCCTATATACGTCACTCCACCTCACGGTACATTCATGGTAGTATCTTAGATATCACTATCATCAGTTACATAACGCACTACCCGTACACGCCGTCCAGCCCCTCTCCCGTATAAACCCGTAGGTCGAGTAACTCGGCTTGGTTTAAACCATCCTTCGTCGCGAACAAAGACCGTGTCCCGTCCTCCGGCGAGTAGTACTCGCCCAGCCGACTCTTGGCGGTCTTGACCTCCTTCCCCCCTCCGAACAAAGCCGCGCCGCCCAACTGCGCGTAGCTGCTGCCCATGGAGGGCGCGCGGCCGAGCGGGATCTTCAGAGCCTCCGCGCCGAAGATGGGGCCCTCCGCGCCGAAGTCGAAGATCGCGGCGCCCGGTCCGCCTTGCTTGGGAAGGATTAACGGTTGCTCTTTCGTGCTTCCCGGTTTCGGCCACTTCACGAGAAACGCTCCGTAGCAGTCTCGGTAATCCTCCCTGCTCGCCCACCCCACCGGGTTGAACGCGCCGAAGTACCCGCCGTGCTTGGTCTTCGCAATCAGAAACGCGGGGCCCATGTTATCCACCTTGTCGTGGAACGCGGCCGCGTTCCACCCGTGTTCAGACGCGTCGTACCGTAAGATAAGTCGCGTCGAGTACAGCGTCGTGTCTCGCAACACGTTCGCACGCAGCATCGCGCACTCGGCGGACTCCTCGCCGCTCCACGGCTTCGCGTTCGCGCCCGCGCTCGCGACGCCGAGCTCGCCGGTGAACAGCTTTCGCCAGAACCCGCCGGGACCGCCGCCGTCGTCCCCGCGCGCCGCGGCTCGAACGGAGAGGCGACGCGCGCGACGCGCTGGCGCGACGGGCACGACTCGCGGAGTCGCGCGCGCGGACGCGGGTGCGAACGGCGGCGACATCGCGCGCGCCTGTGTGGGAGCGCGTGGGGCGGTCGTGCGTCGTCACCTCTCATCATCATGGTGATGAGCTGGCGAAAAAACAAAGGTGAGCATTCAAAGGTGAGCGCATCTGAAAAGCGCCCAAAACCCGACGGGTTTTCGGGCGCTTTTGGGTCGGCCGGGAGTCAGCGTGATACGCGCGCGCGTCGCGAAACGGCGACGCTCGGAGAAGACACCGTCGACGTCGACGATGAGCGACGACCCGCGGTCCCCGCGCGGGGGCGCGCAGATGCGGGCGGCGTCCGTACGCACCCCGAGCTCTCTCCAGCCTGCTTCAAAGTTGAGGAACACGGCTACGACGACCTCACCCCCCGGAGCCGCCGCCGCTCGGGCGAGCGGCGGTGGCGTGATACGCGCGCGCGTCGCGAAACGGCGACGCTCGGAGAAGACACCGTCGACGTCGACGATGAGCGACGACCCGCGGTCCCCGCGCGGGGGCGCGCAGATGCGGGCGGCGTCCGTACGCACCCCGAGCTCTCTCCAGCCTGCTTCAAAGTTGAGGAACACGGCTACGACGACCTCACCCCCCGGAGCCGCCGCCGCTCGGGCGAGCGGCGGTGGCGCGCTTCCGTTGGCCTGGGGGGGCGAGCTGCCCGGCGATCCTCCTGTTCCTCTCGCCGCCGCGCCCGAGGTGGACGCCGCGCCCAGTGCGGTGGGCGGCGCGCGCGGCCGCCCACGACGTGTCGGACCCCGCTGGGTGAGAAAAAGCTCCGTCGGAGCCCGCTGGGTGAAAAAAGGCCCCGTGGTGGTTCCGAACGCCTCGGCTCGCTGGGACTCCCTGGGTTCGGACGGTGTATCGCATCGCCCGGTCCTGGTCCTCCCCGAATGGTACGAGACGGACGCGTGCTTTTTCGTCGACTTCTACGAAGCCCTCGATGGCATCGTAAACCTCGAGAGTATCGACGACCCGGTCTTTCGGCGCGCCCACGACGTTGCTCGGCGCCGTCGTGACGGGGAAGTCCTCCCCGAGTGGTACGAAACGGACGCGTGCTTTTTCGTCGACTTCTTCGAAGACCTCGAGAGTATCGACGACCCGGATATTCGGCGCGCCAACGACGCGTTAGAGAAACACTACGCTTGGGTGAAGAAGGCGACGAAAGACGACATCCCGTGGACGGAGGTGGACAAAAAGCGGTACCTCTGCGGCAAGCCTCAGGGGATCGTGTGCGGGCATTACTCTCCGTCCGTGGAGGCTGGTCCAGTCACCAACGCCGGGATGAACGTGCACATATCCGCCTCTGAAAAGGACGGGGAGAGGACGCGTGTGAAACAGAAGTCGGTCTGCTTGCGCTTCCAGTCGCAGGCGATCGCGTTCGAAACGGCGGAACGCCACGACGGGTACACCGTCGTTCGCGTCGTAGAACCCGTCGAAGGCGTGCCGGGCGCGATGGTCGAACGTTTCGTCGCGGTGCAAAACTCGAGCGCGGCGTTGCTTCATTTCGACGTCTTCGAGCGTTGGCCTTGCGTCGACGGGAACGACGTGGACATCGAGGGAGCGGTCCGAAAGAGGCTCGGGCCAAAAGCCCTGGTCGAAGGTGACAACTTGTTCGCCAATCTGATCCAGGCGCGGCGTCTGTACGTCGCCAAGAAGTTCGGCGGCGAGCCGCCGCCGGTCATGGTTTGGAACCGCGGCACGACGGACGGCGTAACGTTCGGAGGCGCGCAGGTGGGAACGTTCAAGTCGCTTGAAACCACGTGCGGCGAGGAAAACGTCTCGTCGACGTACCACATGGCGTACATGATGCGCAAGTCGCCGGCGATGAAGGTCGCCGCCCCGTACGCGGACGCCGCGATGCGGGAGTTCATCAGTGGCGCCAGACCGGGCGCGCTGAAGTTCCCGAAGAACCGCCGCGATGGCTATTGGGCGTTTTTTCACGAGGTGGCCGAGATGACCGACGAGGAACGACGAGTGATGCGCGAGGAGTTTCTTGCGTTTATGCGAGAGCTCAGAAAGCGCGTCTCCGACGCCTGGGAGGCGTTCGAGGCTGGGACAGCCGACGACAAGCAGCTCGCGATGGTCGAGGCGATGATGGAGGGCAGCGCGAAAGGCTTGAAAACCATCTCCGACGCCCGGGAGGCAGCGCGTGCGATGGTCGAGGCGATGACGGAGGGCCTGGCGACAAGCAGGAAAACCATCTCCGCCGCCGTGGCGGCTTTCAGGGCTGGGAAAGCCGACGACGCGCAGCTCGCGATGGTCGTGGCGCGGATGAAGGGCCTGGCGAAAGGCAGGAAAACCATCTCCGCCGCCGTGGCGGCTTTCGAGGCTGGGGATGGCGACGAC